>Ga0209947_1001362_pt1 | contig 14515 bp, 13 predicted proteins | sample SalPonR2_B_D2_MG_FD_185706 | JGI IMG/M metagenome (GOLD analysis project Ga0209947, IMG submission 185706) | Salt pond soil microbial communities from South San Francisco under conditions of wetland restoration - Salt Pond MetaG R2_B_D2_MG... ... | reverse complement strand
GAAGGCGGGCACGAAGGACACGAAGAAAGGTAGAAAGAGAAAGCTGATCAAGTTCGACTCTTGTTTTTCTTTTCGTTTTCGCGCCTCTCGTCGAACAGGCTTGCCGGTGCGCTTCGCTGCGCTCAACAGCACCCTACGCGGGTGAGTGACTTTGTAGGGTGCCGTTGAGCGCAGCGAAGCGCACCATCCGGGATTTCCAGCCTTGCGTCCTTCTTCGTGTCCAGCTTTTGCTCTTATCCCTGGTTGCGAGAGTCTTGTAGGGTGGATAAGCGCAGCGCATCCACCACGGTCACGTTCGGGATTGGTGGATGCGCTGCGCTTATCCACCCTACGACAGAAGAGCTTTTTGCCGTTCTTCGTGCCGTCTTTGTGCTCTTCGTGTCCAGCTTTTGCTTTTCTTCCCTGGCCCGGCCGTTTTCCTTTCGGCCCGGTTACGGGATATCCAGCGCGCCGGCGTGGATCAGGGCGCGCTGGCCGCGATTGTTGCGGGCGATGATTCGCAAATAGGTTTCGCTTCGATCGCGCGGCAGTTCGATCCGCGCCGACCAGCCGCAGTGGCTCAAGCCCGGCTTCCCCAGCACTTCGGCCACGCGCGGGCGTGCTTCGCCGGTCTGGCATGGCTGTGGCCGGCCGTCGAGCGAAATCTCGACCCGTACGGGCTGGTCGTTGTCCATCGAGGCGGCCCAGCCGGCCAGGTGGAGCGCGCCGTCTTGTCCGATGCTTCGCTCGTCGAGCCAGCCGCGCAGGCCGCGCGGCACATCGGCGAATTCGGTCAGGTCGCGGTTCGGCGAGCCGCCGATCACGTAGGCGTCCTGTTCGTAATTGATCAGCCGCGGCAGCCGCATGCACGAATGCCTGTCGCCGAGCACGTCGGAGACCGCGGCGCGCACGTAATCTTCGGTCACGAAGGTGGTGCCGTAGATTTCGGTGCTCAGGTCGGCATTCTCGCTGCCCTCGATGAACAGCACCCCGGATTCCGGCATTTCCATATCGGTCGGCAGCAGCGCCTGGTCGTGTACGGTGAACAGCATGATGCCCTGCGGTGAAAGCAGCCCCGAAAGGCGCTGCAGCCAGCGCTGGAACAGCCCCGGCGGCAGGTGGGAAAACAGCGAGGCGACCCAGATCAGATCAAAGCTTCGACCGGGTTCGAAGTCTTCCGGTCGTTCGCTGGACAGCAGGCCGTGCACGCCGAACTGCTCGACCGCGAACGACACGGCGTCGGGCTGGATTTCGCTGGCCCAGATGCGATCGGGTGGCACGTCGTGGATCAAAAGATTCAGCAAGCGACCGTAACCGCATGCAAAATCGAGGATTGCGGGCGCCGGGCATGTCCGCTCCAGCCGGCGGATGATCTCCGCCGCCGTGTGATATTGCTGGAGTGCGATGCCGAAGTACTGGCTCACCGCCATGCTCGCGTCCTGATGGGCTCTAAGCGAGTGCGCCAGCATCTGGCAAGACGGGTGGAGTTCGGTGCCGACGACCGGGCGGGCCGAATCGGTCACGCCCAGCTGTTCGTGCAGCGTTCTTGCCAATTCCGGATGGCGCAACTGCCGCCGGGCCTGTTCGGCGAGTTCGGGTGGGATATCGTGCGCCATCGAAAGGGCCGTGCCGCCTCCGGTTTCTGGGGCCGCATGATACCATTGCTGCCCCGGTCGGCAGGCAGACTGCCGGCGTCGAACCAGCCATCAGCAGCCGACCATGCAGCAAGCCCAGAGACCCGCAGACATCGAACCGTCCGTATCAGAACTGCTGGCCCGTGCCGAGCGGCTGGAGACATCCGATCATGAGGAAGCCGGCCGCTTGTACTTCGAGGCTCTGAAGCGCGATCCTGCCAATCTGGTGGCGCACAATTCACTGGAGCGGCTAGAGGATCCGAGGCGATACGGCGCGTGGATGCGCGTGAACTGTTCGATTCATCCCGATGACGATATTTACAAGTTCATCGTTCGAGAGCCCTACAGCCGCAACCCGGTTCGGGACTACCTGTCCGATGGCTGGAGAACCATGTCGGAAACCATGCAGTTGCTCGAGAAGCTCGACCGGCCGCTGATGAAAGTATCGAACATCCTGGAATTTGCCAGCGGCTTCGGCCGTCTCACGCGCCACCTTGCGCGTGCGCTGCCTGGGCGCGTGACCTGCTCGGACGTGCTGCCGGGATCGGTCGAGTTCGTCCGCGAGCAATTCGGCGTCGAGGCATTCGAATCCTCGTTCGACCCGGAGGCCATCGGGTTCCCGGAGCGCTACGACGTCGTCTTCGTGCTGTCGCTGTTCACGCATCTGCCGGTGCCGGCCTGGAATGCCTGGCTGCGTGCCCTGGGTGGTGCCGTGGCCCCCGGCGGCGTGCTGCTGTTCAGCGTGCACAGTGAGGAACTGGCGCGCGAGGAGCTTGGCGTTACGCTAAACGATGAAGGCTACTGTTACCTGCCGCACAGCGAATCGCCTTCGCTGGACCCGGACAAGTACGGGACCACGCTGACCACCCGACAGCTGGTCGTCGACCAGGTGCGCGACGCGCTGGGCGTCGAGCCGGTGTTGTATCAGCCGGGCGCTTTCTGGGTCGGCCAGGACGCCGTGGCGGTGATCCCGGACAACCCGGCGTCTTGATGAATCCAAGACAGCTCTTGCAGAGTCTCCAACCCCGTCACCGGGCCCGCTGTCGCTGAGCAAACAGATGGTGCGCTTCGCTGCGCTCAACGGCACCCTGCAAACTCGCTACTACCCGCGTAGGCTGCCGTTGAGCGCAGCGAAGCGCACCAGCCCTGTATCCGGGGTAAGCGCAGCGCGCACCAGGGCTACAAGATCGGCACACGACAACGCTGAAACGCCAGTCGAACCCAGCCTTCGCGGCTGACGCGGCTGGCCTTGCCGATCAGCGGTCCGTAGGCGCGCTCGACGTCCTCGGCCTGGTCGTCCAGGATGCCCGACAGCACCAGCGCTCCACCCGGCCGTACCAGGCCGGCGATGTGATCGGCGAGCGTGATCAAGGGTCCGGCCAGGATGTTGGCCATCACGACATCGGCACGGGTATCGGCGAGTTCGCCCGGCAGCGCGGTTTCGATGCGCCCGGAAACCTCGTTGCGCAAGGCATTGTCGCGGGTCGCGGTCAACGCCTGCGGGTCGTGGTCGATGGCGAAAACCCGGTCGGCCCCTTTCAGCGCGGCGGCCACCGCAAGAACGCCAGAGCCGCAGCCGTAATCGGTCACCGTCATGCCTGCAAAGTCCGTCGCGTCCATCCACTCCAGGCATAGCGCGGTGGTCGGGTGCGTGCCGGTGCCGAACGCAAGTCCGGGATCGAGTCGAACCACCACGCCCCATTCCGGATCGGGTTCGATATGTGAGGGGCAGATCCAGATCGAGTTGCCGAAGCGCATCGGCTGGAAGCGGTCCATCCATGCACGTTCCCAGTCCCGGTCGGCCAGGTGATCGAACTTCACATCTTTTGGGGAAGAGATGACTCGCCCGGCCGACAGCGCGACCAGCACGTCCTGATCGGGCAGATCGTCGGGCAGCAGGGCTTCGACGATCGATTCGGGCCACAGCGGGGTCTCGCCCGGTCCGGGTTCGAGCAGCGGCTGGTCGCCGGCGTCCAGCAGCGTGACCGACTGGGCGCCCAGCGACCAGAGCGTTTCCTCGGCGACCTCGATCAGGTCCGGCGCGGGCGTGAAGCGAACTCTTTTCGGCATGGGCGACGACGGGAATACGGAACTGCGAGTTTGCCACGGATCCCGCTGGTCCGGTCGCGGCGCGGTTGCGCGCACCGGTGTGCGGCGTGGAAATCGGCGACAGGCCGATGGAACGCCCGCCGGACCTTGCAATAGGCGGGCCGGCGCCCAACCTCCAATAGCTGTAATCAACCTATGGCGAGCCCAGACATGAATGAACAAGCAGACCAGCAGCTCAAGTTCGACACCGACAACCTTTATCGCGTCGAAGTCTTCACCGATCAGCGCTCCGGATCGATCCGGCGCATGACGCCGGTCGACGGCGACGGCAATCCCGACGCCGGACGCGAAGTCCAATACATCGGCGAGGCCACTGCAATGACGCCGGCCGGCAGCCTGCCGCTGAATTTCGAGCTGGAGGGTTCCAGCCTGGCCGAGGCCGCCGAGGGGTTTGCCGAGGGTGCGCAGCAGGCCCTGACCGAGACCGTCGAGGAACTCAAGCGGATGCAGCGCGAACAGCAGAACTCGATCATGGTCCCCGGCCAGCAAGGGCCGCAGGGCGGTGGCGGTGGTTTTCCCGGCGGCGGAAGCGGTGGCGGAAGCCCGTTCAGCCTCTGATCTCGGCGGAGACTCGGAGCCGCAGAGAAATGGGTAGGGTGGATAAGCGAAGCGCATCCACCGCCCAACTCGAAATTGGTGGATGCGCTTCGCTTATCCACCCTACGAAAATAACCGTCCTTTGGAGGGTTTTGTCTGCGTCTTCCTAGACACCGCAGGCTGAAGTAGGCACATCCCCCCGGGTGCGCTTCGCTTACCCGGGCTACGAACTGATCGCGGCGGAGACTCGGAGCCGCGGAGAAGGGTGTAGGGTGGATAGGCGCTGGCGCATCCACCATATTAGAGTTGGGGTGGTGGATGCGCTTCGCTTATCCACCCTACGCGCTTTCAGCTTTTAGCTGTTCTTCGCGCCTTTGCGTCTTTGCGCGAGCTGTTGTTGAAGTTAACGGTAATCAACCGCTCCGCGCCAGCAGCTTTTCCAGGTAGTGGATGTTGGTGCCGCCGGTCTTGAAGCCCGAATCGTCAAGCAGACGAAGATGCAGCGGGATGTTGGTCTTGATCCCGGTCAGCACGAGCTCGTTGAGGGCGACGCGCATGCGCGCCATGGCGTGGTCGCGCGTCTCGCCGTGGCAGATCAGCTTGCCGATCATGGAGTCGTAGTTGGGCGGAATCGTGTAGCTGTCGTAAATATGCGAATCGACGCGCACGCCGGGCCCGCCCGGCGCGTGGAATGCTTCGATGGTACCGGGCTGGGGAATGAATTTTTCCGGGTCCTCGGCGTTGATTCGGCATTCCACGGCGTGACCGCGGATCGTGATGTCTTCCTGGCTGAACGGCAGCGGCTCGCCGGCGGCGACCATGATCTGGGCCTGGATCAGGTCCACGCCGGTAATCATCTCGGTCACCGGGTGCTCGACCTGGATGCGTGTGTTCATTTCGATGAAGAAAAATTCATCGTCCTCGAACAGGAACTCGAACGTGCCCGCCCCCAGGTAACCGATGCGCTTGCACGCCTCGGTGCAGATTCGGCCGATCTTCTCGCGCTGTTCCGGCGTGATGCCGGGGGCCGGGGCTTCCTCGATGACCTTCTGGTGACGGCGTTGCATCGAACAATCGCGTTCGCCCAGGTGCACCGCGTTGCCGTGCGAGTCGGCCATCACCTGCACCTCGACGTGGCGCGGATTCTGCAGGTACTTTTCCATGTAGACGGTCGAGTCACCGAAGCCGGAGCGTGCCTCCTCGCGGGTCAGCTGGATGGACTTGATCAGATCGAACGGGTTGTGCACCACGCGCATCCCGCGCCCGCCGCCGCCGGCGGCCGCCTTGATCAGCACCGGATAGCCGATTTCCTCGGCCAGGCGCCGGGTGCGTCGCTCGTCGGTATCCAGCGGGCCGTTGGAACCCGGCACGCAGGGCACGCCGGCCTGGCGCATGGCGTTGATGGCCGAGACCTTGTCGCCCATCAGGTGAATGGTCTCGGCGCGCGGCCCGATGAAGGTGAAGCCGGATTCCTCGATGCGCTCGGCAAAGTCGGCGTTCTCGGCCAGGAATCCGTAGCCGGGGTGTACCGCCTCGGCGTCGGTCAACTCCATCGCGGCGATGATCGCCGGCACGTTCAGGTAGCTTTCGCCGGCCGGTGCGGGCCCGATGCAGACGGATTCGTCGGCCATGCCGACGTGCTTGAGGTTGCGATCCACGGTCGAATGCACGGCCACGGTGCGGATGCCCATGGTCTGGCAGGCGCGCAGGATACGCAGCGCGATTTCGCCGCGGTTGGCGATGACGATCTTCTTGAACGAAGCCATGTCAGGGCCGGATCACGAACAGCGGCTGATCGAACTCGACCGGCTGGCCGGTTTCGACCAGGATTGCGGCGACGGTGCCGGTGTATTCGGATTCGATCTGGTTGAACATCTTCATCGCCTCGACCAGGCACAGCGTTTCGCCCTTGGACACGCGCTGGCCTTCGGTGACGAACGGTTCGGAATCCGGATTGGGCGCATCGTAGAACGTCCCGACCATCGGCGAGCGCACGATTTCGCCGTCCGGAAGTCCTTCCGCCCCTGATTCCGCCGCGGTTTCCGCTGCCGTCGCCGGCTGCGGCGGTGTCGGCGCCGCTGCCGGCGCCGCCATGACCGGCGCGCCGGTGCCGGCCCGGCTCAGCCGCACCGACTCCTCGCCTTCATGAATCTCGAGTTCCGACAGGTTCGATTCCTCGAGCAGTTCGATCAGTTTTTTTATTTTTCTAAGGTCCATTCTCTACTCCGAAGCAGCCGGGCCGAGGAGGCTGCACAGCCCCGAAAAGCCCAGGATGTATGAATCTCCGCCGAAGCCGGCAACCCTGCCCGCGGCCAGGTCCGCCAGCATCGACTTGCGTCGGAAAGGTTCGCGCGCGTCGGGGTTGGACAGGTGGACTTCGACGAACGGCAGGCCGGCCGCGGCCAGCGCGTCTCGAATGGCCACCGAGGTGTGCGTGAAGGCCGCCGGGTTGATCAGGATGCCGTCGGTGGCATCGTCCATGGCCTCGTGAATGCGCTCGACAATGGCATGTTCGGCGTTGGCCTGGAAAAACTCAAGGGTGCACTGCGGTACTTCGTCGCGCGCACGGGCGCGGATGCGCGCCTCGATGCTCGCCAGGGTCTCGCTGCCGTAGAGGCCCGGCTCGCGTCGTCCGAGCAGGTTCAGGTTGGGTCCGTGCAGAATCAGGATTCGCATTCGAGCCGCGCCTTGCCTTGCACACTGACAGACCAACTGAACACGCGATTATCAGGCTGAACGGTCACCGGATCGCTCCACTGTGCAATTCACGATCGAACAGTTTGCCCTACTTTGCGTTCAAATGCCAGACGTTCGCTGCATATTGGCGACGTATTAACGAATTCAGGATTCTCTTTCGAGGGTCGACCGCTATGGCTCCAGGAACGGCTGCACGGTATCTTCGAGCGTGTCTTCGTCGAGCTCCCCGAGGTGTCTCCACCGAACGATCCCCTGAGCATCGATCAGGACGCTGTAGGGAAGCATACCATTCGGGTTGCCGAAGTGCGCCTGGGTCTCGCGTACGTCCGAGGTGCCGATCAGGATCGGGTAGTCGATATCCAGACGCTCGACGAATTCGCCGACCTTGCCCGGTTCGTCGATCGCGATCCCGACCACGTTCAGCTGATCGGGATATCGATCCGCCAGCCCCTGCAGAAGCGGCATTTCACGCACGCAGGGCGCGCACCAGGTGGCCCAGAAGTTGACCAGCGTCGGGCGTCCGTCGAAGTCCGATGCTCGCCAGAGCTCGCCCCCGACGCCGGCGTGCATGAAATCAGGACGTCTGTCGCCAACCCCGGCGACAGCTTCGGCCACGGCCTCCTGCTCGCCGCCCGAGACCGGGATTTCTCCTCGCGTCAGCCAGGCAATCGCAATCCCGGCCGAAAGGCCCGCGACGACGGCGACCGCGAGCGCTATTTTCGACCTGGTCGAGGCTTTCATTTTCCCTTTCGTGACCGGCTAGGCGTCGGCTAGCGGGCCGAGACGGCCTGCTGCACCCGCTCCAGGTGGGCGACGAATTCGCCCGGCGGCATGAAACCGAACATGCGGTAGCGGTCCAGCTCGACGCCGTCGCTGAAGAACAGGTAGGCCGGCGGTCCGATCAGGCTGAACTCGTTGAGCACTTTCTGATGCCGATCGGAGAAATCGGTCATGTCGATCTTGAGCAGATCGAACTCGCCCATGGCCGCGGCCACGGCGGGGTCGGGAAACGTGCTGCGCTCCATGCGCTTGCAGTCCAGGCACCAGTCGGCGTAGAAATCGAGAAATACGGGTCGCCGGGCCGCTGCCACGGCGCGCTGGAGCTGGTCCAGGTCGTCGACCTCGGTGAATTCCACCGGTGCGACGGCGGCGGTCGCGGTGCCGCCCCCGTTGCCGGCAAACGGCTTGAGCGGCCGCAGCCAGTCGCTGCCGCCGGCCGCGGCGCCGACGAACTGCATGATGCCGAACACCAGCAGCATGACGCCGACGGCCTGCCAGAGCTTGCGCCAGCCGTTGGCGTCGGGGGCCAGCCGGGTCAGCGCGCCCAGGTAGACGCCGCTGGCGATCGCGAGCGCGCCCCAGAGCAGCATGGTCACCGCGCCGGGCACGATCCGTTCGAGCATCCAGATCGCAAGTGCCAGCAGGCCGACGCCGAACACCGCCTTGACCGATTCCATCCAGCCGCCGGCGCGCGGCAGCCAGTGGCCGAGACCAATCCCGATCGCCAGCAGCGGCAGACCCATCCCGATGCTGAGCGCGAACAGCACGCTGCCGCCCAGTACGGCGTCGCCGGTCTGCGAGATGAAGATCAGGATGCCGATCAGCGGCGCGGTGACGCAGGGGCCGACGATAATGGCGGACAGAAAACCCATGATGCCGGCGCCGATCAGGTTGCCGCCGGACTGGCGGTTGCTGATTTCGGTCAGCTTTGCCTGTAGCGAGGCCGGCATCTGCAGGTTGTAGAAGCCGAACATGGCCAGCGCCAGCAGCACGAAAATCAGCGCGAAGGTGCTCAGCACCCACGGGTTCTGGAACGCGGCCTGGACGTTGTAGCCCATGAGCGCGGCGATCACGCCGACCGCGGTGTAGGTCAGCGCCATCGCCAGCACGTAGGCCAGCGAAAGCGCAAAGGCCTTGGCGCGGGTGATGTTCTCGCCTTCCCCGGCGATGATCCCGGAGAGAATCGGGATCATCGGGAACACGCACGGCGTGAAGGCCAGACCAATCCCCAGCAGCACGAACAGTGCCAGGGTCAGCGCCATCGGCTGTTCGGTGATCAGGCGCGCCAGGCGGTCCTGCTCGCTTTCGGGTACGGGTTCTGCGTCCGTGACCGGTGCGGTGGTGGAGGTTCCGGCCGCAGCCGATGCGGCCCGGCCATCAGCGCCGGCGGGCCCCGCGATTGCCGTTTCGGCGGCCGGTAGGTCGACCACAATCTCGCGCGCCATCGGCGGGTAACAGATGCCGTCGGTCTGGCAGCCCTGGAAGCGCACCGCCAGCGCGAGATCCGAGGCCGGTCCGGCCGGCCGGGCCAGCGCCAGCGGAATCTCGACTTCGCCGAAGTAGGCGAAGGTGTCGCCGAAATACTCGTCGCTGACCGCGACCGCTTCGGGCAGGGTCATTCCGGCAATATCGACGCCGGCGGCCCCGGCCTCGAATTCGATCGAATCGCGGTACAGGTAGTAGTCGGGATGCACGGTGAACCGGGCCAGCAGTTCGCCCGGCCCCAGCGCGATGGTCTCGACCCGGAAGGCCTGCTCCGGGGGAAGCGGATCAGAGCGACCGGTCAGCTCGCGCGAGCCGCCGAAGCCATCGAGCCGGTCGAGCAGGCTCGGGCCGGCAGCGGGTTCGGCGAGCGGCGTTTGGATAGCAGCAGAAGAAGCCTCGGGCAGGGAAATTTCCAGCTGTACGCGCTGCGGCGGGTAGCACACGCCCAGGTCTGCGCAGCCCTGGTAGGCCACGCGCAGTGCCAGCGTGCCCCCGGCGGGTCGTCGCTCGACCGGAATCGTGGCCGAAACCCGGCCGCGATAGATTTCCACGTCGCCGAAGAATTCGTCGCTGTAGGCGTTGCCGGGCGGAATCTCCGGCTCGCCCAGTGCGGCGCCCGCTGCAGTGGCCTCGAACTTGAAGGCATGCCGGTAGAGGTAGTAGCCGTCGGCAATTTCCCATTCGATCCGGACATGGCTGCCGTCGTCGCCGACGTCGGTCGACATCGCGAACGCCTGGTCGACCGGCAGCAGGTCGTCGGGGTTGATCTGGGCGCCGGCGACCGGCGCCAGCAGCAGGGCCGGAATCAACGCGAGCAAATGCATTGTTTTTTTCATGTTCGTCCGTTATTCATGCGGGCCGTTACGGTCGGTCGTTCAAGCATCCTGGCGGCCGGTGACCCAGTCCTGCACCCATTGGATGTAATCGGCATTCCCGTCGACCACCGGAACCGCGAGCAGTTCCGGGACGTCGTAGCTGTGGCGCTCGTTCAGGCGCGCGCGCAGAGCCGCGAACGTCGCCCGGGTCGTCTTGAGGGTCAGCGGCGTCTCCGAGTCGCGTTCGATCCTGCCTTCCCACGGGTAGACCGAGACCACCGGCTGGCCGACGCTGGCGCAGGCGGCCAAACGGCTTTCCACCAGTTCCGAGGCCAGCCGTTCGGCCTCGTCGCGATCGGCGCAGGTGGTGTGGACCAGGACAAGTGAATTTCCGCCTGGTGAGTTTTCGGTTGGCGCCTCGTCGTCGGTCATCTGCCAGCTCCTTGGTCGGCTCGGTTTCCAGGGGTTCGGATCGGCTTCGCGGATTCGTTTCGGGGCCCGGTCGGAGGCCGTACGGAATCCAGACCCGGACGGGGCGAAGCCCATTGCACTCATTCTACAGCGCGCGGCTGCAACGAAATTCGGCACCGGCCCTTGAAATGCCCCGCCGATAGCTCCATTTGCCGAGACATGCTGGTTGTCATGGCCTGCAAACCCGGCGTGCCGGGCAGTGGCGCCATGCACGGCAACCTGAGTCCGTCCCGTCCGGTCACAGCATCGGGCGGGGTGTCAATGATCAAATTATGAATGGAAGGGAGAAGTATCCATGAACCTGCGTCCTTTGCATGATCGCGTGATCGTCAAGCGTGTCGAAGAAGAACGGACCACGCCCGGCGGCATCGTCATCCCCGACAGCGCTACCGAAAAGCCGATTCGCGGCGAAGTCGTTGCCGTCGGCAACGGCAAGATTCTCGAAGACGGCAGCAAGCGCGAGCTCGACATCAAGGTCGGCGACACGGTGCTGTTCGGCAAGTATTCCGGTACCGAAGTCAAGGTCAACGACGATGAGCTGCTGGTGATGCGCGAAGACGACATCATGGCGGTCATCGAGTCCTGATCGCAATCGCTACTGGAAAAACCATTAGACGATCGCGAACAACCGAATCCGACTGCACACGAATCAACGCTTTTAAAGAGGAATACCAATCATGAGTGCCAAAGAAGTCCGTTTCTCAGAGGACGCCCGCCAGAAAATGCTCAAGGGCGTCGATATCCTGGCCAAGGCGGTCAGCGTAACGCTGGGCCCCAAGGGTCGCAACGTCGTGCTCGAAAAGAGCTTCGGCTCGCCGACCGTGACCAAGGACGGTGTGTCCGTGGCCAAGGAAATCGAGCTCGAGAACAAGTTCGAGAACATGGGTGCCCAGATGGTCAAGGAAGTCGCTTCCCAGACCTCCGACGCTGCCGGCGACGGCACCACCACCGCTACCGTGCTCGCGCACGCCATGCTGCGCGAAGGCATGAAGGCCGTGACCGCCGGCATGAACCCGATGGACCTCAAGCGTGGCCTGGACCACGCCGTCAAGGCGGCCGTGGCTGAACTGGCCAAGCTTTCGATTCCGTGCACCGACGACAAGTCGATCGCACAGGTCGGCACCATCTCGGCCAACTCCGACGAGGAAATCGGCAAGATCATCGCCGAGGCCATGGGCAAGGTCGGCAAGGAAGGCGTGATCACGGTCGAGGAAGGCCAGTCGCTGGAAAACGAGCTTGATGTCGTCGAAGGCATGCAGTTCGACCGCGGCTACCTGTCGCCGTACTTCGTCACCGACCAGCAGGCCATGCAGGTCGACCTGGACAACCCCTACATCCTGCTGCACGACAAGAAGATTTCCAACGTGCGCGACCTGCTGCCGGTGCTCGAAGCCGTCGCCAAGCAGAGCCGCAGCCTGCTGATCGTGTCCGAAGACATCGAAGGCGAAGCACTCGCCACGCTGGTGGTCAACAACCTTCGCGGCATCGTCAAGGTTGCCGCCGTCAAGGCCCCCGGCTTCGGCGACCGTCGCAAGGCAATGCTGGAAGACATGGCCATCCTCACCGGCGGTCAGGTGATCTCCGAAGAAGTCGGCCTGAGCCTGGAAAAGGCCACCGTCGACCAGCTCGGTTCGGCCAAGAAGGTCCAGATCACCAAGGAAAACACCACCATCATCGACGGTGCCGGCGAAGCCTCGGCGATCGAAAGCCGGGTCGGCCAGATCCGCGCCCAGATCGAAGATGCCAGCTCCGACTACGACCGTGAAAAACTGCAGGAACGTGTGGCCAAGCTGGCCGGCGGCGTTGCGGTGATCAAGGTCGGTGCTGCCACCGAAGTCGAAATGAAGGAAAAGAAGGCCCGCGTCGAAGATGCGCTGCACGCAACCCGTGCCGCTGTCGAAGAAGGCGTGGTACCGGGCGGTGGAACGGCGCTGGTTCGCGTGCTTACCGCACTGGGCGAACTCAAGGGCGCCAACCACGAGCAGGATCTGGGCATCAAGATCGCCTTGCGCTCGATGGAAGAGCCGCTGCGCAAGATCGTCTCCAACGCCGGCGGCGAACCTTCCGTGGTTCTCAACCAGGTGCGTGACGGCTCGGGCAACTACGGCTTCAACGCAGCCACCGGCGAATTCGTCGACATGATCGAAGCCGGCATCCTGGACCCGACCAAGGTGACCCGTTCCGCGCTGCAGAACGCCGCCTCGGTTGCAGGCCTGATGATCACCACCGAAGCCATGATCGCCGAAATCCCTAAGGATGACGAAGGCGGTGCACCGGATATGGGTGGTATGGGTGGTATGGGCGGAATGGGCGGCATGATGTAAGACGCGCCCGCGTCTTGCGGCCCAGGGCGGCGCTTCGCCACGGCTCGCGATGCTCATGTACACAAAACGTACACTGCGCTCGCTCTGCCGCGGCTCATCACCGCCCTGAACCGCAATCCGCTAATGCGCTCGCTCATTGCTCATAGCAAGATCGAGAAAAACCCCGGCTTCGGCCGGGGTTTTTTTATGGGACCGAATCTTTCGGCCGTATGCGGCGTTCCGTGCCGGCTGGCAATGCTTACGTACACAAAACGGAAGCCCCGCCAGGCTCGCCACTGCCCGCGTAGGGTGCGTTGAGCGCAGCGAAGCGCACCGGTCCGAGCTGATCCAGGAACCAGGCGCTTTTCCCCCACGTTCCCGGTTGGATTGTTCACCCGTCATGTTCTATGCTCTGCCGAGACTGAAACTCATTGTCGAGGTATTTACGATGATTTCTATTCGATTGGTTGCAGTCCTTCTGCTGGCGGGCGTATTTTCGCTGCCGGCCGTGGCCCAGGATCCCGAGAGCGATGCGATGCTGCGCGCGATCACCGGCAACGCGGGCGCGCCTGAGGGCCGGGACGTGAATTATTTCGAGGCCGAGCCGGCCGCGACCGGTTACCTGGCGATGCCGGAAGGCGACGGCCCATTCCCGGCGGTGATCCTGATCCACGAATGGAACGGGCTGGTCGAGCGCATCAAGCAGACCGCCGACGCGTTCGCCGAGCAGGGCTACATCGCTTTCGCCGCCGACCTTTACGGCGGCCAGACCGGCAGTTCGCGCGAGGAAAACATCGCGCTGGTCCAGGCCGCGCGGGCCGACGAGGACAAGATCATCGCCAATCTCGACGCGGCGGTGGCGTGGGTTGAGGCCAATACGCCGGCCACCGGCAGGGCCGCGGCCATCGGCTGGTGCTTCGGCGGCGGCATCGCCCTGTCCTACGCGCTGGGCAGCGACAGCCACGAAGGCACGGCGATCTTCTACGGCTCGCTGATCGACGACCCCGAGCAGATGCAGCACATCCATCACGAGGTTTACGGCACGTTCGCCGAAAACGACCGCGGCATCCCGGTCGAAGAGGTCAACGCGTTTGTCGATGCGATGCGCGAGGCCGGCATCGAAAACGACGTCCACATTTACGACGATGTGGCGCACGGCTTCTGGCTGCACGTCGAACGCGACCCCGAAAACAACCGGCCTGCCGCCGAGCACGCCTGGGATCGTCTCAAGGCCTATCTCGGCCGGGTTCTGTGACGGCAGATCACGCGGATTGTTAGCGGGAAAACTGAACAAGCCTTGTACGAAGAGCACGAAGAAGGGCGCACGAAGGACACGAAGAAAGTCTTGTGATTCTTGAACTTCGCCATCTTTGTGTCGTGCGTTTCGCCCGGCCGGGTTTGCCGATGCAAGTTTCTAATTCTGAACGTTTTCTTCGTGCCCTTCGTGCAACCTTCGTGCTCTTCGTGTAATGCTTTCAGGGTTTGACGCGCTTTGACGTTCTCGCTTTACGCAAACCTGGCGGAACTGGTGTCGCCGGCTCGCAGTCCGATTCAACGTATCCGATTCTGGAGGGAAAACAATGAAACACCTGCTTGTCCCGACAATTGCGGCGTTGCTGGCGCTGCCCGCCTGGGCCCAGACCAACCCGATCGAAATCGAGGAGTGGACGGTCGAGTGGCGCGATACCCGGCCGCGTGATCCGGC
>Ga0209947_1001358_pt1 | contig 14541 bp, 19 predicted proteins | sample SalPonR2_B_D2_MG_FD_185706 | JGI IMG/M metagenome (GOLD analysis project Ga0209947, IMG submission 185706) | Salt pond soil microbial communities from South San Francisco under conditions of wetland restoration - Salt Pond MetaG R2_B_D2_MG... ... | reverse complement strand
ACTGCATTCGCTGGCCGCGCTAACGGACCAACACCGACGCGATCGCCAGCGGCTCGAAACTGTCGGCGATCAACTGCTGGCAATCGAAACGGCCGCGCCCGACCGCGTATCCATTTTGCGAGCGGTAAAGGACCTGGCGTCGCTTTGGGAGCATCTCACCATCGGCGAACGAAGCCGCTTGATGTCGTTGTTGATTGAACGGATCGAACACGATCCTATCGAAGGCAATCTTTCGATCACGCTCAGCCCCGCCGGCCTGCAATCTTACAAGCCGAGTCAATCCGCACCCCATCACTCCAACCAGGAAGGGCAGCAATGAATCACATCCAAGTCAAATTTCAAACGACGACCACTGCCCGCGGCCGACAACGGATCAAACCGCCCAAGCCGCCCCGGCGGCCGCCCACGCCGCAATTGCCGCACGTCACCAAACTGATGGCCCTCGCGATCCGCCTCGACTACCTCCTTGCCACCGGCCAAATCAAAGACCAAGCCGAAATCGCCCGCACCGCCGGCATCACCCGCGCCCGAGTCACTCAAATCCTCAACCTCACCAATCTCGCCCCCGACATCCAACAGGCCATCCTCGACCTCGAACCCACCACCGAGCGAACCCCACGCTTCCGCGAGGGCGAGATCCGTCAAATCGCAATCGCTCCCAACTGGGCACAGCAGCGCAAGGCGTGGAAGCGGTTGAGCAACCGCCCCAATGGATCGGGGGCAAAAAGCTGATGAAGTCATAGTACATGGTGACAGGGACTTCGCGTATGATCTCATCAACGAGCCATCCACGGTCGGCACGCAACCCGACGGTTGGGACACGGGGCGGATCGGCGAGGAATCGAACAATGGGTCTTGATGCAGTAGAAATTTTGATGGAAGTGGAGGAGTCTTTTGGGATCACTATTCCAGAGGAGCGAGCGGGAAATGTAAGGACCGTTGGCGACTTATACGCGATCGTTTTGGATTTGACGAAGGACATCACTCGCGACAACCACGTTTGCGTGACCGCATCGACCTTCCGTTCGCTTCGTCGGTATCTGATTCCTTATGTCACCAACGCACGAAGTATTCGGCCATCGCAGACAATCGAGGACAGTTTGCCGTTACGAGGGCGGCAACGATTGTGGGCGAGGCTTGGTCACGAGATGGATCTCAGGATGCCTCCACTGCAACGGCCGAGTTGGCTTACACTTGCCGCAATTCTGTTGACCTTCACGGTGGGAGTCTTCTGTTTTGCCGCATTCGCCGTCGATAACAAGTCCGGTCGGGGTGCTGCTTTCGCACTGTTGGCATCAGGCCTCGTAGGACTCGTTCTAGCAGCACTTACCAAACCCTTCCAACTGTTCCCGGCAACGACCTTCATTGATTACCGAGGTCTCGTCACACAGATCGTTGCCCTCAATTATGCGAAACTATCCGAACGACAAAACTCATGGAACGCGACCGATATTTGGAACGTGCTGCAACTGATTATCGTCGAACAACTCGGCGTTGAGAAAGAAACCGTCACGCCCACCGCCAACTTCATCTACGACTTGGGCATGGATTGATTATCCGATTATCCAGATCGAACGACGGACGAATCTATCTTATTGGCAAGACACCCTGATCCCCACAATCTTGGTTGGCACTGGCAGCTTGAGCACAGCGATTCCGTCGTTGCTTCAGTTATGAAGACGACAATGCAGCTATCTCCGTTTTCGGATCTTCGGTCGTCTGCCTTTGCGGGTCTTTCGCGGCTCCGTATCCGCTGGCAATCCCAATTTGGCACGGACATAATTGTTGAGCGAAATTTTCTCGGAAAGCGATTTCAGATTGAGCATCTCTCGCTCGTCCTCAGTGAGCCTGATGGTGATCATTTTGGAACGCGGAACCTTTTCAATAATGCGAGCCGTTGGATCTGGCTCATCGATAAACTCGCAATCAGTGATCGAGACGAATTGGACCATGCGATGATGTTTCCACGATGGTGAGGGGAAGATTTGTTAGATTGGCCCCATTGTGCGGAGGCGCTTTGACACGTTTGGTCACTCGGAAACAGGTTTTCCAAAAATTTGTCGCGTTATCGGCTGGATCACCGACATGAAATAGGTAGCAAATCGACTTATGATCTACTCTCCCGGCACTCAGGTTGTCGCACAAAAGGACGTGATGGCCGCCAACGATCGGATCGCTCACCCAGCCGGGGCAGTCGGTGTGATCGTGCGTTCCCCAGTCGACCGAACGCACGCTTACCGAGTCAAGTTCAGTGATGGGTTGGAAGCCCCGATTCATCACGATCAACTCGTTCGACTGTCCGAGTTCAAAGTGGGCCAGATTCGCGACCATGATTCGCCGCTCATGAGTGCCGGTCTATACGAACGTGTCATCTACCGCTGCGTGATCGGTTCGCGGGCGTACGGGCTTGACGACGAAGCGTCCGACACCGACCGCCGAGGTATCTACCTACCGCCGGCCGAACTGCATTGGTCGCTGTACGGCGTTCCCGAGCAACTCGAAAACGACGTAACCCAAGAAGTTTATTGGGAGCTGCAAAAGTTCATCGTGCTCGCGCTGAAGGCGAACCCGAATGTGCTCGAATGCCTCTACTCGCCCATCGTCGAAGATGTCACACCGCTCGGTGAAGACTTGCTGCAGATCCGGGATGCGTTTTTATCGAAGCTCGTTTTTCAAACATTCTCGGGCTATGTTGCGTCGCAGTTCAAAAAGATGCAAACCGACATTCGCAACCAAGGCCGCGTGAAATGGAAACACGTGATGCACTTGATTCGATTGCTATTATCCGGCACGCATGTGCTTCGCGATGGAACCATGATCGTCGACGTCGGCCAGCATCGCGATCAGTTGCTCACGATCAAACGCGGCGAGATGCCGTTCGCCGAAGCGGATTCGTGTCGAAACGCACTGCAACGCGAATTGGAGTCCGCGTACCAAACCACAACTTTGCCAGACCGCCCCGACTACCAGCGAGCCAACGCGTTCTTGGTCGACGCCCGCCGGCGTGCCCTCCAGAGTGAACTTCCATGACCAGCGCCAGCACGATCGACGACGGCAAGACGATGCAGCACGTTCGCTCGCAAAACGAATGGCGGCGCGATCGACGCTTCCTTATTGTTGGTCAGCGCGGCCCGCGGCATCCACCGGCTGACTGGGTGTCCGCAGTTCGACGTCAACGATTAACGGCAGGTGGTCCGACCCGACGTTCGGGCCGTTCTTACAACCCAGAACGGCCCACTCCTCGCTCGCGAGCACATGGTCCAGCGGCACCTGCAGTGGCCATGGAAGATCAAGGCCCCATCTCGACGCCGGAAATGTCGGGTGGATCCCGTAGCTGCGGCGCGTTTCGTAAAGGGTAGTCTGCTCCAGAAGGTCGTCAAAATAGGGCGACCACATCGTAGTGTTAAGGTCTCCTGCCACTAGCACCGGGTCGGTCAACTCGTCCACGTAGCGCGCGAGTTCCTGGAGGTGCTCATTGCGATTCTCCCAGGTCTTCGAGTCCAACGGAGCAGGCGGGTGCGTAGCGACCAACACGGTCGGTTGACCGTCGACGTCGAACCGTGCCACGATGGACGGTGACCACCGCCCGGTGAAGGTCTCGATCTCCACCGACTTGATCGGATGGCGGCTCATTAGCAACGTGCCGAATTTCCCTTGCGCAGGAGTGTCAAAGATCTCGTAGCCCGTATTGAGGTTGCGGATCTGCGCCAGCCATTCGGGGTCAACCTCATTGAGCACGACGAGGTCGGGGCGAACGCGGCGGAGCAGTTCAAGGATCGGCTCGAACTGCTCGTTGGACTCACGAACATTGAGGACCATGAGGCGCAGGTGGCGGCCGTCGTTCCCGGGCGGTGTCGCGGGAGATTCTAGCAACCACGGGACAACGAACCACGCATTGATCGCCGCCGCCACCAGTGCGACGGACAACCAACCCCAGGCCCGCGCCGCCAGCAGCAAGATCGCGAGAATCAGAGAAAACCAGAGATATTGCATCCGGCCCTGATTCAACACGTCTAGCCACCAAGCCGTTTCGCCCAGATAGCCGAGCAGCGTCAACAGGAGCAAGACCACCGCCACCACTCCGAAAAACCGTCCTGTCCACAGGGACACCGGCCCTCGGCCCCGTCGCTCCCCTAGCTTCTCGTCGCTTTCTTTATCAAGATCTTCCGTCATGCTCCGCTCGTCGCCTCCAAGTCCCTGGTTTTATGTCGAGTCGCCTCATCCGCTCCTACGCCTGCAGCGCCGCCAACCACCACCGTGTGCTCCGGTCGAATCGACGTAGCGGAGTCCGTGGATCGCAGTCTGTAGTATGCTTCGCTGGTAGTCGTCCCGAGACCATCCGTGACGATGCTTGCAAGGCGAAGCCTCGCAGTCCGTTCGTCCCCTCAGGAATGCCCCCCGCCAGCACGACGTCTAGCGCGAGCAATTTGTATGCCGCGACCCGCACGGAACTGCAGCGTGACTTCGAGTCCGCCACCAACCTGCCGGATCGCCCAGACTGTTAGCTAGCCAACGCGGTCTTGGTCGACGCCCGGCCATCCAAGGTGAACTTCCATGACCAGCACCAGTACGATTGACTATGACAAGATGATGCAGCACGTGCGGACACATCCGTTTCCGCTCGTGTTCGCCACGATCAGTGGAGCCCATCTCTACGGGTTTCCATCGCCCGATTCCGACTTCGACCTGCGCGGCGTACACCTACTGCCGCTCGAGACCGTCGTGGGTCTCGACGAGGGCAAGCAAACGGTAGAAAAGGAAGGCGTTTACGACGGGCTTGAGATCGACCTCGTAACCCATGACGCCGCAAAATTCTTTAATCTAATGCTGCGACGTAATGGTTACGTGCTTGAGCAGATCTTTTCACCGCTCGTCGTGTTCACCACGCCCGAGTATGACGAACTAAAGTCAATCGCTGCCGAGTGCATCACCCGTCATCATGCCCATCACTACCTGGGCTTCGCGGCGACGCAGTGGAAGTTGTTCAGCAAAGAATCACCGCCACGAGTCAAACCACTGCTGTACGTCTATCGTGTGCTGCTGACCGGCATTCACCTGATGCGAACCGGCAAAGTCGAAGCCAACCTCATCACCCTGAACGAAACCGTCAAACTCAGTTATCTCGACGACCTCATCGCCCAAAAGCAAACCAGCCCCGAGAAAGGAACGCTTGCCACCAGTGACCTTGAATTCTTTACGAGAGAATACGAGCGACTCACCAATGAACTCGAGTTGGCCCATGAACAATCAAGCCTCCCGGAGATGCCATCGGCACGGGCCGCACTCAACGATCTGCTCGTCCGCCTTCGCCTGGCTCGTACGATGAGTTGATTTTGTGTTGGTTGACCAAATCCAAGTGCACCTCGCGCATGGTCAGCCAAAAATCGTTCTCCAGTGACGGAGCATTGGAGCGAACGATGTTGAGACTGATCTGCAGTTTCTTGAGCGCCGTATCGAACTGGCTTTTCGTACAAGTCAATTGCTCCATAGCTCGCTTTCGCAGTGGCCCAGTAAAGTTTGGCTCCAAGCGGATGAACTCGTAGACTTGCTGCGCAAGTTCATCCAATTCGCTGACCGGCTGGAATGACGCCGGGTAGTGCGTTTCGCGGAAGTATTGCATTTCGATTAACGCCGCATCGCCACCCTTGATTTTCCGTAGAAGACGGATTCAGGATAGGTCTGTGGAATGCGGGTTTTCCAGTCCCATACAGCCATGACTTTCGGACTCCAACGTCCCGCCTTCGGTTTCTTCTCAGAAAGTGCGGTATTGTCCCACAGCGATGGGTGTGGCGAGCCTTCGCTGCCGAAGACCGTGCAAACCTTATGTTCGATGACAAACTGGAATGCTTCTTCAAATGTTTTGATCATCTGCATTCACGTTCAACAGGGTTCATAATCTGAATCGCGTTTTGACCGAAAGTCGGGATCCAGAGTTTCACTCGCCGCTGGTATTCGTTGTAAGCATCACCAAAACGCGACTTCAGGTCCGACTCTTCGACCGGACGCACCGCGATGTGCCACAGCACGGCACCGGCCAGCGAATAAACCATCACCGCATAGCTGCCCCAATACCAACCCACCGCGAGCCCTTGCACGATGCCAGCCACCGCCATGGGGTTTCGCACGAATCGGTACGGTCCCGCGATCACCAACCGGGGTGCCGTGGCGGTTGGCAGAGGCGTTCCGTTGCCGCGTGTCGCCATCGTGACGCCGCTCCATAGGCCAAGGCACGACGCCATGGCAAACAACCCGATCGACGCGCGTGTTTGAAAGGCATGCTCGAATCTGTCGATGCCGCAGTAGCGTTCCAGTTCCACGATCCCCATCGGCAGCACCCACAGGAACACGCTCCAAAAGATCACAGTCTGGCCCAGCGTCCAAAGCACCGCGTGCCAGCGCTGCATCGCAGTCACACGAATCGTTGCTGGCGATTGATCGGCCTTGCCATGAATCGTGGCCATCGCAAGCGACAATCCTGCCATGCTGACCATCATCGACGACGCGATCCAAGCCTCACCCGATTGCATGCTCGTCGCGATGCACACCAGCGTTGGATACCAAGTCACCACAGCAACCGCCCACACCACATTGCCAGCCCAATCATGTTGCCGCGAGACTGCGATCGCCGCGATGATCGAGCCTGCAATGATCAAGACGAAGTCGGCGAGCCAAAACGACAACAGTGCTCCGGTCGGCCAATCGATCGGTTGAAACCACTTGACGCTCAGCGGGTACGCAATCAGCAACACCCACCAAGCAGCCGTGCCGATGGCTTGGACAAGAAAATAGCTCGCGACGATTTGCGTGGGTAGCATGTGGACTCTCAACGAAGAATGTTTTCATTCGATCTCGGAGTAGGATCGGGTTGGTTCCCAGTTACCCTCACCGAGAAACTGCCGAACTCGATCACCCAGCGAAACGCCGCAAAACTGCCGGAAGGCGGCCTCCCCGGCATCCGCGTAGTGTGCCGCGTTGAGGATCGGAGATATCTGCTTCGGATAATCTGACATGAGATTGCGGAAAAGAACTTGGGCCAGGTGGTAGCTGAGTTCCTGGCCTTCATCCGGCAAAAAAAAGGAATCTCCCGACCAGAACGCGTCGATCATTTCCCGAGTCCAATACTCTCGATGGCGACGCACCATATGGTGGTCTGTACTGAAATATGAACTGCCAACGACTAAGTCTTCCATCACCTGTGTAATGCCTTCGTTTAACCAAAGCGGCAGTGGCAAATGCCAAAGCAAATTGTGATTCAATTCGTGGGCGATTACGCGTTCATGGTCGTCGCCATAAGCGAGACAGATCGCAAAGTGACCATATCCCTGGTCGATAAAGACACCTCCTGAGAGTGCGAATTCGCCTTCTTCGGGATCGAAGTCCGAAACGTAGTCGTAGTAGCTTTCAGTATCCGCAAACGCAAGCACCACATGTTTGCCGTAGCCTTCTTCGCGAGCAACATCCGGAAGTGTTTGAAGGATAGTTCGACGGGCGTGCTCGCAACTTGCCAGCATTCGATTATTAAGTCGCGCATCGTTTATTGCTAATAAAGCAAATTCATGGGACTCGGAGATTACATAGCTATCTCCCAGCGACTCACGAAGCATTTCCAACCACTGGCGAGCCAGATCGGTCCAGCTTTCGTTCAGTTGTTCGCTCGGTATATTCTCATCGACCCAATCGCCAATCACTGACCAATTCGGCTTGATGAACCGTTCGCCGCGTTCAATCGCGTTTGAGATCGAAACAAGAGAAAGAGATTCCATCACTTACCAATGCGCTCCCACGACTCGTCATCAAGAATTGTTAAAGAGTGATAGTGTATTCCATCCGACTCCTCGAACTCGACCTCAAACCAAGCGGCTCCAAACTCGTCAATGCGTTCAATCTTAACGACCGGATTTGTAGCGATAATTCGCTCAATCACGGTCGCCGTAGAATCTCGTTCAATGATACCCGCTGCGATCTCCCGCTCCCGTCGCGCTAAATCGCAGTTAGGGACAGAAAGTAGTCGGATAGCGTCGCCGACACGCAATTGATTTCGATCTGGCATTGCATTTAGCTCCAACTCAAGGCCGCCATGATCGGCTCGGCAGCCGACTTGATCGTTGGTTCTTGCTGCACACAAACAGTATGTTCCATTTGTTCAAAGTGAGAGCTTTCGAGATGCACCAAGAAGTCGACACAGAATGTCCGCAATATTCCAAGCGTCATCATCACCCCGGTGATGTGTTCCCTCCATCGAAAGCCCCAACTTCTCGTACGCTCCATCCAAACCGACCTCATGATTTAACCCAAGCGAAACCGCGAACAACGTTTTCACGTTAAGGTGCGTCAGCCCAAACGGATAGCCGACGTCCGCCGACTGACACGCGCGTTCAAACTGCCGCCGGTCGTAGTCACCCCAACTGGCCCACAACCGATCCTTCGACGCAAAGTCATTCTTCAATCGTTTGCACGCGTCAGAAAGTGTTCCTGCGTCGGCGAACATCCCAGGCGAGAGCGTTGTCAGGTCGGTACAGAACGAGCTGATTGTCGATCGCTCGGGCTTGACCAGAATGCTGTGTTTACTCGTTCGAGTTAACGAGCCGACATCGACAACGCACAAGCCGATCTCGATAATTTCGCTTTCCTCACCCTCCGGCGGCGGCCCATCCCAACACGTCGACTCCACATCGACCACAAGGATTTCATCTAATTTGCGTGCCATTGTTTCAACCTAAAGTTTCAGTATCCCAGTACCTGCCGCCATAAGGCGGTTGGCGAGCCTTCATTACATCGATTAAAACCCCCCGAAAGAGGTTCGCAGCAGACCTTCGTTCAATCGCGATTGTATCGTCGGCCCGATGGTTGATGAGTCAGCGGTTTAGCTCAAAAGACGGATCAGCTTGCTGACGCGCTCGATTCGATCAACTGGCGACGGGTTCAGTGTCCCCGTCAAGATGGTTCGGAAAGGCTCGGGACACTCCGCGAATCTCGAGGTCTCTTCCTCATGGTTAGCCAACGTCTTTTCAAGGATCTCGCCGAGATGGTGACCGGCGATAGGAGGCGTGCGATAGATAAACCAGTGAACCAACCCGCCGACTGCATAAATATCCTTCCTGGGGCTGACCGTGCCGAACGACGGATCGATCTGTTCCGGCGCGGCGAAACCAAGCGTGCCGCCGAGTATCGAAGTCGCCTCCGAGACGGTCGCTTGAGAGAAGCCGAAGTCGGTGATGGTGATGCGATTATCTTGATCGACGAGAATATTGGTGGGAGTCAAGTCGCCGTGAACGAGCCCGGCTGGATGGACTGCATCGAGTGCTTGGCAGATTTGCAGTAGCCAGCCTTTGAATTGCGCGCGTGTTGGACTTGAAATCGCATCGATTGATTGACCATCAATCCACTCGCTCAACAAGTACGGGCCGCCGTGCGGTGATTCGCCGTAACCGAGGTACCGGATCACACCCGGATGATCGATCTGCGAGGCAAGGTCGATCTCGCGTAAGAACGATCGTCGCGCGTCCTCGTTCTGCCAGAACGCTTTGCGAAGAAATTTGACGGCGACGGTTTCGCCCTCCCCGTAAAAGACCAATCCGGAGAGAGTCCCCGGATTTTGCAGGCGTTATTTCGCCTGAAGTGCCTGTTTCGATGCGATTCGCGTCTCTTTCGACTGGTCGCGCGACGCATCGAATCAGAAATTCGGTTGACGCTTTGCTGTTAACCGACGATGCTTTTTTTCGCATGTTTGCGAGCGGTTAACAGGCAGAGAGAAGCGAGAAGCTCGCCAAACAGCCGGAGCCGTCGGCAATCTGTGCCGGCTACTCTGATCGACGCAACTACAATCGGACTTGCCCGACATGGTTCAGGCCTGCGGCCATTGCGGCGGGGGAATCATTCCGTACGCTCTTCGTTTCAGCGGGGTAAAAAAATGATGCCACCCCGACTATTTCAGTATTTGCAAGGGAATCGGCAGCAAGAATGGCCGCGATTGTTCACCCGCTTTTGACATTGCTCGCGTCACTGACTCGGCAGGAATTGGCCCAGCAAGTGACGTATTTGAAAGCGGAGAATGCAATCCTAATGAGCAAGTTACCCGATCGGATCGCGTTGAACAGTCAGCAGCGACGCAGGCTGGTTCGTCACGGCAAAAAACTTGGCCCAGGGATCAAAGAGCTGATCTCGGTCGTCAGCTACTCAACCTTGCGTCGCTGGATCAGAAAGATGGAAGACGGGCCGGCGAAACGGCCGAAATCTGAGGCGGAGGCCAAACCGGGCCGGCCACGGACCGACGAGAGCATCTCCGACACGATCGTCCGGATTGGCAAAGAAACCGTGTGGGGCTACACCAAGATCGCCCAGGCGATGCGATGGCTTGGGCATCGGATCTCCCGCCAAACGGTCAAAAATGTCCTAGTGCATCATCCACACTAAAAATTGGGGTTGGGTGATTTTGCTTGGTTCGCGGATACTCTGTGCAACACACGGAGGTTTCCACGATTAAAAAGTATATCGTCCGGCTCTCGGACGAGGAGCGTGCGGCCTGTCAGTCGGTCATCAAGACACTCAAAGGCTCGTCGCAAAAGGATTCGCCGCGCTCACATGTTGCTCAAGGCGGATGCCGACGGGCCTGCCTGGATCGATGCCAAGATCGCCGAAGCGTTCAACGCACGGGTGCAGACGGTTGAAAATCTGCGTAAGCGTTTGGTAACCGATGGGTTCGAAGTTGCGCTGGGCGGAAAGCAACGTGCTCTACCCGTCACGCCTCCCAAGCTCGATGGCAAGGGGGAAGCCAAGCTGATTTCGATGCGACTGGGCAAGCCTCCCAAGGGCTTTGGCAAGTGGACGCTACAATTGCTTGCAGACCAACTGGTGCAACTGGAGGTCGTCGAGTCGATCTGTCCTGAAACGGTGCGCAAGACGCTAAAAAAAATCGCATGACCAAACGCATGATCGACTACTGGGTGATCCCGCCGGAGAACGATGCCGAGTTTGTCGCGTGCATGGAAGAAGTGCTTGAAACATACGAAAAAGCCTACGATTCATCCCGTCCGGTCATCTGCATGGACGAACAACCCGTGCAATTGCTCAAAGAGACTCGCGTTGCGATTGAGGCTACCAAAGACCACCCCAAGCGAGTTGACTACGAATAGGAACGCAATGGGACGGCCAGCATCTTCATGTTCACCGAACCCCTTTCGGGATTCCGCCAAGCGACCGCGCGTTCACAACGTACGAAAGCCGATTGGGCACGGGAAGTCGCCGGGCTGCTAGACGCCCGTTACGCCGATTGCGAGATAGTGACGTTGGTGTTGGACAATTTGAATGTTCACACCAAGGGCGCTTTCTACGAAGCCTTTGAACCGGCGACGGCGCGGGCCTACGTGAAGCGAATCGAGTTTGTCTTCACCCCCAAACACGGCAGTTGGCTCAACGTCGCCGAATGTGAACTCAGCGCGATGACGCGTCAGTGCCTTGCCGGTCGTCGCATTGGTGAACTCAGCGAACTTCAGGAGGAAATCGCGGCCTGGTCCGATTGCATCAATGCCAAGCAACGAGGGGTCGACTGGCAATTGCAGATCGATGAGGCAAGAACCAAACTAGCTCGGCTCTACCCGCAAATTAAGACTGGATGATGCACTAGCCGGTTTGTTTGGGCGTTTGGGAACGTTGCTGTTTTCAAACCGTAAGATGGCGACTGACCGAAGCAACTTTCCTGTGACCATCAGCGCGTTCCTAATCAGCACCAAGTCGATGATCGTCATAACCGGCTTTCTCAACATCACCAGCGAGGATCGGCCGCACGTCCGTTGTTGGGCTCGCCGAATAGCGGGGTACCCAACCACTTCGACACGATTTGTGACCTAGAGTTCAGCAGCAGACTCTCGGGCAGCCCCTCGCGATGGGCTGCGGCTGCCTTCCCGCACAACGACTGAATCGAAGACTGATGAGCGTTTTTCCGACAAACCAATGGGTCGTCGCCTACTTTGCTTTTTCGCTACTCGTCGGCGGCATGGTCCTGGTCGCCCACGGTGTCGAACCATCGGCAGCCTTGAGGCGATCCACCTCGGCCGCCGGCAGCGCTGCGACCGCAGCCAATCCACACCTAGTGATGGGAACGCAAACATGTGTTAAATGCCACGCGTCGGAAATCGAAGTCTGGAAGAAGACACCGCACTCGAAGACGTTTGATGAACTGCATCGGCGTCCCGAAGCTCGCCAAATCGCCGCCAAACTGGGCGTTCAATCGATCAAATACGATGGCCGCTGCGTCAGTTGTCACTATACCCAGCAGGCCGACCCGGCAGCCGGACATGCGGTCAGCGCCATCGAAGGCGTCTCCTGCGAATCGTGCCACGGGGCTGCCCGTAATTGGCTCGACGTGCATCACGATTACGGCGGTGAAAATGTCACCCGCGCGATGGAATCTCCTCAGCATCGCCGACAACGGATCGAGCAAAGCGTGGCGCTCGGAATGCGCAATCCAGCTAACTTGTACCTGATGGCGCAAAGCTGTTATCGCTGTCACACCGTGGGCGATGAAGAATTGGTGAACGTGGGCGGACACAACGCGGGCAGTTTGGACTTCGAAATTGTCTCTTGGTCCCAAGGCATGGTGCGACATAACTTCGTTCGCAGCGACGGCCAATCGAATCAATTCAGCAGCCGCGAACGGCTCCGTGTGATGTTTGTCGCTGGCTTAATCGCGGATCTGGAAAGCAGCCTCCGCGCGGTCGCCAAGGCCACTCAAAAAGACACCTTTGGAATCACCGTCGCCAAACGGGCGGATCGCGCGGCCAAGCGTCTGCAAAGTGCCCAGGGAAAAGTGAATCACGCTCGACTTGCGGCAATGCTCGATGTGTACGCGTCGATCAAGTTACGTCTGGGCAATGAAGCCCAACTGACCGCCGCAGCCGATCGCATCGCCGAACTGGGCTTTCGGTTTGCCAGCGAAACCAACGGCAGTGACTTAGTCGCCATCGATCCCTACGTGCCGGCTCCGACAAAGTGGAAGTAAGCGTTAGATCGCTTCTTCGCCTCGCTCCCCGGTACGGATCCGAATGCAGTCGTCCATCGGCAGGACAAAGATCTTGCCGTCCCCGATTGCCCCTTTGTCACCGCTACGGCCCGCTCCCAAAATGGCATCGATGGTGGGCTGGACGAAGTCCTCGTTGACCGCAATCTGTAACTGCACCTTGCGCAACAAATTGAAAGAGAACTCATGGCCGCGGTAGATTCCTGTCTGCCCTTTTTGGCGGCCAAAGCCCTGGCAATCCATGACCGTTAAACGCACCACGTCGACTTCCGTAAGCGCCTCTTTGACGGCTTCCAATTTCTCGGGCTGGATAATGGCGATAATCAGTTTCACGGCGGAAAATCTCGCGAGTCAGACGGGCAAAGCGATGGCCTAGCTAGGCAGCGCCCTGTTCGTAAGCCGTTGGGGCGCCCACCAATTCCTGCTCAAAAATGATTACAGGTCGCTTGATCGTAGTCACCGGGTAACCGATTGAGCAAGCAGGCAGCCATTCGGCTCGTCACCGCCCCCAGAAAACGTTAGGTTTTCCCCAGCCACGGTTGGCTCGACAAGCACCCTACGCGGCTCGCTCCCTGACAGGATTTTGCCAAACCCCCAAAGGACTGCCCTGGCCACGATGGAAGCGCCCGTCAGATGGCTTGTTCTTTTCCACACCTCACCGGAGTCGTCTGATGAAGCTGATCCACCACGGAGCCCACGCAGGGGTGACCGGTTCCTGCCATCAATTGAAAATGTCCGACGGAAACAGCTATCTGGTCGACTGCGGAATATTTCAGGGCGACGACGCCAAACGCAATCCAAATCCGGAGGTCAAGTTTCCGCTTGACGGCATCGCCGCGCTGTTGCTGACCCACGTGCATATCGATCACTGCGGTCGGTTGCCCTATCTGTTGACGGCTGGTTTCGACAAACCGATCTACTGCAGCCAACCGACCGCCAAACTACTGCCGCTGGTGATGGAGGATGCCATCCGGATCGGCTTCACCCGCAACCGACGGATGATTGAAAAGTTCCTGCAGACGGTCGGCAAGCTGTTGCGTCCGTTGGAATACGGCCAATGGCATACGATCGAAGGCGGAGCGGAACTACGGTTGCGACCGGCGGGCCACGTGCTGGGCTCGACGATCTTCGAAGTCAAAACACCGACCGACGGGACGGCGGTCTTTTCCGGCGACATCGGCAGCCGAAACGCGCCGCTGCTGAACGAGCCGACCAGTCCCCCGGAAGCGGACTTGCTGGTGCTGGAAAGCACCTACGGCGACAAACTGCACGCCAGTGGCCCCGATCGTCAGCAACAGCTCGAATCGATTTTGCGTAAAACCCTGCACGACAAAGGGATCACCATCATCCCCGCCTTCAGCCTCGGCCGTACGCAGGCGCTGCTGTTCGAAATGAACGGTATCTTTGAACGCATTCAGACCGAAACCCATCACAGCTTGATGAAGGCGGTCGACGTGATCGTCGATTCACCCTTGGCCTCCCGCTTCACCGAGATCTACAAAGACCTCAAGCCCTACTGGGGCGAA
>Ga0209947_1001356_pt1 | contig 14550 bp, 13 predicted proteins | sample SalPonR2_B_D2_MG_FD_185706 | JGI IMG/M metagenome (GOLD analysis project Ga0209947, IMG submission 185706) | Salt pond soil microbial communities from South San Francisco under conditions of wetland restoration - Salt Pond MetaG R2_B_D2_MG... ... | reverse complement strand
GCATGAAGAACACCAGCAGCAGGAACACCACGTCGATCATAGGCGTAAGGCTGGGGCGGCGGGGCGCGCGGGGCTGGCCAAAGCTCATCATGGCGCGCCTCGCTCGCGCGGGGTGGTGAAGATGCGCGTCGCCGCGTCCTCCATGTCGGCCTGCACGTGGTCCGCGACGCTCTCGAACCAGGTCAGCGCCATCGAGGCGGGGATCGCCACCGCCATGCCTGCGGCGGTGGTCAGCAGCGCCTCCCATATGCCGCCGGCGAGGATCGAGGGATCGGCGCTGTTGCCGCTGTCCTGCAGCGCCTGAAAGGCGGCGATCATGCCGAGCACCGTGCCCAGAAGGCCGATCAGCGGCGCGATCGTGGCGATGAGTTCGAGCGCGCGCAGCCCGGAGCGCGCCTCGTTCAGCAGCGATTTGGCGATGCGGGTGGTGTCCTCGCGCGCTTGCGGCTCGGACCATTGGGGTGCTGTTGCCGCCTCCATCGCGGCGAGGGCCAGCCGGGCGCGCAAGCTGCGGCGCGGGCGCAGGAGGGCCGTCGCCTCCGCGCCTTGCCCGTGCTGCCAGAGGGCCACCGCGCGGTCGGTCACCGCCCCGGACCATGCGCCGGTCAGCAAGAGCCGCCAGACCTTCCACAAAATCAGCGCGAGGGTCAGCACCGAGAGCGCTGCGATAACCCAGAGCGCCGGGCCGCCCCGGTCCAGAAATCCGATGAGCGCGGTGCTATCCATGCTCCACCTCCTTTGCCGGTCGCGCCCATGCCTGCGCACCTTGGCGCACCGCGTCAAGCACCGCGCGGCCCACGGCCTCGCCCGCCTCGGTGTGAAGGCCTGCATAACGCGTGGTGCCCTCGGGTGCCGCGATGGCGATGCAATCGGTGCCGGTGCCGGTGGCGATGCCGGTGGCAAGGTGCAGCCCCGCTTCGGAAATGGCGACGGTGCGGGCCTGCGTGGCGATGCTCATCGCCTCCAGCCGCGCGGCATCGGTCAGGCCTGTGTCAAGCGTCACAGCGATGTTGATCGTGCCCCAGCCATGCGCCGAGGGCGGCAGGCGGCGGCCGACGCGCTCGGCATTCGACAGGCCGACGGTGGCCACGGCGCGGGCGGTGACGGCACCCGCTGTGGCGCGCGCCTCGCAATAGGTGCCGATATCGCAGGAGGTGAGAAAACAGACCGCATCGCGGGCCTCCCGCGCGGCAAGATCCTGGTCGAGCCAATCCTCGACATCGAGATCCTCCGGCAGGTCGGCATTGCGCACCTCGCGCCACAGGATGCGCCGGGCCAGTACCTGACCGGGGCGGTTCACTGCCCAGCTGAGCACCGGCATGTCGCGGCCCAGATCGAGCGATAGCCAGGGGCGATCCAGATGCAGGCGGCTCATCGGGTCACCTCGAGCGGTTGAAACACAGGGCCTTGCGCGGTGTGCGCGTAATGCGCCGAGACATGGAATATGCGCGCGAGGTTGTCGGGTGTCAAAACGGCATCGGGGGGGCCGTCGGCGGCAATGCCGCCTTCGCCCAGCAAGATAAGCCGGGTGCAGTGGCGCGCGGCCAGCCCCAGATCGTGGATCGAGACGATGACGGCGCGGCCTGCCTCTGCCAGCCCGGCAAAGACCTCCATCGTGGAGATTTGATTGGCCGGATCAAGCCCCGCGATCGGCTCGTCGGCCATCAGGAGCGGGGTGTCCTGAGCCAGCGCGCGGGCGATCAGCACCATCGCTTGTTCGCCGCCCGACAGCCGCGTGGCGGTGCGGTGGCGCAGGGCCTCGAGCCCCATCGTATCGAGCGCCGCATCGACATGGGCGCGGTCGGCGTCGCTGATACCCTGTAACCCCGACAGGTGCGGGGTGCGGCCCAGGGCAACAAGCGTCTCGACGCTGACCGGCCAGGCGATATCGCGCGCCTGCGGCATCCAGGCGGCGGCGCGGCCACGGTCGTGGGGCGAGAGGGCGGCAAGGCTGCTATAGCCGCTATGCGCGACAAGCCCGAGGATGGCGCGCAAAAGCGTCGTCTTGCCCGCGCCGTTGGGACCGATCAGGCCGACGCATTCCCGTGGCTCGACGCTGAAGCTGACATCGCTCAGGACGGGCCGCGCGCGCAGCCGCACCGACAGGCTATCGACGCTGAGCAGGGTCATGTCATCTCTGCCCGTGTCTTGTAGATCAGGTGCAGAAAGAGCGGTGCACCGACGAGCGCTGTGAGCACGCCGAGTTTCAGGTCGCGCTCGGGCAGGACCAGCCGCACGGCGAGATCGGCGGCCAGCACCATCGCGGCCCCGCCAAGCGCCGAGGCCCAGAGCAATCGAGAGGGCCGCGCGCCCACCAGCGGGCGCAAGAGGTGCGGCACCACGAGGCCGACAAAGCCGATGGCCCCGGCCACGGCGGTCGCTGCGCCCACCACGCAGGCGGTGCCGACCACCAGTGTCAGGCGCAGGCGGGTGAGGCGAATGCCCATGGCCTCTGCCGCGTCCTCGCCCAATGTCAGCGCATCCAGACCGCGCCCGAGGGTCGCAAGCCCGACCCAGCCCACCAGCATCAGCGGCAGCGCCAGCCAGACATGCGTCATCGAGCGGTCGGCGAGCGATCCCATCATCCAGAACACGATTTCCGAGGCGGCATAGGGATTGGGCGAGAGGTTGAGCACCAGCGAGGTGAGCGCGGCGGCCAGTGCCGAAATGGCGATGCCCGCGAGAATCAGCGTGATCGACGCGCCGCGTGGCCCGGCCAGCATCAGTACCAGCAGCACGCCGGTGCCTGCGCCCGCCAGCGCCGCGAGCGGCAGGCCGAGGGTGAAGACGGCGGCAAGCCCGGTATGGATGGCGAGCACCGCGCCAAGGGCGGCGGAGCCCGACACGCCGATCAGGCCCGGCTCGGCCAGCGGGTTACGCAGGTAGCCTTGCATCGCGGCCCCGGCGAGGCCGAGGCTTGCCCCGATCATCAGGCCCAGAAGCGCGCGGGGCAGGCGGATTTCGCGCATCACCAACGGCAGGGGGCCGTCACCGCCGAGAAGGAGCGCGGAGAGGTCGGACAGGGTGGAGGTGTTCGACGGCCCGGTGGTGAGCGAGGCCGCGAATAGCACCGCCACGAGGGCCGAGAGGGCGAGGGCAAGGCGACTCATTGCCCGCCCTCCGGCATTGCGCGGCGTGCCTCGGTCAGGCGCTCGACCGCGTTCAGCACATGCGGCGTGCCGCAGATCCAGTCGGGCGAGGTGATGCGCAGCCCGGCGCGCCCCTTGCGCAGCGCATCGAGCGCGGGATGGCCCAGCACCGCCTCGGAACGAGACGCACCGGGCAGGGGGGCGGCGCTGATCAAGAGATCGGGCGCGGCCATGACCAGCTGTTCCAGCGGCAGCGTGCCGCCGCCGCGATGGCCCAGTTCAGCGGCGAGGTTGCGAAAGCCTGCGGCGCGCAGGATGTCATCGGCCAGCGTGCCGCCGCCGAGCGTATAGCCGTTGGGATGGTAGAGCGCGGCACGCGGGCGGGTGCCGGCCTTGGTCTCCAACACTGCCAGATCCGCGTCGAACTTGGCGATGAGGGCCGCGCCCTCCTCCTCGCGCCCCAGAACGCGGGCCATCTGCGCGATGCGGTCGCGGGTGTCGGTCAGCGACTTGGCGGTGTCGAACTGCTCCACCCGCAGCCCGACGCGGCGCAGCATCTGCACCGTGGCGGGATCGGTGTAGGCCCCGGCGACAACCAGGTCGGGTGCCAGCAGATAGACCTCTTCGGCGCGGCCCTGATTGACCGGATAGGCGCGCGCGGTGTCGGCCATGGCGGAACTGTGTGGATCGGCGGCCAGATCCGAGACCGAGACAAGCTGACCGGGGGCGGCCAGCAGCATCGCCAGCTGATCGGTGCACAGGTTGATCGACACGACCCGGCGCGGGGCCGAGTCGGCCCGGGTCACGCTTGCGGTCACGGCCCCCGCAAAGGCGAGGGCCAGGCCAAGCGATATGAGCCTAGAAAGACGCACGCAGCCCCACATAGGCGGCGCGGCCCGAGGTGTTGAACCCGCCCGCCGTCTCGTAATCCTCGTCAAAGAGGTTCTCGACCCGCAGGAAAGCATCGACGCTGTCGGTTACCTGATAGGTGCCGTTCACATGGACCAGCGTGTGCGCCCCAACGAGGTTATTGGCGGGTGCAAAGGTTGACGGCGTGATGCCCGACAGTCGCTGGATGGTCACCTGGCCATCAAGGCGCGGGGTGATCTGCGCCTCGAGTCCCAGAGCCACATCGTGACGCGGCACGCGCGCGGCATCGACGCCGTTCTGCTTGGCGTCGGTGAAGGTGTAGGCGGCGTTGAGCGTCACGAATTGGTTGATCGTGACGCGGCCCGACAGTTCGACGCCTTCACCTTCGAAATCCGCGGTCTCGAAGCAGCCGAAACCGCTGCCGCAACGGGTCGAGGCCCCGTCAAAGAAGATCTGGTTGTCGATCTCGGTGGAAAACAGGGTCACGCGGATGAAATCGTCGCCATCGAGCCGCTTTTCCAGCCCGAGATCGTAGCTGACCGAGGTTTCCGGCTGGAAGGCCGGGTTTCCGAAGAACGGGTTGAGCTGCGACAGCGTCGGTGCGCGGAAGCCGTCGGAGGCTGAGGCGCGCAGGATCAGGTCGTCGCGGATGCGCCAGGCGAGGGCGGCCCGCGCCGACAACTCACCCGAGAATTCCGAGTGATCGTCATGCCGGACGGAGAGGGCCAGATCGAGCGCATCGGTGGGGGCGAGCAGCAGTTCGGCCTGAAGCCCTGTGATGTCGATCTTCTGGGTTAGGTCCTCTTCCTCGGTGTAGTCGCCGCCGAAGTTGAGCGTCCAGATCCCGCCGGTGTCGTAGCTTCCGCGATATTCGATGCGCTCACGTTCGCCTTTGAAAGGCGACGGTGTGCCGTTGGAGAAGCTGACGCGATCCGTCTCGAAGGTTGAATAGGCCAGTTCATGGCTGACCGGACCGGTGTCGAGTTCGGTAAAGAGCCGCACACCGGTGACCTCGCGCTCGCTGAATTCGTCGAACGGCGCGGCCCCGTCGCCGCCGAACTCGTCAAACTCCGCGCGGCTGTCGATATAGAGCGCGCTGAGACCTGCGGCGAAGATATCCGTGACCTGATGGCGCAGATAGAGATTGGCCTGGGTCGAGTCGAACCCGTCATCCTCGGTTCCGGCTGCGGAGGCGGAAAAGCCGTCGCTTTCGGTGCGGCTGATGGAGAAGGCCAGATCGGTCCGGTCGGTGCGGGCGGTGAGGCCCAACACACCGCGCCGTGTGTCAAAGCTGCCTGCCTCGACCTCGGCAAAGCCGTGCACGCCGTCCTCGGTTGGGCGCAGGCTCTCGATATTGACGACGCCGGCGACGGCGTTCTGCCCGAAGCGTGCCGATTGCGAGCCCTTGAGCACCTCGATGCGTCCTAGCCCCGCATTTGTCAGCCCGCCGAAATCGAAACCGCCGCCACTGCTGGCCGGGTCGGTCACGTCGATGCCGTCGATCAGCACCGGCACATAGGCCCCGCCAAGGCCACGGATGCGCAGGGTCGATGTGGTGCCGAGCGGGCCGTTGGCGGATGCGGAAATACCCGGCTGTACCGTTAGGAAATCGCCAAGCCGTGCATTGGGAGCGCTGCGCACCTCGTCTGCGGGCAGCACCTCGACGGTGGAGCCGCTGCGCTCGAGCGTGGTGTCGGTCTGGTTGGCGATGACGGTGATGGTGTCGAGTTCAAACGCCTCCTGCGCAAGGGCGGGGGCGGAGCAGAGTGCGCAGAGCGCGCCGTATGCGGTTGTCCTGAGATATGTCATTCGATGTCCTTCAATACCGGTCTTCGGCATCGGTGTTCCAAGCTGAGAAGTCATTGGAAAGGACATGGCCCCCCGCAGACGGTGAAAGTGCCACCACTACGGAATAGACCGTTATCCACGGCGCGCCCCGCGCCCGGATAGGGTGATCACCTCGGCAGGTCTCCTGACTCGCGGGTCGTGGCTCTACCGGGCCTTCCCGTCACATGGGGTGACAGTGGCATATGCCGGTATCGCTCGCCGCTTACAGTTGCGGGGGCAGTTACGGAATTGATCCAAAGCGCGGATCGCACCGTATTCCCTTTTCACTGGAAATCTGCATTTCCGGACCGAAGCAAATCTGCGGATAATCCTGATGCGGGATTCGTGCAAGGATAAAGATATCTGGACCGCGCGCGGTGCGGTTTTAGGCGCGCGCCGGGCGCAGGCCGATTTTTTCAAAAGGTTGTGGCAATCAAAGGCGTGGGGCCCGGAGGGCGCGCGCCCCGGGCCTTTCTTTATGTCGGTCGCAGGTGCGACCTGCGCACTCAGGCCCCGGCCTGCGCGCGCGGGGCAAGGCGCACGGTGGGGCTGCAGCGGTCGTCCTGCGTGCGGCGCCGGTGTGGCGTCGTCCGCGGTCCGGGTTCGTTCTCGTCGGTCAGTGCCTCTTGCAGCCCGTCAAGATCGCGACTGTGGAACACGCGTGAGGACATTACGGACAGGTAGTAATAGGACATGTCTGTCTCCGAAGATGGGCCCGGGCTCAGCCGGTGCGGGCGTTGTCGGGATGCTGACGCTCGGCGATGTTGCGGGTGACGGCAATCGCGTCCTTGAGGCCGAGACGTTCCTGCTTGAGGCGTTTCAACCGGGCGATGTCGGGCATCGGGCGCTGCTGCTCGTCTTCGATGCGGGCGTCTATTTCCGCGTGACGGCGGCGCAGCGTGGAAATGCGGTTGATCAGTGATTGATGAGAAATCCGGCGATGCGTCATCATGGGTCTCCTCTCGGTTGGATCAGTCGCGGGGTCGTGTGCGACACAACAGAGATGGGGGCGTATTTCCTTTGGAAAAGCCGATGTTATATTAATATTGTATAGGAAATTCCTATATAAGTGCCTGGAAGTACATTGAGGTCAAGAGATCATGAAGCAGGAGGTGACGCTTCGGCAGTTGCGATACTTCATCGCACTTTCGGAGACCGGACAGTACCGCAAGGCCGCCGAGCGGGTGGGTGTCAGCCAGCCATCGCTCAGCCAGCAGATCGCCGGTCTTGAAGCCGCGCTTGATCTGCCACTTGTGGAGCGCGGGCAGCGCGGGGCCGTTCTGACACCGGGTGGCCGCGAGGTTCTGGAGCATGCCCGCAAGGTCGTGGAGGAAACGCAAGCCTTGCAAGCTCTGGCGCAATCCAGCCGGGAGGGTTTGAGCGGCACGGTCCGGCTCGGGGCAAGCCCGACGCTCGGCCCCTATTTCCTGCCCTACGTTGTGCGTCGTCTCAGGCGTGTCTGTCCGGGGCTCAAGCTCATCATCCGCGACGCGGCACCGGACGTGTTGCAGGATGAACTTCTGGCCGGGCGGCACGATCTCATTCTCGCGCAACTGCCGCTGCACTCGCGCGATCTCATCTCCGAACGGCTGTTCCGAGAGCCGTTGAAGCTGGCCGTTGCGCAGGATCATCCGCTGGCGGCTATGGAGCGGGTCGAGGACCGGGATCTTTTAGGGCTGGATATGCTCGCCCTGCCGCGCGGCTACCCGCTACATGCTCAGATCGTCAGCCTGTGTGACGAGACGGGTGCGCATCTGCGCCACGATTACGAGGGCACCAGCCTTGATACGCTGCGGCAGATGACGGCGCTCAGCATGGGGGTGAGCTTTCTGCCCGCGCTCTACGTACGCTCCGAGGTGTCGAAGGGGGCCGGGGATGTGGCGATCCTGTCGTTTCGCAACGACCGGTTCACCCGGTCGGTCGGGGTCGCGTGGCGCAGGCGGTCGGCGCATCGGGCGCTGCTCGATCGGATCATCCCGGTCATCCGGGCGGTTGTGCAGAAGCATTTTGCGCAGCTTGTGATCGTGGAGGGATAAATGCGGAAATATGTACCGGGTGAGGACGTGGGGCCGCTTGAGCATTGGCCCTTTGACGCGCCGGAAAGCGATTACGTCATGGTGGCCGGTGACCCTGTTTGCCATGGGCGGCTGGATGCCGGTGGGCCGGGGTATGAGACACGCGCCGGTATCTGGCGCTGCACGCAGGGCGCATTCACATGCACCGAGCAGGGTGACGAGATGATGGTGATCCTGGAGGGGCGCTGTCAGATCACGGACCACGCAACCGGCGAGGTGCTGCGCCTCGGCCCCGGTGATTGTGCCTTCGTGAGAGACGGGATGCGCGTCACGTGGGAGGTGTCGGAGACGGTCACAAAGACGTTCATGGGGTGGAAGCCGGACGGATACTGAGCCGCTATCGCAGGCAGAGCAACGCAAAGAGCGGCTTGAAATGAAACAGGCCCCGGAGTGATCCGGGGCCTGCGTCGTGTCAGTCTCATGCCGATCAGTGGGCTGGCTGCTTGTCCCAGTCCTCACGCTTGGGGAGTTGCTCGAACGTGTGCTCCGGCGGCGGCGAGGGCAGGGTCCATTCCAGCGTGTCGGCGTATTCGTTCCAGGGGTTGGCCTGGGTCGACCGCGCCCCGCGCATCAGCGCGTAGATCACCACGCCGAAGAAGAAGATGAACGACGCGAAAGATATGAACGCCCCGATCGACGACCACCAGTTCCAGACCGCGAAGGCCTCGGGGTAGTCGATATAGCGGCGTGGCATGCCCTGACGCCCGAGGAAGTGCTGCGGGAAGAAGGTCAGGTTGGCACCGATGAACATCGCCCAGAAGTGCAGCTTGCCGGCCCATTCGGGGATCATTCGGCCCGTCATCTTTGGGAAGTAGAAGTAGATGCCCGCGAAGATGGCGAAGACCGCGCCGAGGCTCATCACGTAGTGGAAATGCGCCACGACGTAATATGTGTCGTGATAGGCCCGGTCCACCGATGCCTGGCTGAGCACGATGCCCGTGACCCCGCCCACGGTGAACAGGAACAGGAAGCCGAATGCCCAGAGCATCGGCGTCTTGAACTCGATCGAGCCGCCCCACATGGTGGCGATCCAACTGAACACCTTCACGCCCGTCGGCACCGCGATCACCATCGTGGCCAGCATGAAATAGCTCTGCTGGGTCAGCGACATGCCCACCGTGTACATGTGGTGCGCCCACACGACGAAGCCCAGAACACCGATCGCGATCAACGCCCAGACCATCGGCAGGTAGCCGAAGATCGGCTTGCGCGAGAAGGTCGCGATCACGTGGGAGATGATGCCAAAGCCGGGCAGGATGATGATATACACTTCCGGGTGGCCGAAGAACCACAGGATGTGCTGATAGAGCACCGGATCACCGCCGCCCGCCGGGTCGAAGAAGGTCGTCCCGAAGTTGCGATCGGTCAGCAGCATGGTGATCGCCCCCGCGAGAACCGGCAGGGCCAGCAGGATCAGCCAGGCGGTGACGAAGATCGACCACGCAAAGAGCGGCACCTTGAAGAGCGTCATGCCCGGAGCGCGCATGTTGAGGAAGGTGGTGATCATGTTGATCGCGCCGAGAATCGAGGACGCCCCCGAGACGTGGACCGCGAAGATCGCGAGGTCCATCGACATGCCCGCCTCGTTGGTCGAGAGCGGCGGATAGAGCACCCAGCCCACGCCCGAGCCAAGCTGCCCGTTGCCACCCGGAGCGAGCAGCGAGGCGACGCCGAGTGCCGTGCCTGCGACGAACAGCCAGAAGCTGAGGTTGTTCATCCGCGGGAACGCCATGTCCGGCGCGCCGATCTGCAGGGGCATGAAATAGTTGCCGAACCCGCCAAAGAGTGCCGGAATGACCACGAAGAACATCATCAGGACGCCGTGATAGGTGATCATCACGTTCCACAGATGGCCGTTGGGCGTACATTCGGCGACATCGGACGCGATGAAGCGTGCGCCTTCCATGCACATGTACTGAACGCCCGGTTCCATCAGTTCCATCCGCATGTAGACGGTGAACATGACCGAGATGAGACCGACGATCGCCGAGGTGATCAGGTAGAGGATACCGATATCCTTGTGGTTCGTGGACATGAACCACCGGGTGAAAAACCCGCGCTGATCTTCGTGTTCGTGGCCGTGAATGGCTGCGTCTGCCATTTGATGCCTCCTGCTGATGTTTGTGACGGGCACGCAGAATCCCGCGTGGCTCACATGCCCGTGATCCCCTCAGGTTTTAGAATGTCCCGTCCGGCGCGGCAATGCGCGAAATTGATGCAGATCAAAGAATTTTGTCGCACCCCCTTGCGTACAGCCGCGTCTAACCCGGCTTATATCAGCCCCGTGCCGCGAAGATATGCGACAGGCGCGCGGCCTCCTGCTGCAACCCGTAGGGCGGGTTCACAACGAACATGCCGGAGCCCAGCATCCGGTGCCCGGCGCGCGCCGGGCCAAAGCGGACCTCGTGGCGCAGCGCGTCGGGGAAGGATGCGCAGAGGCGGGTCAGCATCGCGGCATGGCTGTCACTGCCGAGGATCGGATACCATAGCACGAGGATACCGACGTTCCACTTGCGTGCGATCAGGGTGAACTGGTCTGGTATACTGTCGTAGTCAGACTTTATCTCATAGCTTGGATCCGCCAGCAAAATACCGCGCCGTGGCGTCGGTGGGCAGAGGGCACGGGCCATGGCGAAGCCGTCCTCTTGGCGGATTTGCGCGTTGTAGGGGGCCAGATGGCGGGACAGCAGCGCAGTCTCGCCCGGGTGAAGTTCGGCGAGATGCAGGCTGTCACCGGCGCGCAGGCTGAGCGCCGCGATCAGCGGCGAACCGGGATAGGCCGTACCGCCATGCGCGGCGCGCGTGGTCTCGAGCCTCAGGCGATAGGGGTGATCGGCGGCAAAGGCCGCTTCGAGCCGCCCGATACCCTGCGCCGCCTCGCCGGTGCGCTGTGCGGCGGTGTCGCCGAGATCATAGAGACCGCGCCCGGCATGGGTTTCGATATAGCTGAGTGGCTTGTCCTTGCGGGTGAGATAAGCAAGCATCCATGCCAGAAGCGCATGCTTGTGAACATCCGCCGCGTTCCCGGCGTGGTAATGGTGTTGATAACTCAGCATGCGATCCCATAGCAGGCGCGCCGCGTCCGGGGAAGGCAGAACGCCACGGTCACCCGGTCCGCAGGACAGGTGACCGTCTTGCGACGGCCACCTGATTTGCTGTTGCATACCGTACTGGAAACAGATCACTCTTGAATAAGGTACGTCACTGAATGTGCGGGTCGCGCTGCGTGGGATGCGTGCAGCTTGCCCCCCACAAGGGTTATATGGCGCGTGCAATGTGGCGGAAATTGGGGTCTGCGCGGGTAAGGTCTTGGCATTCGGCCGGGTGCTGGGTCCCAGATTGCGCTGCGACTCGGGTTTCTCGCGCCAAGGTTGAGGGTGCGGAGCGCAGGCTTGCGGCACGCAAGAAAAAGAGGAGAGAGGCATGGAAATGAACCTTGGCATGCGGCCGCAGATGCGGGACTTGCTGGATCGCGTGGTGGCCATGGTGCGCGACGAGATCATGCCGCTTGAGGCCGAGTATCACGCCGAGGTGGGCAAGTGCGACCGCTGGACCTACACCCCCCGTCAGGCCGAGATCCTCGAAGGTCTGAAGGCGCGGGCCAAGGCCGATGGGCTGTGGAATTTCTGGCTGACCGACAGCGCGCGCGGCTTTGGCCTGACGACCGTCGAATATGCCTATTTTGCCGAAGCGATGGGGCGCACGCCGATGGGGGCCGAGGTGTTCAACTGCAACGCGCCCGATACCGGCAACATGGAGGTGTTCGAGCGCTACGGCACCGAAGCGATGAAGGCCCAGTGGCTTGCCCCGCTGCTGGAGGGGGAGATTCGCAGCGCCTACCTGATGACCGAGCCGGAGGTCGCCAGTTCGGACGCCACAAACATCGCTATGTCCTGCGCGCGGGACGGGGATCACTACGTGCTGAACGGCCAGAAATGGTGGGCCACCGGCGCGGGCGATCCGCGGTGCCGGGTTTATATCGTGATGGTCCGGACCGGCGGCGACGATCTGCCCAAGCATCAGCGCCATTCGATGATAGTGGTGCCAGCCGACACGCCCGGCATCGAGAAACTGCGCCCGATGGAAGTCTACGGTCATGACGACGCGCCGCACGGGCATATGCACTTCAGATTCGAGAATGTGCGCGTGCCCGCCGACAAAATGCTGTTGGGCGAGGGGCGCGGCTTCGAGATCGCGCAGGGTCGGCTTGGACCGGGGCGCATCCACCATTGCATGCGCGCCATCGGTCAGGCCGAGTCCGCGCTCGAGATGATGTGCAAGCGCAGCCTCGCGCGGGAGGCGTTCGGCAAGCCGCTGGCGCAGTTGGGGGCGAATTACGACATCATCGCCGAGTGCCGGATGGAGATCGAGCAGGCGCGGCTGCTGTGTCTCAAGGCGGCGTGGATGATGGATCAGGGCGATGCCCGCGCCGCAGCCCCGTGGATCAGCCAGATCAAGGTTGTGGCCCCGCGCGTGGCCCTCAAGGTGATCGACGAGGCGGTACAGATCTTCGGCGCGCAGGGCATTTCGCAGGACGTGCCGCTCGCCGCGATGTGGACCCACGTGCGCACGCTGCGTCTGGCCGATGGCCCCGACGCGGTGCATCGCCGTCAGGTGGCCCGCGCCGAGTTGCGCAAGCACACGCAGGAAAAGGTCTGAGCGTTCGCCTCAGACCCCCCGGATGCGGCTGACCATTTCCGTCGTGTCGCGGCTGAGATTTGGGGTGGCGAGGATGCGGTCCAGTTGTGCCGCGATCAGCGCCCGCCGGTCCCCGTCATAGCGCCGCCATGTCTCGAATGCCGAACACATGCGCGCCGTGGTCTGCGGATTGAGTGGATCGAGCGCGATGAGCCAATCCGCCAAGAGCGCATAGCCCTTGCCCGACCCGTGGTGAAAGCCCGCCGGTGACATGGCGAGCGCGCCCAACGTGGCGCGGAAGCGATTGGGGTTGCGAATGGTGAAATCCGGATGTGCCGTCAGGTGCGCAGCGGTGTCGGCGGTGTCTTCGGGGACGGCCTGCAGAATTTGCAGGCTGAACCATTTGTCGATCACCAGCCGGTCGTGCCGCCACTGCTCGTAGAAGGCGTCCGCGGCCGCCGCGCCCTTGCCCGCCTGTAGCAGGCAGGACAGCCCCGCAAGTTGCTGGGTCATGTTGTCCGCCGCGTCATATTGTGCCTGTGCCTGCGCGCCGCCGTCGCGCCGGGTGAGGATCGCAAGCGCCGCATTGGCAAGCGCCCGCGCGCCGGTCTGCTCGGGGTCGGGACGATAGGGGGCTCTGATCTGGTATTGGTCGTAGAGGGTGCGCGCGGTTTCCTCCATCGTCACCGCGCGGGCCTCGCGCAGCGCCTCGAGCGCGTCCCAGATGGCTTGCGGGTTCGGCGTGTGGCCCGCCTCATGCAGTGATTGCGCCAGATCGTCCTCGCTGGGCAGGCCGAGGGCGAGGGCACGGAACGCCGGGTCAAGGCCTTCGTCGCGGGCCATGGTGTGAACTGCGTCGAGATAGGCGGCATCAGGTGCGGCACCGTCGCGGATCATCGCCAGAAGCCCGTCGCGCGCCAAGGCGCGCCCGGCCTCCCACTTGTTGAACGGGTCGGTGTCATGGGCGAGCAGGAAGGCACGCTCGGCATTGGTGGTGTCGCGTTCCAGAATCACCGGGGCAGAGAAATCGCGCAGGATCGAGGGGATGGGCTTGGCCGCCAGTCCCTCGAAGCTGAAACTCTGCCGTGCCTCGGTCATTTCCAGCAGGCGGGTTTCCATCACCTCGTCGCCATTGGGCCCCAGCAGACCCACGGCAATCGGGATCACGCGGGGGTCTTTCACCTCCTGCCCCGGCGTGGGCGGGGTGTGTTGCTCGAAATGCAGGGTGTAGGTGCCGCCCTCGTAGTCGTCCGTGACGCGCAGGCGCGGCGTGCCAGCCTGCGTATACCAGCGTTTGAACTGTGCCAGATCGCGGCCCGTCGCGTCCTCGAACACCTGCAACCAGTCCTCGATGGTGCAGGCCTGCCCATCATGCCGCTCGAAATAGAGGTCGAGCGCGCGGGCATAGGCCTCATCCCCCACCAGCCGCTTGAGCATGCCGATCAACTCGGCCCCCTTCTCGTAGACCGTGGCGGTGTAGAAATTGTTGATCTCGACAAAGCTTTCGGGGCGCACGGGATGGGCCAGCGGGCCGTTATCCTCGCGGAACTGCCGGGCGCGCAGGGCGATCACGTCACCGATGCGTTTGACGGGGGCAGAGCGCATGTCGGCGGTGAATTCACTGTCTCGATAGACCGTCAGCCCCTCCTTGAGGCAGAGCTGAAACCAGTCGCGGCAGGTGATGCGGTTGCCGGTCCAGTTGTGGAAGTATTCATGCGCGATGATCGCCTCGATACGCTCGAAATTGGCGTCGGTGCTGGTCTCGGGGCTGGCCAGAACGCAGGAGGAATTGAAGATGTTGAGGCCCTTGTTCTCCATCGCGCCCATGTTGAAATCATCGACCGCGACGATGTTGAAGAGGTCGAGATCGTATTCGCGGCCATAGACCTCCTCGTCCCATGTCATGGATTTCTTGAGCGCCTCCATGCCGAAGGCGCATTTGCCCTCGTCGCCCGGGCGCACCCAGATGTTGAGATCGACCTCGCGGCCCGAGCGGGTGGTGAAACGGTCGGGATGGGCCACCAGATCGCCCGCCACGAGGGCGAAGAGAT
>Ga0209947_1001352_pt1 | contig 14566 bp, 11 predicted proteins | sample SalPonR2_B_D2_MG_FD_185706 | JGI IMG/M metagenome (GOLD analysis project Ga0209947, IMG submission 185706) | Salt pond soil microbial communities from South San Francisco under conditions of wetland restoration - Salt Pond MetaG R2_B_D2_MG... ... | reverse complement strand
GGATGTTAGTTCTACAGTAGGTTCCCAGCCAATAATACTTTTAATTAAAGAAATATCAGGCTGTCTTTTAACCGGATCATCTTCCGGCAGTGGTTTATAAATAATTTCAGATTTTGAACCTGTTAAGTCAATGACAGATTTTGCAAGTTCCATCATTGATATTTCTTTAGGATTTCCAATATTTACAGGGTAATAGTGTTTATCGTCACTCTCCATCAGTTGTATTAAAGCGTCTACCAAATCGTCCACATACTGAAACCCTCTTGTTTGGTTCCCTTTTCCATAAATTGTTATTGGGTCGTTCCTCAGGGCCTGCAGAATAAAATTCGATATTACTCTGCCATCGTTCAGGGCCATTCTTGGACCATAGGTATTAAAAATTCTTGCAATCCTGATATTAAGATTATTTTGTTCCCTGTAATTTATAAAGAGTGATTCGGCGCACCTTTTTCCTTCGTTGTAAGAAGATCTTCTTCCTATGGGGTTTACGTGGCCCCAGTAGTCTTCCTTTTGAGGATGTATTTCAGGATCGCCGTAAACTTCGCTTGTTGAAGCCTGTAATATTTTTGCCCCGACTCGTTTAGCCAATCCTAACATATTGATAGAACCTAAAACTGAAGTTTTAATTGTTTTAATAGAATTGTATTGATAGTGAATAGGAGAGGCAGGGCTTGCCAGGTTATAAATTTCATCAACTTCAGCATAATAGGGTTGAGTTATGTCATGCCGAATGACCTCAAAATAAGGGTTCTCAATAAGGTGAAGGATGTTTGCTTTGCTTCCGGTAAAATAATTGTCAAGGCAGAGAACTTCGTTGTTATTATTCAGCAGTTTTTCGCAAAGGTGTGAACCAATAAAACCTGCTCCGCCTGTGACAAGAATTTTTTTCATTGTCGTTGATTTGTTAAAAAAAGGGAACTGCCAGAAAGCGAGTAGGTAATTATGAAGAAAAGAAAAAGTGCCGAAAAGCCGTTCTGTAACAGTTCCCTTGCTTTCAATTTTATTTATTAATAGGTTTTCTTCCTATGCTATAATAAGTCCATCCCAATTTAATCATTTCATTGGGATCATATATATTTCTTCCGTCAAATACCAGTTTGTTTTTCATCATTTGTTCCATTTCTTTCCATTTTGGTACTCTGAATTCCGACCATTCAGTAACCAGGATTAATGCATCGGCACCTTCTACAGCTTCATACTGGTCTTCTGTATATGTAATTTTATCACCAAGTACTTTTTTAGCTTCTTTCATAGCCACAGGGTCGTAACCATAAACTTTTGCTCCTTTTTCGATTAACCTGTTAACAATGGTAATGGACGGAGCTTCTCTCATATCATCTGTGTTTGGCTTGAAGGAGAGGCCCCATAAAGCTATTTTTTTACCTTCCAGATCACCGTTAAAATGGTTGTTTAATTTATGAAACAGAATTGATTTTTGCCGGTTATTTACATCTTCTACTGCTTTTAAAATTTCCAGTGAATGGTCATTTTCATCAGCAGTCCTGATAATGGCTTTTACATCTTTTGGGAAACATGAGCCGCCATATCCTGCCCCTGCATAAATGAATTTAGTTCCTATTCTTGTATCGCTGCCAATGCCTCTTCTCACTTCATTCACATCGGCACCTACTTTTTCGCAAAGGTTGGCAATATCATTCATGAAACTGATCTTTGTAGCCAGCATCGAATTTGCAGCATATTTTGTTAATTCGGCAGAAGGAATATCCATAAATAATATGGGATGCTGGTTAAGAAGGAAAGGTCTGTATAGTTTCTTTAATACTTCTTCTGCTTTTTCAGATTCTGTTCCGATGATGATTCTGTCCGGACGCAGAAAATCTTCTACAGCATCACCTTCTTTGAGGAATTCAGGATTTGAAGCCACATCAAAATCAATTTTTTCTCCTCTTTTATCAAGCTCTTCCTGTATTGTGGCTTTTACTTTTTTAGCGGTGCCAATAGGTACCGTACTTTTAGTAACTACGACCATATAATGATCAAGATGTTTTCCAACTTCTCTGGCTACATCCAGAACATGTCTCAAATCAGCACTTCCGTCTTCTCCCGGTGGAGTCCCTACTGCAATAAAAAGTGTTTCTGAATCTTCTAAGCTTTCTTTCAGACTGGTAGTAAAGAAAAGCCTTTCTTTTTCCACATTTCTTTTTAGCATGGGCTCCAGACCCGGTTCGTATATTGGGATGATTCCTTTTTTCAGATTGTTAATTTTATCTTCATTGACATCAACACAAGTTACATTAATGCCTGTTTCAGAGAAACATGTACCTGAAACCAATCCAACATAACCTGTGCCAACCATCGATATTTTCATAAATTTCGTAATTTAAAAGTTCTACAATAGTAATAAATTTTGAGCACAAAAATAAACTTAGTTTGGAATTTTAACATAATATAAGTCATATTTTCGGATAATAAAATCACAAATCCTTATGTTTTTATTGAAACAAAGAGAACTTTTAGTATTTCTTTTCGTATTTTTAAGGAAATAATTTATGAATCAAAGAATATTTTTATGAGGGACAATTACGGGAAATTTTTTCTCTTAATCGCTTTTCTTTTTTTTACTACAGTTGTTTTTTCACAGGATGAGCAAGGGATTCTGAAGATGAAGGGCATGGTTGACCATGGATACAAAAATCCGCTTGCCGGGGTAAAAGTTTCAGTGAAGCAGAGTGGGAGCAATGTGAAAACTGTTAGAACAGACAGGGATGGACTGTTTACCCTTGAAATGGATATTGGAAAAAAATACACCATTGAATTTTCCAAAGAGGAGTTTGTTACAAAAAAAATATTTGTTGATGCTTCTGTTCCTGAGGGAAGGGGAGGAGACTGGCAGGTTGAATTTTCAATTGGCCTTTTTAAAATGTATCCCGGATTGGATGTCTCTGCACTTGACAACCCGGTTACAAAAATCAAATATATTGAAGATGAAAGAGGGTTTGGCTACGACCGGATTTATACGGAAAAAATGATGGCCAAAATTGACAAAATAATGAGACAGCTGGAAGCTTTGAAAGAAGAAGCTTACAGAAAAATATTGAGAAATGGTGATCAACATTTTGATGATAAAGAATATAGCCAGGCGATCGATTATTATAAGGAAGCTTTAAATGTCAGGCCAGATGATAATTATCCAAAACGTCGGTTAAGAAGAGCCCGGAAATTATTAGAAGATAAAAAGGAAAACCAGGCCCTTTATGACAAAGCCATTGCACGAGCTGATCAACTTTTTTCACAGAAAAAATATGAAGAAGCCCGAAATACTTATTATGAGGCACTGGACTATAATCCAACAAAAGAATATCCGGAAGAACAAATAAAGAAAATAAAAGAAATTCTTGCTGAATTACGCGCCAAAGAACAAGCAGAAAAAGAAAAACTGGAAAATTATAACCGGTTTATAAGATTGGCCGACCAACAATTTGAAGGAAAGAGCTATTCTCAGGCAAAAAATTATTACCAGCAGGCGCTTGGAATTTTCTCAGAAAAGCCCTATCCAAAAGAACAGATAAGTAAAATTAACGATATTCTGGCTCAGCAGGCGCAACAGCAAGCCCGCAATCAAAAATATAACAATTTGATAAAGGAAGCTGATGAATTCTTCTCCGGTAAATCATATACCCAGGCCAAGAGTAAATATAACGAGGCTTTGGGTTTAAAACCAAATGAAGCTTACCCTGAAGAACAAATTTCAAAGATTGATGATATTCTTGCAAATCAAGAGGCTAAGGAAAGACAGTACGATAATCTCATTAACCAGGCAGATAATGCTTTTGAGGGGGAAAAATACAGCAATGCAAAAAACTTATATCAGGATGCCCTTGACCTGAAATCCGGGGAGGAGTACCCAAGGACTCAAATTGCTAAGATTGATGAAATATTAAGAAAACAAAAAGAAAAAGACCGCAAATACAACGAGGCAATTACTCAAGCCGATGCTGCTTTTGAGCGAGAGTCCTACGAAGAGGCCAAAGGTCTGTACTCCGAGGCCCTGTTCATTAAGCCGAATGAACAGTATCCGAAGGACCAGATTGATAAGATAGACGGGATACTCTCGGAGCGTCAGGCTGAGGCGGAACGTTACAAAAACGCCATAGCCAGTGGCGACCGCTATTTTGAGTCGGAGCAGTACAACCTTGCCAAAAATTCGTATCGCGAAGCGCTGGAAGTAAAACCTTCCAGGCAATACCCGAAAGACCAGATCGGAAAGATCGATGATATCCTGGCCCGCCAGGTTGCCAATGAGCAGAAGTACAACAACCTGATCAGTGAGGCCGATGCTGCTTTTGACCGCAAAGATTATACAGACTCTAAAAAGAAATACCAGTCTGCACTTGAAGTGAAGCCAGGTGAAACATACCCGAAACAACGAATTGACCGGATTAATGAGCTTCTTGCGCAATTGGAGAAAAAGAAGGAAAAAGACCGCAAATACAACGAGGCGATTGCCCAGGCTGATGCCGCTTTTGAGAGAGAATCCTACGAAGAGGCCAAAGGGCTGTATTCCGAGGCCCTGTTCATTAAGCCGAATGAACAGTATCCGAAGGATCAGATTGATAAGATAGATCAGTTGCTGGCAGATCTTCAGCGTAAAAAGGCTGAGCAGGAAAAAATAAATAAGGCTTACAACGAAGCTGTTAAAAAAGCAGATGCCATGTTCAGTATGGAAGAATACAGTCAGGCAAAATCGCTTTATAATGAAGCTTTAACCTATAAACCGGAAGAACAATATCCCAGGGACAGAATCGATAAAATCAATTCGATCCTGGCTGAAATGGAAGCTGAGAAGAAGGCTTATGAAAATGCCATTGCCAGGGCAGACCGTTTGTTTGGGGAAGAGGAATATGAATCTTCAAAGTCTGCTTATCAAAAAGCGCTTGATATTAGACCTGAAGAGCAGTATCCTCAAAACAGGATTGATAAAATAAATGATATTCTTGCCGAAAGAATGGCTCAGCGAAAACGACAGCAGGAAATTGACAGGAAATATAAGAATGCAATTGAAACTGCCGATCGCTTGTTTAATACGGAAGAATATGAGGATGCGAAAATTGCTTATAATGAGGCTTTGAACATTAAGCCTGAGGAACAATATCCTAAACAGAAAATAAGCGAGATAGAGAACATTCTGAAAAGACAACAGGAGCAGATTGAAGATACTTATAAACAAGCTATTGCAGAAGCAGATGATTATTTTGATAATGAAAAATATAATGAGGCAAAATCAAGTTACCAGAAAGCTCTGGATGTAAAACCTAATGAGCAATATCCTAAAAATCAGATAAGTAAAATTGAAGACATACTAAAACGCCTTGCAAGGCAGAGAGAAGAGCAGGCACGCAAAGAAAGATTGTATGCAGAAGAAATTGATAAGGCAGATCAGTATTATGACAAGAGCGATTATCATAATGCCAAATCGCATTATCAGAAAGCATTACAATATAAGCCTAATGAAGAATATCCGAAGAACAAGATTAAACTGATAGATCAAAAATTACGACAGTTTGAAGAAGCTAAAAAGAGAAGAGAAAGGAAAGAGCGAGAAGAAAAAATTGCTGCTGAAAAGCAAAAAGACTCAAAACTGAGGGATATGAATTTTAAAACCAAGGCAGAGCGCGATAAATACTTGAGTCGACTTGCAAAAGAATACCCGGAAGGGGTTACAGTAGAAAATTATGATCTTGGCAAACGCAAAGTGAAAAGAGTTATCGTGAATTATGATGGAGTAGCAACAGAATACAGAAGGGTGAAACATGACTGGGGAGGTTTATTCTTCTTCAGAAACGGACAGAGTATTTCAAAAGCTGTTTTTGAATCAGAAACAGAGGAAAAATGAGAATTTTAAGCAAGAATTTTTATAAATTTGAAAACAAATCCTAAAATTTAATCTGTATGAAAAATCTTAAGTCATTAACAGCTTACTTATTAATAGGTTTGATTCTCCTGATAACAGTCATTTCACTGCTTGGTGTCTGGGATATTATTTCTCTGGAGGATGTATTAAAAAAAATAATATCATCCTTACTAATTATATTTGTTGCTGCAGCTGTGGCTCTTTTTGTTTTCTCCGTGATGATAAAGGATGATAATGACAGAAGTTCACCAACAAAGCAATAAAAATATATATGTAATAAGTTATCATATTGATCACCGGTTTGTTTTGAACCGGTGATTTTTTTAATGCACTGATAATTCCACTTAACATATTGTTTAAATTAAGCTGATAAATGGTTAAAGAACAATACTTTTTATTGAATATTATACAGAAATCAATTGTGTTTTCATCTCAGGAAAAAAATAATAATTCAATAATTAAAATCAATTTGTTAAACAGAATACAAATTTTAATTTTATCCCGTTAAAGTATATTAGGATATTTTGTTGAAAATTTGAGGACGGTTTTCCTAACTAAAGCAATTTCATGATCAAAAAAATAAATCTGTTTTTATTGTTTTTTACTTTACCTGTTTTGTTGTTTGCCCAACAGGTTGAAATAGGCGGTATTGTAATTACACCCGGAAATGAACCTATGCCGGACGTAAACATTCGTATAAAAGATTCAAATTACGGTACAGTTACAAACATTAATGGGGAGTTTTCCATAAAACGTGAATTTCAAAAAACGGATTCTTTAATTTTTTCTCACCTGGGCTATCAGACAATAGTATTACCTGTAGAGAAATTTCTTTCAGAAACGAATGAACCTGTCACGATGCAACCTGGCTCTGAAGAATTGGAAGTAGTAGAAGTGAAAGGGAGAAAATCAATAGACCGGAGTTTAATAAAAATTGATAAGAAAGAATTTGAATATCTTCCTACCACGGCTGGTTCTGTGGAATCTATCATTAAAAAGATGCCGGGTGTTGCAGCCCGGAATGAACTCAGTTCGCAGTATTCAGTACGTGGAGGAAATTATGATGAAAACCTGGTTTATGTGAATGGAGTAGAGATATACCGCCCCCTGATAGTAAGAAGCGGACGACAGGAAGGATTAAGTTTTTTAAATTCAGACATGGTTTCGACCATTAATTTTTCAGCCGGAGGATTTGAAGCAAGATATGGAGATAAGATGTCGTCCGTACTTGATATAAAATATAAAAGGCCCAGAAAATTTGCAGGAGACTTTGATATAAGTTTTTTGGGTACCTCTGCACATATTGAAGACCAGGTTGGCAACGGAAAATTATCTTACAATACTGGTTTTCGCTATAAAACCAATCAGTATTTGTTGAATACATTAGATCAGGAAGGAGATTATAAACCTAATTTTTATGACTGGCAAGCCTTTTTGAATTATAAAGCATCTGATAAACTGGAGTTTGAATTTCTTGGAAATTATAGTCTGAATAAATATAAATTCATTCCACAAAAAAGGGAAACTTCCTTCGGTACTATTAAAGATGCATTAAATATTAACATTTACTATGAAGGACAAGAGGTTGATCAGTTTGAGAATTATCTGGGAGCCTTTACAACAAAATATTATCCTAACAATAAACTTTTGATGCGCTTTATAGCATCTTCTTTTGTTACTCAGGAATCGGAAACCTATGATATTTTGGGAGAATATTATCTGAATGAACTGGATAAAGCCTATAATTCGGAAACTTATGGTGATAGTATTCTGAATATTGGAGTGGGTGGATTCCTTGAACACGCGCGAAATTATATGACAGCTAAGGTGCATACTCTTTCTCATACAGGTATGTGGAATGAAGGTTTGAACGTTTTAAGATGGGGTATTAAATTTAAACACGAAATAATTGATGACCGCACTAATGAATGGAAAATGGTAGATTCCGCAGGATATTCAGTGCCTTATAACGATTCTACTATTAATTTATATCATACTTTAAATGCTGATAATTTCATTGTTTCAAACCGGTTAAGTGGTTATTTGCAAAATACTTTTCATCTGCCTGGAGAAAAAGCTGACTGGTACTTTAATGGAGGAGTACGATTTTCATATTGGTCGTTTAATAATGAATTTCTGGTAAGTCCCCGGATTTCTGTTTCTTACGAACCAAGAATGAATAGTAGATTCAGACACTACTTTTCTGCAGGATACTATTATCAACCTCCTTTCTATAAAGAGATGAAAAGACCTGACGGAACTTTAAACCATAATATTAAAGCCCAGAAATCCATTCATTTCGTATTGGGAACAGAATATAATTTTATGGCCTGGGGACGGCCTTTTAAATATACTGCAGATGTTTACTACAAAAAGATGGATCATTTAATCCCTTACAAGATTAATAATGTAAAAGTGAGGTATGCAGGTGAAAATATGGCAAAGGGTTATGCAACCGGAATTGATATGAAAGTGAATGGTGAATTTGTTGATGGAGTAGAATCGTGGGCGAGCTTGTCAATTATGAAGACGGAAGAAGATATTAAAGGTGACTATTATTTTAATGAGCAAGGAGAAAGGGTTGAACCTGGTTTTTATCCCAGGCCTACCGATCAGCTGGTTAATTTCAGCCTGTTTTTCCAGGATTACGTGCCCAGTTTTCCAACCTATAAAATGCAGCTCAGTCTGCACTATGGCAGTCGCCTTCCATTCTCACCACCCAATTCAGAACGTTACGATCTTATTTTTGAAATGCCATCATACAGAAGAGTAGATATCGGTTTCTCAAAACTGATCATTGGCGAAAAAAGTGCTGACAGAGGTTTTTTTAAGCATCTGAAAACATGGTGGATTGGCCTCGAAATATTTAATTTGCTGGATGTAAACAATACAATTTCTTATCAGTGGATACAGACAGTAAACAATCAATCAGGAATTTCAGGAGAATATGCAGTTCCTAATTATTTAACATCAAGAAGATTTAATTTAAAAATGATTGTGAAATTTTGATAATTTCTTATTGACAAATATTATTCATTATGGAAAAGAGTCTTTCACCGGCAGATTTTAAACAAATCCAAAATAAAGGGTTAAGTGAGAAAGTAATTGAAAAACAACTTGAAAATTTTAAGCGTGGATTCCCGGAATTGCAACTGGTTAAACCTGCTCAATTAAATAGCGGCATTATTCGCCTGGAAAATAAAGATGTTGAAGATTACAAAAATAACTACGAGCAAAGTATTGGCACCCAAAAGGCCATGAAGTTTATTCCTGCCTCAGGAGCTGCTTCCAGGATGTTTAAGTTTCTTTTCGAATACATGGATAATCCGGTAGAAGGATCAAAGCAAGTAGAATTGTTTGTTAGCCGAATAAAAGACTTTGCTTTTTATGATGATCTAAAATCTGTTTTGAAGGATAAAGGAGAAAATATTGAAGAATTATTGCATAACAAACAATATAAAAAGATTATCCATTTTCTGCTGACTAAAGAAGGATTAAATTACGGGAATCTTCCCAAAGCGCTAATAATTTTTCATAAAGATGAACAAAAAAGCAGAACACCAATAGAAGAGCATATTGTAGAAAGTGCGGATTATTGTTTGAATGAAAACAAAAAGGCCTATTTGCATTTCACGATTTCACCTCAACATGAAATTCCTTTCGATAAGCACTTAAAGGCCATTAAAAGCAAATATGAAAAAGAACTCAATGCTGAATTTGAAATAACTCATTCTTTTCAAAAGGAACATACCGATATTATTGCTGTTAAGCCTAATAATGAAATTCTAAGAGATGAGAAAGGGGACCCTGTTTTTCGGCCAGGAGGCCATGGAGCTTTGCTGGAGAACTTGAATGATATTGAAGCGGATATTGTTTTTATTAAAAATATTGACAATGTAGTGGTAGATAAACTAAAAATTGAAGGAAACAGGTATAAAAAAGCCCTGGCTGGTTTAATGCTTAGGTACCAGGAAATAATATTTGACTATCTCGAAAGGTTAGATATGGAAGAGGAGATAGAAAGAAATGAATTAGATGAGATGCATAAATTTCTACAGGAAAAATTGAATGTAATTCCTCCTGAAGATTTGAATACTGAAGATAAACAATGCTATATAGATTATCTCAGAACCAAACTTAACCGGCCTTTAAGGATTTGTGGGATGGTTGAAAACAAAGGTGAACCAGGCGGCGGACCTTTTTGGGTGAAGGATAAAGATAACAGCATTTCTCTGCAAATTGTAGAAAAAGCCCAGATTAATATGGAGAATCCTGAACAAAAAAAGGTTATAGAAGATTCAACTCATTTTAATCCTGTAGACCTTGTCTGCGGACTAAAAAATTATAAAGGGAATTCTTTTAACCTGCTTGAATTCAGGGATCCTTCAGCCGGTATCATAACTCAGAAATCTAAAGGAGGAGTTGATTTAAAAGCCCAGGAATTGCCCGGTTTATGGAATGGAGGAATGGCCTACTGGAACACCATTTTCGTTGAAGTGCCACTGTCTACTTTTACACCTGTTAAAACAGTTAATGATTTGCTAAGAGAAGAACATCAGTAATGAGTTAACATAAACTTAACCTATTATTCATACCTCTTTAATGAATAGTTAACATCCGGTCTTTATATTTGTAGCAAAAACAATAAAGATGAAAAGACTATTCTCAACAATCACAGTTTTAATTGTTCTTTTAAGCTTAAACACGGTTGTGTTAGCAGACAATGAAAACGATAAAAACAGCACGAACACTACAGAGGTTGCAACTACTTCAGTAACAGGTTCTGTTGTTGATCAAAACACTGGTGAAGAATTAACAGGTGTTAAAGTACAAATTGAAAATACTGATGTAAATACCTACACAGATTTTATGGGTAACTTTACATTAAACAACCTGAAACCGGGAAAATATGAAGTAACAGTAAGTTATGTCTCTTATGAAAAAAAGACTGAAAAGGTGAATATTTCTGTTGAAAATGAAAACAAGATTAAAATAAAGCTATCGAACACTGAAAAATAGTTTTTAATTTTAATTAACTTACTATAATTTTAACCGGGTAATCAAACCCGGTTTTTTTATGGAAAATAAATTAATACAGAAGTTGCTCAAAAAATATCATAATTCATTTTATCCAGTAATAGAAATCAACGATAATCCAATAAAAGTTTTAGACTTTACAGAAAAAAACAAAGCTTTAAATGAGTTTGATGTTTCTGATACAAGGGCTTTTGAGGATTATATACTGCAGCAGTTGGATAATTACAAAAAAATTGGAGTCGGAGGATACGGAGAAGATCGTATTATATACAGAAGAAGCAGCCTGTTTGATTCGGAAAAAGAACCCAGGTGTATTCATCTTGGAATAGATATTTGGGTACCAGCAGATACTCCGGTTTATGCCCCGCTTGATGCCAGAGTGCATAGTTTTGCCTACAATGAGACCTTTGGTGACTATGGAGCGACGATTATTTTGCAGCATGAGTTGGAATCGACAGTTTTTTATACTTTAAATGGTCACCTTTCTAAGAAATCACTTGATGGTAAGAAAGAAGGAATGAAGATAGAAAAAGGCGAAATTTTTGCCTCTGTCGGTGATCCTGCCGAGAACGGACAATGGCCGCCTCATCTGCATTTTCAACTTATAACTGATATGCTTGGCAGGAGAGGGGATTATTTTGGAGTAGCACCTCCTTCAGAGAAAGAAAAATATTTTGAGCTATGCCCCAATCCGAATTTGATACTAAACATTCCTGAATTGGAGTAAAAGTATATCTTATACTTAGAAGTGTTTTGATTTTGCCCTGCATTAATAAGATAGTTTTTTGATTTATAAAAATATCATATAGAAACGATGTTCTAATTAAAATGGCTTTTTCCCGTTCAGCGAAGCCTCCAGGCTACGCTGGCTTATATCTTTTCTATTAAATCGGTTTTTATCAATTCATAAGCCTTGACCTGATCATATTCTACTCCTGGCCGTAATAGTCCATAAATATCACCCTTGAAATCCGGATCATTAAGTTTTTGTTCCATATTGAGAAGGAATTGCTTCTGCGTTGGCGGTTTTTCGACAGAAAAAGCCATATACTCCTTATAGCAATTAATAATTTTGGAGATATCCAGGTTCAGATTTGATATGGCATAATAAAGATCGAACAAGTCCCGTCCTTTTTTACGCTGATAGAGCGCACGGATTTTTGTTCCAAGCAGTTCCTCCGGTTCAAATGATGTGATGACACAAGAACCCTTTGCATAGGTATTGTCAATTTGATAATTAAATTTTTTGTAACCAATAACAGAAAGATGCTCTCTGCAATTGATTTCAATTTTTAACCGAAGATTAGTTATAGGTGGTATTTCAGATTCAAACCTATAAATTAAGGTGTTGTTATTAGCTTTTTGTTTAACGGTTGGTTTGCCGAGAAAATTCAATTGTTTTCGGATAGCTGACAATGTATCTTTTATCGGCTCTGGATTAATTTGTACAAGATCTATGTCTTCAGAATACCTTACCTGAGGCTTAAGAAGAATTTTATGCAAAGCCGTTCCTCCCCGAAATGCAACTCTTTCCTGTAAAAATTGTGCAGAAAATAATTGAATTAAAGCTTTTTCAATCACAAGGTCCTGCTCTATCTGCGAATTTTCTGGCCATTCAGCATACTTTTTCCATTCTTCTATGTAGCGTCTTGGTATCATCAAAAATCAAGTTTTGTATTAATGATTAACTTCCATTTTTTATCAATATTTCCATCTCTGTTTTCATGAGAAAGCGACAAAGGTATTTCTTTTACTTTTTTCTCTTCTATTATGTTGAAAAGAGAATTAGAAAGAGAATCTTTCCCTAATGCTTCAAATAGGTATCCAAGTCGTTGTATTGTAGTTAATTTTTGACTCTTTGCTGTTTTAGTGAGCAATGAGGGTTTTATTTCTTCTGACAAATCTTCAAAAATTGGAATGATCCGGTTTAAACCACCCATATTTTTATGATAAGAAACCAGATCAAAGGCTGTCATTTCAGGTGTTGAAACATTGAAATAACCGGCTTCTGATTTTTTTTCAGTTATTTGTTCCCATTTCCAATCTTTTTTTGTGAAAAAAGAAATTGATAATTTTTGATTTTTAATTTTTCGAAGGGCAGGTTTTTTAGTTACCACCTGAAATTCCATTGGCTGTTGATGACCTGCTCCATGTAAGGCTGCTGCAGAAAAAAATCCTACATAATAATCTTTATCAAGATGCTTCATCATATCATCTATGAAAAGTGTAGGAGGAATCATTCCTCTGTTTAAGTATTGAGGAGGTATGATAACATAGAATTCCTTTCGAACCTGGGCAAGCGATTTTTTGCTTTTCAACCGATAAATATTTTGAAGCAAAGCTTTTTCCGAAACGTTAAATTTGTTTCGTAATTCTTCTAAAGAAATGGTGTATCTGCCTTCCGACTGAACTTGTGTAAGATATGCAGAAATATAATTGTATGTTGTTTTTGCCATTATAATATTATTTGCACAAAGCTACATAAAATGTAGTAAATTGCAAATAAAAAGTTAATATTTTTTATTTTTTCGCTGATAGGTTATTTTATTTGTGTTCATATGTATTCAGTTTAAATATGCTTATCCTTAGAACCCCGTTCAGCGAAGCCTCCAGGCTACGCTGGGTTAAAACTCGCTATTTATCGTGACTACATAAGGCCTCTGGCCTGTTTTTTCTCCCGCCTCTATTCAAAATAGGCTAAGGTTATGGAAAAATACTCAATTATGTTTATTTTTGGTTTTGCCGAACAAGAAAGTAATGTTTGAAATTGACAATGCGGCAAGATGCCGCGTTTAATGCGGCGTAGCGAGACGATACGCCGAACGTGGGGTACTGTCCCGTGCCTGTTGCACAAATGAAAAAACAATTTTTTACAGTTCAGTAACAAATAAGCAAATTTATTTGCGGAATGAAAATAAAAAGTCGAAATAAATCGTTAAATTTGTATAATGTAAAGGGGTCTGTGTTATGAGTAAAATTAAAGACATATTAAAACTGAGTGTTGACGAAAGGATCAACCTTGTCCAGACGATATGGGATAGTATCGCTGCTGAAACTGAAGTATCAGAAATTAGCGAAGAACACAAAAATATCCTGGATAAACGCCTGGAAGCCCACCAAAATAATCCCAGGGATATTATCAGTTGGGATGAAGTAAAGAAGAACGCTAAAAAGATGTTGTGAGTTACACCGTAGAATTTAGAAAAGAAGCCCAACAAGATATCCTTGAAGCCATAACTTGGTATGAAGAAATCCGTAAGGGTCTTGGAGGTGAATTGCTTATTGCCATAGAAAATGAGAAACACTTTATAGAAGAGAATCCTTACTATCATGAGTATAAGTACAAAGGAATCAGAAAGGCCATCACTAAGCGTTTCCCATATATTTTATACTACAGAATAGAATCAGAAAATAAAGTTTTAGTATATGCTGTCCTGCATATGAAAAGAAATCCCCAAGTATGGAAAAGAAGGGCTAAATAATATTCAACATTACAATAATTGCATCCATTTTAAAGCTTTGATAATTTTTAAAGTAGAAAATTGTTTTCACCTTAGTTTTTGCTCATTTGATGATTTATTGTTTAATATTATGATAAAATTCTATTGAGCCGTTAGAAAGTTATCCACGAAATTTCCCCCCCGTTCAGCGTAGCCT
>Ga0209947_1001351_pt1 | contig 14569 bp, 7 predicted proteins | sample SalPonR2_B_D2_MG_FD_185706 | JGI IMG/M metagenome (GOLD analysis project Ga0209947, IMG submission 185706) | Salt pond soil microbial communities from South San Francisco under conditions of wetland restoration - Salt Pond MetaG R2_B_D2_MG... ... | reverse complement strand
CCTGTGTGCCGGCGGCGCGTCGAACTGGCGCTGCCCGATCACCATTTCCAGGCCCGGTCCGGCGGCATCGATGAGTTCGGCAATGTCGGCCGGCTCAACGTCGCCGGCTTCAGGCAACGCTCGGTACAACTGCCAGGCATCCACCAGCAATCCGCCTATGCCCAGCGCGTCGCCGGTCGCCTGGTCGCGTCCGCCGAACATTTCCTTGTAGACCTCACAGCACCGCATCAGCGCTCGCCGTTCAGCATCGGTGCCGTAACCGGATGCAACAAGCATCTGCCCCGTGACCCACCCGTCCAGGGGATCGTGATGGCCCATCGAAGGCACCAGCGGACGATCCAGATCAACACTCATCTTCCAGAACATCCGCGGCGCGCCCTCGGGCGATTGGCGCACGAATCCGTCGAAGGCCGCAAACGCGAGCTCGACCGCCCATTGGTGATACCGCGCCTCGCCCGTAGCTTCGGCCATCCGCTCCAGCGCGTGCATCCAGCGGGTCAAGTAATGGAAATACTGGCCGTCGCGATCCCACTCCCGACGTTCGTCGAACGCTTCGCCCGGTTCGCGCTCAGGCAACTTCTTGCCTATGCGCAAACCCGCCCGGGTCGGCGAGCGCGAATGCTCGTGATCGTCCATCCCGCCAAGCCAGCCGCTACGGGCGTCGTTTTCGGCATAGGCACCAAGCACCTCGTGGACCTGTTCAACCAGAGCGCGGGCCCGGTCGAGAAAGATATCGTCTCCGTTTGCGCGACTCAGAGACAGGTAGTTGCAGACAGCAAAGGCGTCGGTCCACAGGTATCTGCTCGGGATACCGTTCCCATCCAGCCCCGTCCGGCCGGCAAAACCTTCCATTAATCGTTCGACTTGCTCGAGTCGGTCCACGTCGAATGTCACCCCGGCCCTCGCGCGAAAAACAAGCACGAAAACCGTTTGAATTCAATTCCATCCTACGCCCTCGCGCCACTTTCGTGTGTATCGCGCCGCGGAAGTCGCGACCGGAGGCGCGCGCCGGGCATGCGCAGGATCGCACTATGCTATTTTTGGCCGATACGCTACCGGATGCCGGACGTCGATAAACGTCTTCAGGGAGAAACGGGCAATGACCAGCCAGGCCTACCTGGAGTGTTTCACTGGATCGCGAACTGCACCGAAACGCTTCGAATTGCTTGAATTTCCTGCCCGGATCGGGCGCCAACCCGATTGCACGGTGCAGCTCAACGTGGCCCGGATTTCGCGCGTCCACGCCGAAATTCGCCGCGACGACAAAGGTTTCCTGCAGATCGCAGACCTGGGCAGCACCAACGGCACGTTCGTCAACGGCCGACGCATCGAGGCATCGACGCCGGTCGTCAGCGGCGACGTCATCCACATCGGCGACCAGGAGATGCGACTGGTCGTGGAACAGGCCGACGATGCATCGGTGCACGACGACATGACCCAGATCGGACTGGGTACCCTGCCGCACCAATTCCCCACCATGGTGCGTGAATTCAACGCGTTGCTGGACAAGGAGCTCGTTATCGGCTATCGCCAGTTGATCACGGACAACGAGGGTGCCCCGTTCGGCCATGAGTTGCTGGGGCGCGGCAGCCACCCGACGCTCGATGCCGCACCCGGTGAACTGTTCGCACTGGCCCGGGCACTGGATTCCGAGGTCCGGCTGAGCCAATTGATGCGGCGCAAGGGGTTCGAGGCCGCCGACCGCGCCGGCATGACTTCGCCCCTGTTCTTCAATACGCACCCGGCCGAGTGTCGCGCGCCGGAACAGCTGGTCGCGGAGCTCGAAGCGTTACGCGCCCGTCACCCTTCGCTGAATCTGGTGTTCGAAGTTCATGAAGCCGCGGTCACCGACCTTGGCGTGATGGCCGAGATCGGCGCGGCACTGGGAGGCATGAACATCCGTCTGGCCTACGACGACTTCGGCGCCGGCCAGGCGCGGCTGCAGGAACTGGTGGAGGTGCCACCGCATTTCCTGAAATTCGACATCGCACTGGTCCGCGGTGTCGGCGACAGGCGCTCGGCGAAGTACCGGCTGCTGGCCACGCTCAACGGAATGATTCGCGACATGGGCGTGCGCACCCTGGCCGAAGGCATCGAAGACGAGGAAACCGCCGCCGCCTGCGCGGCAATCGGCATCGACCTGTTTCAGGGGTTTCTTTACGGCAGGCCCGAACCGATCAACCCTCCGTAAGCCTTGACCAGGCGAATTCAGCCCTGGTCGGCGCTGCCTCGCATGACCCGCCAAGCGCGCAGCCGGTTGACCACGTCAAGGGCAACGGGACCCGCTGCCCGACGCGCTTTTTGTCCAGCGGTCAGCGCAACGTACTCGAGTTTTTCGACCGCCGTGGGACCGAGATTGCGGCCCGAGTCAAGATCCAGCACGCGTACCTCCAGGCTGGCCAGGTACTGCAGGTCGCGCCGTCCGTAGTACAGCAGCTCGCGCTCACCGGTGGGCACGACGTCGGCATATACCAGCACACCGGCCCCGGCATCCCGAATGGTGCGCGCCACGCCGGCCAGGCTCTCGGCGTAGACCAGGCCCTCGATCATCTGTTCGTCGATCACCTCGAACGATGCGCCGCGAAGCGCCTGTTTGATCTGGCGCGAGACCACCCCGGCCACCGCCGGATCCCCCACGGCAACTACGGTCACGAGCGGATTGATCACCACTGCCGCGGCCGGTTCCGGGCCTGCTGTCCGCGCCGGCGCCATGGAAGCCAGGGGCTCGCCGGAAGACTCGCCCGGCTCGTTCACGGTCTGCGCCGGCGCTTCGCCCCCACCGACCGCGGAGCCGCCATCGGCGCCCGTTTTCGCGATAGCCGGCGCCGAAGATGATGAACTGTTGTCTGCCTGCGCGCCGGCACCGGCTGCAGATTCCGCGGCCTCCATCGCGAATCCGGCATCCGATTCAGTGACCGGCATGCCGTTCGACTTATCGTCGACAGCGACAACGGCGTCGGCAACAGCGTCGTCCACCGCAACAGAAGCTGTCGAAACATCGTTGACTGCCAACTGGAATCCTTCACTTCCGTCGGTAGGTGTTTCCGTGTCGCCACCCATCCGGGCCGGGCCGTGCGGTTCAGCCTCGCCGTGGTCGCGTGGCGCTCGATTGGGCGGGTCATTCGACCCCGTTTCGGTCGCCAAAACGCCCTCGACCTTTACCGTAGCTTCCTCGGGAATGTCCGCGGAAGAATCCATTCCAGCCTCAGCTCCGTCGTCTACGGCCTCGGGCGCGGGTTCGAACATCGCCAGCATTGGCCGGTCCGGGCCGGATATCAGGTACCAGGACCCCGCGACTGCGCCACCCGTGACCAGCAACAACACGGCCACCAGCGCCAGGCGGCCGCGCCGGCCGCCGGTCGGTTCATGCGCCAACGCAACGGTGCGCTCGGATAGCGGCACGCCGATTGTGGACGGCGTCCCCGCTGAAGTCGGGATGGGCGTGGTTATCGCCTCGACCGGTTCATCCACGGCGGACGACTCTTCATCCGTCGGCGCGTCGGCCTGGGTCGAAGATCGATCGACTGGCTCGATTTCCAGCGGCATGTTCCTGGCCCAGCGCGGCACCCGGCCGGCCTGGTAATCCTCGATATCGCTGATCAGTTCGTTGCAATTCTGGTACCTGAGCCTGGGCCGCTTGGCGATCATCTTCGCCAGGATCTGTCTGGCGCCGTCGTCGACGTTCGGATTCAACGCCTTGATGTCCGGCACCCTGGCCTCGACCACCTTGGTCATCAACTCGAACGGACTGTCGGACTTGAACGGAATATCCCCTGTGAGCATCTCGAACAGCACCACGCCGAGCGAGAAGATGTCGGATCGCTGGTCGACGTCCTGCGACAGACAGACTTCGGGTGATAGATAGCTGGGGGTACCGAGGCCCATACCCGTGGTGGTCAAGCGGGTGCCCGGCTCCTCGACCCTCGCAATGCCGAAATCAACCACCTTCACGCCGCCGTATTTCGTCAACATGATGTTTTCGGGCTTGATGTCGCGGTGGACCACGCCCTTGTCGTGCGCTGCGGCAAGCCCAGCGGCGACCTCCTTGAGAATCTGCAGCGCGCGCAGCGGCTGCATCTTGTCCTCGCGCTGGATCAGACGCTTGAGCGATTCGCCCTCGACGTATTCCATGACGAAATACGGCTGGTCTTCGTGGCGGTCGACCCGGAACACCTGGACCAGGTTCGGATGGTTGAGGTCGGCCACCGCGCGCGCCTCGCGCATGAAGCGAAGCGCGACTGACTCGTTGCCGACCAGCTGGTTGCCCAGCATCTTGATCGCGACGAACCGCTGCAGGCTCTCCTCGCGCGCCTTGTAGACGACGCCCATCCCACCCCGGCCAAGCTCGGAGACGATTTCGTAGTTGCCGATGTGCTTGCTCATACGTCCAGCGCTCCCCCGCCGGCGGCGGGCGGGATCCTGATAGAGAGGCCATCGATCGGGCCAGATCCGAGGAATTCTACGCCGATCGATTGCACGAATCGACCCTTTCCCGGAACAAGCGACGAGTCAAGCAAATTAGCATATTCTCATTCATAATCGGAGCAATGGCCTTCTTTTTTCCCACGCCCCGACTCGCCGTCCGCCCCTGGCGCGAGCGCGATCGCCCGGATCTGGAACGCATGGCCACCGATCTCGACATGATGCGATTCGTCACCGGTCGCGCATGGCCGGCCACGCAGATCGACGAGTTCCTGGTCCGCCAGCAAAGACACATTCGCAATCACGGCATCTGCTTCGGCGCGGTCGAACTCGGCGACCGCATGCAGGTGGCCGGTGTTGCCGGCATGCAACCGCTGGACGGCAACTTTTTCAAAGACGATTTCGAACTGGGCTGGTGGATATGGAAGGATTTCTGGGGCCAGGGACTGGCACTGGAAGCTATTACGCCGTTCATCAAGCACGCACGCAATATGGGGCTGAAGCGCGTTTTTGCCGTCATCGACCCGCCAAATTCGGCATCGATACGCGTGGCCGAAAAACTCGGCATGCGCTTCGACCGGACCGTCAGCGCCCGCGAGACCCACTCCACACGCGAAGACAAGCCGGCATCTGTCTATGCCATGGAACTTGTACCGGCCAAGGACTGAAAGCCCGCGCACCGGGAGCCCACCCGAAGATCTTGCCGCCACTCACGCGCGCGACACCGAATCCGCTATGCTAGGGGGCCGTCCATACGCATGAGTACGGCCGTTGAAAACGCTATACCACCCTGATTTTGAACATGATTCCTGCGGCTTCGGGCTGATCGTCCGGCTCGACGGTCGTGCCGGGCACGGGGTGGTGGCCGACGCGATCCAGGCGCTTGAACGACTCACCCATCGCGGCGCCGTGGCGCCCGATGGCAAAACCGGCGACGGCTGCGGCGTGCTTATCGGGTTGCCCCGCGCTTTCCTGCGGGCCGTTGCAGACGATTGCGGCATAGATCCAGGCGCGCGATTTACTGTCGGCGCGGTATTCCTCGATCCCGCTTCGAAGACGTGTACCCGGCAACGGCAGCGCCTGGAATCCCGGCTGGAAGCGCAGGGCCTCGCCGTGGCGGGCTGGCGAACCGTGCCGCTGAATCATGACGCGCTGGGCGAACGCGCCCGGCAGACCATGCCGCGAATCGAGCATGTATTCGTATCGGCGACAGCGGACATCGACGACGAGACTTTCCAGCGCAAGTTATTCCTCGCCCGGCGACTGGCCGAGACCGAAACCGGCCCGGACGAGGCTTTTTACATCGCCAGCCTCTCCGCCACCACGCTGTCGTACAAGGGCATGGTGATGCCCGAATATCTGGCGCAATTTTACCCGGATCTCGCCGATCCACGCCTGGAATCACCGATGGCCCTGTTTCATCAGCGCTTTTCGACCAATACGCTTCCGCAGTGGCGCCTGTCCCAGCCGTTTCGCATGCTGGCCCACAATGGTGAGATCAACACCATTCGGGGCAACCGTAACTGGACCCGGGCGCGCCGGGCGCTGCTCTCGTCTCCAAAGCTGCCCGAACTGGCCGAGATCGACCCGCCGATCGCCATGACCGGCTCGGATTCCTCGTCGCTGGACAACATGCTGGAACTGCTGGTTGTCGGCGGCATGCCGCTGCCCCAGGCGTTGAGACTGCTGTTGCCGCCGGCCTGGCAGACCGATGAGAACCTGGATGCCGATTTACGCGCCTTCCACGAGTTTTTCGCTTTCCACCAGGAAGGCTGGGATGGTCCGGCCGGCCTTGTCATGACCGATGGTCGCTGGGTTGTCTGCGGCCTGGATCGCAATGGCCTCAGGCCCGCCCGCTGGACCCTGACCGAGGACCGCCGCCTTATCGTCGCGTCCGAGACCGGGGTCGTGGACGTACCTGTCGAACAGGTCAAGGCACGCGGCAGGCTCGGTCCGGGTGAGTTACTGGCCGCCGATCTTGCCGATGGCAGCCTGCTTTCCAGTCGCGAGATCGACGATCAACTCAAGACGCTACAGCCGTGGCAGGACTGGCTCAAGCAGGGCGTGCGCTATCTCGACTCTGAACTGGTCGACGTGCACATGGCCGCAGAGCCGTTCGACGACGACACGCTTGCGAGCTACCAGAAGATGTTCAACCTGTCCCGCGAAGAACGACGCGAAGTCATCCGTGTACTGGCCGAAACCCAGTCCGAGGCCATCGGTTCAATGGGCGACGACACCCCGATGCCGGTCCTGTCGACGCGCATCCGATCGCTGTACGACTGCTGTCGGCAGCAGTTCGCCCAGGTCACCAACCCACCCATCGACAGCTTGCGCGAGCGTATCGTAATGTCGCTGGAGACCGGCCTGGGCCGCAAGGGCAATGTTTTCGAAGCCGGGCCGGAACTGGCCAACCGCGTCGTGCTGAACTCGCCGGTACTGTCGCAGCGCAAGCTCCGGCAGCTGGTCAATACGCCCCAGTTCGGGCTGGATTCGGTGCTGTTGGACCTCAACTACCCCGAAGACCGTCCGCTGGCCGCCGCATTGGACGATCTTTGCCGCCGCGCCTCCGAGGCCGTCGATGACGGCAAGCAGTTGCTGATCATCTCGGACCGCTACCTCGAGGCACGCAAGCTGCCGGTGCACGCGCTTCTGGCCACCGGCGCCATTCATCATCACCTGCTCGAGTCCGGCCAACGGCCGCTGTGCAACCTGATCGTCGAGACGGGCACGGCGCGCGACCCCCATCATTTCGCCTGCCTGATCGGCTTCGGCGCCACGGCTGTCTACCCGTACCTGGTCTACCAGACGCTGCATGCCATGGGCAAGTCGGGCGAGTTCGAAACGGCGCGCGATCAAGCAATGGAGCTGGGACGCGCTTACCGCCGCGGCATCCGCAAGGGTTTGTTCAAGATCCTGTCAAAAATGGGCATCTCGACCATCGGCAGTTATCGCGGCGCCCAGCTGTTCGAACTCGTCGGATTGGCCGACGATGTCGTGGCCAAGTGCTTCGCCGGCGCGGTCAGCCGCGTTCAGGGCGTGGATTTCGACGACCTGTGGGCAGACCAGAAATCGCTGGCCCGCTGGGCCTGGAACCGTCAGGTGCCGATCGAGCACGGTGGGCTCTACCGCTACGTCAACGGCGGCGAATTCCACGCCTGGAATCCGGACGTGACTACCGCGCTCAGGGCCGCCGCACAATCCGGAGATTGGGCCGATTACCAGCGCTACGCGCGCCTGGTGAATGACCGCGAACCTTCAATGATCCGCGATCTTCTGCGATTGCACTCTGATCATGCGCCTATCTCCATAGAAAATGTAGAACCTGCCGAGGCCATCGTCAAGCGCTTCGATTCGGCCGGCATGAGCCTGGGTGCGCTCTCGCCCGAGGCCCATGAGGCGCTGGCGATTGCAATGAACCGGCTGGGCGCACGCTCCAATTCAGGCGAAGGCGGCGAAGATCCGGCCCGCTTTGGGACCGAGAAGTCATCAAAGATCAAGCAGATCGCCTCGGGGCGCTTCGGCGTCACCCCGGATTACCTGGTCAACGCTGAGGTCATCCAGATCAAGATTGCCCAGGGCGCCAAGCCCGGTGAAGGCGGTCAGCTGCCCGGCCACAAGGTCGACAAGCTGATTGCGAGACTTCGATTCGCAACCCCCGGCGTCGGCCTGATCTCGCCGCCACCGCATCACGACATCTATTCGATCGAGGACCTCGCCCAATTGATCTACGACCTCAAGCAGGTCAATCCGGAGGCGCTGGTATCGGTGAAGCTGGTCTCGGAACCGGGCATCGGCACCATTGCCGCCGGCGTGGTCAAAGCCTACGCCGACCTGATTACAGTGTCGGGCTACGACGGCGGCACCGGGGCGAGCCCGCTGACGTCGGTCAAGTACGCCGGCGGACCTTGGGAACTGGGCCTGAGCGAAGTCCGGCAGGTGCTGATGCAGAACGACCTGAGGCGCCACGTGCGCATCCAGGCCGACGGCGGATTGAAGACCGGCCTGGACGTGGTCAAGGCGGCGATCCTGGGCGCCGAGAGCTTCGGCTTCGGCACCGCACCGATGATCGCGCTGGGCTGCAAGTACCTGCGCATCTGCCACCTGAACAACTGCGCCACCGGCGTCGCCACCCAGAACGAGGCGCTGCGCAAGCATCACTTCATCGGTCTGCCGGACATGGTGGTGAATTATTTCCTCGGCGTGGCTCGCGAGGTGCGCGAGATTCTCGCCGGAATTGGAGTATCGCGAATCGAGGATCTGGTCGGGCGGACCGAGTATCTCGAGCGAACGGAAGGTTTGACCGTGCGCCAGGACAAGCTCGATCTGGAGCCGCTGCTGGCCCAAACCGGGCTTGCACCGGACAGTGCGCGCTTTTGCGAAGTCGACCGCAATCCGCCGCACGATCCCGGCCGACTGGCCGAGGAGATCGAGAGCGCAACAGCCGAGGCCGTAAAGACCGGTAGCGGCGGTGGTTTCAAGTTCGATATCCGCAACCACGACCGTTCGATCGGCGCACGGCTTTCCGGTCGTATCGCGCGCAGCTACGGCGCGGCAGGTCTCGGCGAAAACACGCTCTCGCTTGATCTCGAGGGTACCGCGGGACAAAGCCTGGGCGCATTCAATGCGCCGGGCCTGCATATCACGCTGACCGGCGAGGCCAACGACTACGTCGGCAAGGGCATGGCCGGTGGCCGCATCGTGCTGCGCCCCCGCGAAGGCACCCGCTACCAGACCCGCGAGACGCCGATCATGGGCAATACCTGTCTTTACGGCGCCACAGGGGGAGAACTGTTTGCGGCCGGCACCGCCGGCGAGCGCTTCATGGTGCGCAATTCCGGCGCGGTGGCAGTGGTCGAGGGCGCGGGCGATCACGCCTGCGAGTACATGACGGGCGGCGTCGCGCTGGTCCTGGGCGCCACCGGCATCAATTTCGGCGCAGGCATGACCGGCGGGTTCGCTTATGTGCTGGACGTCGGACGGGATTTCGTCGATCACTACAATCATGAATTGATAGACATCCATCATATCGGCGCCGAGTCGATGGAAAACCACGTCCATCACCTCAGAGGCCTGATCGAGCGCCACGTCGAATTCACCGGCAGCGAATGGGGCACGGAGCTCCTTGAAAACTTCCGCCGCATGCTGCCGAAGTTCTGGCTGGTCAAGCCCAAGGCGGCCGAGTTGGATGGGCTGATTTCGAGTCTGCGGGAGGCAGCATGATTTTGGTCTTGAGGCCCGGGCCATTCAAAGGCGTCTTGCCGCCGGCGGGGGCATCGATGCTGGGCACATCGCCCTGGCCCCTTCAAGATCAAAAGCCGTTTCGCCGCTCGCTTCGCGAGCTGATGCGAGTTACTTTTGTGGCGACAAAAGTAACCAAAATCGCTCATGCCGCGAAGGCGCCCGGCAAACTGCGCCGGGTTCCCTGCGTTTCTCGCCACGAACGGCCGGTTCCGCATGTTTGAGCGACGCAAGCGAAGCGACCATAGCGAGTTCGGCGGACCCCGGCCCGACCGAAACGCGCAGGGCACCGGGCCGGAGGCTGCGCCAGCAGCCGCAGGACCGGCGGCGTCGCCTGGCAGCGTTTCTTGGTTACTTCTTGGGGCGCCAAGAAGTGACTCGCCAAAGCCGGCGCAGCCGGCGGCGAAACCGCTTTTGATTTTGGTTGACCATCGGAGTTACCAGCTCCGATCAACGCCGGAGCGGCTGGCACCATCGAACACGATTGGAGGAAACCCCTGAAATGAAACAATATTCAAACCTCCACTTCATCGAAACACCGCGAAAGGACCCGACCGAGGTGCCGGTCGCGATCCGCGTACGCGACTGGAACGAGATTTACGGCCAGTACCAGGCCGAGTCGGCGGCCGACCAGTCGGCACGCTGCATCAACTGCGGCAATCCCTACTGCGAATGGGAATGCCCGGTGCACAACTTCATTCCCGACTGGCTGAGACTGGTCAAGCAGGGCCGGCTGTTCGAGGCCGCCGAGCTTTCCCACCAGACCAACTCGCTGCCGGAAATCTGCGGCCGCATATGCCCCCAGGATCGTCTATGCGAAGGCGCCTGCACGCTCAACGACGGGCTGGGTGCGGTCACCATCGGCTCGATCGAGAAATACATCACCGACGAGGCGGTCAAGCAGGGCTGGCGGCCGGATCTTTCGCACGTCGAGCCCACGGGAAAGCGCGTGGCTGTTGTCGGGGCCGGCCCGGCGGGCCTTGCCTGCGCGGACGTGCTCGCCCGGCATGGAATTCAGCCGGTGGTGTTCGATCGCAATGCGCGTATCGGCGGCCTGCTGACCTGGGGCATCCCGCCGTTCAAGCTGGAAAAGCACATCGTCGAGACCCGGCGCGAAATTCTCGAGGGCATGGGCGTGGAGTTCCGGCTTGGCGTCGAGATCGGGCGGGATGTCGAACTCGCGGAATTGATCGCATCCTTCGACGCGGTGTTCCTGGGGCTGGGGACCTACCGCTACGTGCGCGGTGGCTTCCCCGGCGAGAATATGCCTGGCGTGGTCGAATCGCTGCCCTTCCTGATCGGCAACGTGCATCGTGTTCTCGGTACCAACGACCCGGCCTTCCCCTACATCGACGTCGACGGCAAGCGGGTGGTGGTGCTTGGCGGGGGCGACACCGCGATGGACTGCGTGCGCACCTCGATTCGCCAGGGCGCCTTCTCGGTGACCTGCGCCTACCGGCGCGACGAGGCCAACATGCCCGGCAGCCGCAAGGAAGTCAGAAACGCCAAGGACGAGGGCGTCGAATTCCTGTTCAACCGCCAGCCCGTCGAGATCGTAGGCGACGGCAAGGTCGAAGGCGTGCGCCTGGTCGCCACGCAGCTCGGCGCGCCCGATGAGAACGGTCGCCGACGGCCTGAGCCAGTCGCGGACAGCGAGCAGAATCTGCCAGCCGACGTCGTTATCATTGCCTTCGGTTTCCGCCCCGACCCGCAGGACTGGCTGGTCGAAAACGGGATAGAAACATTGCCGGACGGCCGTATTTTGCTTTCAGATTCGGATCTGCCTCACCATACCGGCAACGAAAAGGTCTTCGCCGGCGGCGACATGGCCCGGGGCGCGGATCTTGTCGTGACCGCCGTATTCGAGGGACGCGAAGCGGCGAAATCGATTGTCAAGCAACTCGGCGTCGAGCTTCAGGAGGCCTCGGCGAAGGTGGCCTAGCGCTTTCGGTTTACTGTTTATGGTTTACTCAAAAGCGTATACGGTTTCGAAGCAATCCCGTCCGATATGGAGCTCATTGAAAGTTGCCGTTACTGAAAACTGAACACTTAAGATTGAACCTCCGGCTACTTCCTTGAATCCCGGCATGCATCCTTGGCGTGCGTGAACCGTCCATCGTAAAGCGTAAATCCTTCTTTCATCTCCCCCGATAATGTTCGATCCGCTTGTCCCGGATCGCCGGGTTTTCAAACTGGATTTCCAGCGTGAAGATGAAACGCCAATCCGAGCGCCGTCTGCCGGTCTCCTCTTCGATCGGCCACGCGTGCTCTGGCTGCAGTTCGTAGAACAGCCAGTCGCGCAGGAACGACCGCCGGAAACGGAAATTCAGGAAAATTTCCTCGACCTCGCGTCGATTACCGCTCTCGCCGAACGCCCCCAGCTCGCTGCGAATCGCGGTCTTGCGACCGAGCTGACGAAAGCCGATCAGCCCGGTCCGCCAGTCGATGCCGTCGGTGTCTTGCGAAACGGTGCCGCGGCCGGTCAGCCGCAACAGCGTCAGCCGGTTTGGCAGCCACTCCCAGTCGGCGCGCGAAATCGTTCCGAGACCATCCTCGCGTTCCCAGAAGACGGTCTGGGTCCAGCGTGCAAGCGTGTTGTCGGTCAGTCCCTTGGTGTACCGCAACCGACCGCGGGTGCGCGGGTTCAATCCCCCGGAGTTGACTTTGACCGTGGCGTCGGCGTCGAACTGCGTGCGCCCCAATTCCGAGAACAGGAAACGCAAACCGAGCCGGGTCTGCTCGTCGTCGGTCCCGCGCCCGATGTCGTCGAAATTCGAATCGCCTTCAATGGATTCGTCGCGACTGATCAGCAGCCGAACTCTATCTGAAACCCGAGGCAGCGAGATATTGGCGGAAAGCCGGATTTCGTGACCGAAGTCCTCCGATTCATCCCAGATCATGGAGTTTCGCACGCGAAAGAAGCTGCCGACCGGGGTTTCCTCGTACGCGCGGTCGGTGCCGAAAAAACCATCGAACCAGGCTGCCGGTTCGCACAGCTTGCGGCTCAAGTAGGAGTGCGTGCGATCCAGCCAGCTTTCGGGCCTGTCCTGGTCATCCCGGCAGGACAGTTCGATCACTTGGGCTGCGGTGACCTCGTCCTCCGGCGGCGCTTCCGGTTCAGATTGCGCCTGGACACCGACCGGCCGGGCCGCAACCAGCAAAGACGTGGAAAGCAAGGCCGCTGAGCAACAAAAGCGAATTTTCGAAAGTTTCACGAGACCAGAGCCGGCACCAGAAAAGGTGACGCCAAGCATAACGCTTTTGCTGACCGGATCAACCGAAACGGGGTTCTCGGGCCGGCGAGGCCGGGCGGTTCAGCAACGATGTCCAGGACAACTGTCGAACCAAGCGTCAGCCACCCAATCCATCATAAAACATGACGCCCAGCGATTTACGGTGCAGCACGACGATTGCGTTGTCTTCGCTTGCCACCACGCCACGAGGGATCAAGCCCGCCGTTCTTTTACGTGACCGCGGACCCGGCACACCTGCAGGCCGCTCAGCGCGCACAATAGGCGCATGGAAAATGACGAAACCAGCGACCCGGGTCACCCGTTCGAACGGCTGCAGCCCGAACGCGTGCTGGAGGCGGCCGAGGCCCTGGGGATGGTCACCGACGGCCGCCTGCTGCCGCTCAACAGCTACGAAAATCGCGTCTGGCAGATCGGACTGGAAGACGGCGATCCGGTGATCGCGAAGTTCTACCGACCGGGGCGCTGGTCGAATGAATCGATACTGGAGGAACACGCATTCACCGCCGAACTGGCAGCGACCGGTCTATCGGTCGTGGCGCCGCTGGCGTTCGAAAACCACACGCTGCATGAGCACGCCGGCTTCCGTTATGCACTTTTTCCGCGCCAGGGCGGCCACGCGCCGGAACCGGCCGACAAGGACACGCTGGTCAGAATCGGGCGCGCGCTGGGGCGGATGCACGCAGTGGGGCGCACGAAGGCGTTCGCGCATCGCGCATCGATTTCCATCGAGACGCTGGGTTTGGGGCCGCGCGACTGGTTGCTGGCCAACAACTGGATCCCGATGCACCTGGAGTCGGCGTTTCGCACGCTGACCGACGACCTGCTGGCGCACGTCACAAATGCCTGGGCGCGCGCCGGCGATTTTTCACGTATCCGTCTGCACGGCGATTGCCACCCGGGCAATATCCTGTGGCGCGACGGACCGCACTTCGTCGATCTGGACGATTGCCGCTCCGGCCCCGCCGTGCAGGACCTGTGGATGCTGATTTCCGGCGACGTCCACGACCGCGAGCAGCAATGGGGCTGGCTGCTGGACGCCTATTCGACGTTCTGCGACTTCGACCCGCGCGAGCTCAACCTGGTCGAGGCGCTCAGGGCGCTGAGAATGATTCACTACCAGGGCTGGCTGGCCCAGCGCTGGGACGACCCGGCCTTCCCGCAGGCGTTCCCGTGGTTCGAAGACGAGCGGCACTGGGAAACGGTGGTCGGGCAACTGCGCGAGCAGTTATCGGAGATGCAGGAGGCGGCCGTCACGTGGCATCGATAAATCCGGTTTACGGTTTACGGTTTACGGAAAAATGGTCGGCGATGGGTCGCCGAAGGGCTGGACGGCGGCCCGCGTAGGAGCGGTCTCCAGGCCGCGAATGATTCCAACCGCAAGCTCGGCGCCAAGAGACGCCTCCTACAGAAAAACCAACGACCCGAACCGGCAAGGTCGGCGCCAAGTGACGCCTCCTTCGGAAAACCAAAGACCCGAAACCGGAAACCCGAACCCGGAAACCGTCTTTTCCGACTACCGTCGTTGCGTAAACCGTAAAGCGTTCAACCGTAAACCGTCATTCCGTCTTTTTTTCGTACTGCTGCGCGTCATACACCGCGATCGCCGTCATGTTCACCACGCGTCTGACCGTGGCCGACGGGGTCAGCACGTG
>Ga0209947_1001341_pt1 | contig 14617 bp, 9 predicted proteins | sample SalPonR2_B_D2_MG_FD_185706 | JGI IMG/M metagenome (GOLD analysis project Ga0209947, IMG submission 185706) | Salt pond soil microbial communities from South San Francisco under conditions of wetland restoration - Salt Pond MetaG R2_B_D2_MG... ... | reverse complement strand
GTGCGGCGCAGTACCGCGGCGTGCTGGCGTCGCTGAACCTTGCCGCCCGCGTGGCGGACGCGCTGGACCTGGTGCTCGAGATGGATCCGGACCACGCGGCCGCCTGGCATGCCCACGCGCTGTACCACCACGAGGTTCCCTGGATCGCCGGGGGTCGCGCCGGCCGGGTCGTCCCGTCGTTCGAGCGCGCGATCGAGCTCGAGCCCGACGAGATCTCGCACCGTGTCGGGCTCGCGGGCGTGCTGATCGACCGTGAGGCGTACGACGAGGCGGCTCGGCAGCTCGACGTTGCGCTGTCGCTGACGCCACGCACGTACCTGGACGAACGCGACCTCGCGGAGGCTCGCGCGCTCGTCGATCGGCTGCCGTGAGCGGCCGCGATCTTGGTGTCGGCGTCGCGCAGGACCGCTTGCACACCGGCGCCGGTCTGGTACACTTGGCCGCGCGTGCGCGGTGGATGTAGCTCAGGGGTTAGAGCACCGGATTGTGGTTCCGGGGGCCGTGGGTTCAAATCCCATCATCCACCCCACCTATTCTCTTCCCGGACGGGCCTCGGGGACGACGCGACGGGATGTTGCGCGCACGCCCCGCTCGCCAGCCTCCTGCGGGCCGTTCGGCCGCGCGTCAGCGTGGGCCGCGTGCGAGGATGGCGGAATTGGTAGACGCGCCAGATTTAGGATCTGGTGGCTTAGTCCGTGCGGGTTCGAGCCCCGCTCCTCGCACCACCATCGGCAAGCTCGCGCTTGCCGATTCTTTTTGCAGGCCGGGCCGCTCCCCGCGGCCGTGAAGGGATGCCGACATGGAGACGACCCTGAAGGACAAGCAAGCGGTGAAGGCGACGGTCGAGGTGACCGCCGAACCGACCGAGGTCGACGCCGCCTTCGACAAGGTGCTGAGCGCCTACGCGCGCCAGGTGCGCGTGCCCGGCTTCCGGCCCGGCAAGGCGCCCCGCGGCGTGCTCGTCAAGCGCATCGGCGAGGAGGCCTTGGCCGAGGAGGTCCGCGAGGCCCTCATCGACGACCTCTACCCGCAGGCGATTCGGGAGCACGACCTGACGGCGATCCACGCGCACGCCCACGGCGGCAACCCGTCGCAGGGCGAGGCGTTCCGCTTCGAGCTGCACGTCGATCTCTACCCCGACTTCGACCTGCCGGAGCTCTCCGAGATCGTTCTGGACACCGAGCCCGAGCCGATCGGCGAGGAGCAGGTCCAGGAAACCGTCGAGAACCTGCGCCGCGAGCACGCCACGCAGGTACCGGTCGATCGTCCCGCCGAGGCGGGCGACCTCGTGCTGATCGAGACGGTCGGCGCGGACGACGCGCCCTCGGAGGAGGGCAGCGTGATGCCGGTCGACCTCGAGACGGTGGGCGAGGAGCTCGCCGAGCAGCTCGTCGGTCGCGGGATCGGCGACGTGGTCGAGCTGCAGCTCGACGACCCGTCGAAGTCCGGTGACGAAGCCGAGCGCGCCCCCACCACCATGCGGGTCCGGATCTCCGACGTGAAGACGAAGGAGAAGCCCGACGCGGACGACGAGTTCGCCAAGACCCTCGGCTTCGAGGCGTGGGACGAGGTCGTGACGGCGATCCGCGGGAGCCTCGCGGGCCAGGCGAAGGAGCGCGCCGACGAGGAGCGCCGCGAGGAGCTCGTCGAGAAGCTGATGGAGCACACCGAGGTCGAGCTTCCGCCGTACCTCGTGAACCGGCGCAAGATGCAGCTGCTCGAGAACCTCGCTCGCGACCTGCAGCGACAGGGCATGCAGATGGACGCCTACCTGCAGAAACTCGACGAAGACGGCAAGCGCGAGGAGTTCGACGCCGAGCTGCAAGAGAGCGCCGAGCGCGGCGTGAAGCGCGACCTGGTGCTCGAGAAGCTGCTCGAGGTCCGCCCGGTCGAGGTGAACGAGGACGAGTTCCGCGACGCCGTCCGCTACCTCGCGGCGCGCGAGGGGATGGACGCCGAGGCGCTCCGGCGCGAGCGCGGCGAGGAGTGGCTGCGCAACTACCACTTCCTGCTGATGCGCGACAAGGCGCTCCGCCTCGTGGCCGACGAGCTCGCGAGCGACGGCGGGAACGGCGAGGCGCAGGCCGGCTCCGAGGCCGGCTCCGAGGTCGGCTCGGAGGCGGGGAGCGACGAGCCGGACGTCCAAGCGCCGTAGCGGCACGACACCGCTGGCCCGCCCTCGGCATCGGACGTGCGCACGTCCGGGGCCGAGGGCGGGCTCTGGTATCGTGCCGGCATGCCGCTCGTCCCGTACGTCATCGAACAAACCGGTCGCGGGGAGAGGACCTACGACGTCTACAGTCGGCTCCTGAAGGAGCGGATCATCTTCCTGGGCTCCCCCATCGACTCGGAGGTGGCGAACGTCATCGTCGCCCAGCTGTTGCTGCTCGAGTCGCAATCCTCCGAGCAGCCGATCAACATGTTCATCAACAGTCCCGGCGGCGAGGTGTACGCCGGTCTCGCGATCTACGACGTGATGCAGTACATCCGCGCGCCCGTCCACACGAACTGCGTGGGCATCGCGATGTCGATGGGCTCGGTCATCCTCGCCGCCGGCGAGCAGGGCCACCGGGTGGCGCTGCCCCACAGCCGCATCATGATCCACGCAGGATCGGCCGGCTTCCCGCGCAGCAGCCTGCCCGACCTCGAGGTCCAGGCGCGCGAGTTCGCCGAGATCCGCGAGATCATGGAGGAGATCTACGAACGCCACACCGGCCACGGACGCGAGAAGCTGCGCCGCGACATGGAGCGCGACAAGTTCATGTCGCCCCAGCAGGCACAGGACTACGGCCTGATCGACCGGCTGATCGAGCCTCGCGAGACCACGCGCTTCCCGGGCGAGGATGGCGTCTGAGATGCCGCCGCGTTGCGGCTTCTGCGGACGCGGCCACGGCGAGGTGTCACGCCTCGTGGCGGCGGAGGACGGACGCAGCCACATCTGCGACGAGTGCGTCGCGCGCATCGACCGGGTCCTGGCGGAGGCGACGCAGAGCCAGTCGCCGCCGCCGACCACGCTGCGGGTCCCCACGCCGCGCGACCTGAAGAGTCATCTCGATCGCTGGGTGATCGAGCAGGACGACGCGAAGCGCACGCTGGCCGTGGCCGTGCACAACCACTACCTGCGCCTCCAGAATCCCGCGTCCGACCTTCAGAAGGCCAACATCCTGATGGTCGGGCCGTCCGGCACCGGCAAGACGCTGCTCGCCCAGACGCTGGCGCGCACGTTGCAGGTGCCGTTCGCGATCGCGGACGCGACGACGCTGACCGAGGCGGGCTACGTCGGCGACGACGTGGAGAACATCGTGCTGCGCCTGCTGCAGGTCGCCGACTACGACGTCGCCGCCGCCGAGCGCGGCATCATCTACGTCGACGAGATCGACAAGATCGCCCGCAAGTCCGAGGGGACCTCGATCACGCGGGACGTCTCGGGCGAAGGGGTGCAGCAGGCGCTGCTCAAGCTGATCGAGGGCACCGTGGCGCACGTGCCGCCACAGGGCGGCCGCAAGCATCCGCATCAGGAGCTGATCCCGGTCGACACCACCGGCGTGCTGTTCCTCTGCGGCGGCGCGTTCGAGGGGCTCGACGACATCGTCCGGGCCCGCGTGGACGTCAGTCGCGTCGGGTTCCAGGGGGGCGACGAGGCCGAGGTCCAGAACGCCGAGGTCGTGCCGGAGGACCTGATCCGCTACGGCCTCATTCCGGAGCTGATCGGAACGCTCAGCGTGGACGCCCTGGTCGACGTCCTCACGAAGCCGAAGAACGCGCTGGCACGGCAGTACCAGGAGCTGTTCGCGCTCAACGGCGTGGCGCTCGACTTCTCGTCCGCCGCCTTGCGCGAGGTCGCGCAGCGGGCGTTGTCCCGCGGGACCGGCGCCCGGGCGTTGCGGTCGGTGCTCGAGCGCACGCTCGGCGACCTGATGTTCGAGATTCCAGGCTCCGACGTGACCGAGGTCCGGATCGAGGCCGAGGACCTGGACGATCCCAGCCTGCCGCTGTCGCGAGCCGTGCGCCGCCGAACCGCCTGACGATCGAGGTCAGAGCGGGCCGAACGCCTCCGGCATGGCGCGGAGGCGTTCGAGGACGTTCGCGAACCGCTCGGCGGCGACGTCCACCTGCTGCTCGGTCGTCCGGGCGCTCAGCGAGAACCGGAGGCTGGCCCGCGCCGCCTCGCGGCTCAGTCCCATGGCGGTCAGGACGTGGCTGGGCTCGACGCTGCCCGCAGCGCAGGCGGAGCCGGCGCTGAGCTCGACGCCGGCGTCGTCGAGCGCCAGCAGCAGCGCCTCGCCGTCGGCACCGTCCACCCGAACGCTCAGGTGCTTCGGTCCGCGTGGTCCGCAGGCGTTCTCGTGCACGCCCTCGCTGCGCACCAGGGCCGTCGCCAGTCGGTCGCGAAGCGCTGCGGTCCGCGTCGCGTTCGCCGGCGCGTCGTGCGCCGCGGCCCGGGCAGCCGCTCCGAACCCTACGATCGCCGCGACCGCGTGCGTCCCGGCTCGCCTGCCACGCTCCTGGGCGCCCCCGAGCGCCTGCGGGACGAGCTCGTGCCCGTCGCGGACCCAGAGCGCGCCCACCCCCTGCGGCCCCCCGATCTTGTGCGACGACAGCGCCAACAGATCGACCCCCAACGCGCGAACGTCGATCGGCACGTAGCCCAGCGCCTGGACGGCGTCGCAATGGAACGCCGCGCCGTGCTCGTGGGCGATGCGCGCAAGCGCCGGCACGTCGGCCAGCGCTCCCGTCTCGTTGTTCGTGTGCATCACGGCCACCAGGGCCGCAGGGACGGGTAGACCGTCGAGCGTCCGTCGCAACGTGTCGGGCGAGGGGGCGCCAGCCTGCCCGGGATCCAGCCTCACGACAGGGCGGCCGCGAAGCGCCTCGCGCGACGCGACCTGAAGCACGGCGGCGTGCTCGGCGGCCGACACCACCAGCGGCGCGTCCAGCGGCGTCGCGTCGAGCGTTCCGACGATCGCCAGCGCGTCGGCCTCCGTCGCTCCCGAGACGAAGATCAGCTCGCCGGGCGCGCCGCCGATCGCTGCGGCGAGGCGCTCCCGTGCGGTCTCGACGGCTGCCCGGGCGCGCTGGCCGCTGCGGTGCACGGAACTCGGATTCGCGGCGACGCCGCCGTCCAGCCACGGCGCCATCGCCTCCCGAGCGGGAGGCACCAGCGGCGTCGTCGCCGCGTGATCCAGGTAGATGCGCATGATCGGTCCCGCGTCAGCTCCGCAGGGCGAACCCTTCGGGCAGCGGCTCGATGTTCAGCAGCTGGCGCTCGGCCATGAGGTCGGCCACCGTGGTTCCCCCGAGAACGCGCCGCACCGCGGCGTCCACTTCGCGCCAGAGCGGCTCGGTGCTGCACGCTCCCACACGACCGCAGGTGTCGTCGTCGTCGATGCAGGCGACCGGCGCGACGGAGCCTTCGAGCAGCTCGACGACGTCCAGCGCGGTGATCCGGTCGGGGCTTCGCGCCAGACGGTAGCCGCCGCGCGCGCCGCGGACGCTCTCGACGAACCCTCCGCGGCGAAGCAGCGCGAAGATCTGCTCGAGGTACTGGTGCGACAGCTTCTGCCTGTCGGCCACGGTCTTCAGACTGGTCGGGCGGTCCCCGCCGACGGCGATCTCGACGAGGGCGCGCATGCCGTACTGTGCCTTGGTCGAAATCCACATCGCGGGCCTCCTCGCTACGGCGGGTCGACTGCGCCGGCCTTGGGCGCCCACCGAGGGAGCCTTCGGCAGCGCGCACGCTCCTCCGCCGCAAGCACGATATCCCGACCCGCCCGGTCGGTCAACGCGAGGTGGACGTGCCCCGCTCCGCGGCGGGCAGGACCGTCAACGGGTCGAGCGCCCGGCCGGCCCGCCGAATCTCGAAGTGCAGATGCGGACCGGTCGAGGCGCCGGTCGAGCCGACCCTGCCGATCGCCGAGCCACGAGCCACGCGCTGCCCGGGCTCCACGGCGATGGACGACAGGTGGGCGTAGCGGGTCTCGAACCCGTCCGCATGACCGACATAGACCGCGTAGCCGTACGCGCCCATCCACCCGGTCCGCAGCACGGTGCCGTCCAGGGACGCCAGAACGGGCGTTCCCGTCGGCGCACCGAGATCCAGCCCCACGTGGTAGCGGTTTCCCGCCACGGACACGTTCCGCCAGCCGAACCGGCTCGTGACCCGGGCCGCCCCCGGCAGCGGCCAGGCGAAATCGTCGTCGGGGGGCATGAGGGCACGACCGTCCAGGATCTCGGCGAGCGCCGCGAGCGCCGGCTCGCGTAGCGCCGCGTGCGAGGCGACGGCGGGAGCCGCCCCGAGATCGACCGGACCCCCGATCCCCTCTGCCGCGATTCCCTCCGCTGCGCCCTCCTCCACTTCGGCTGCCTCCGACACGACCGACGTGGGCGGAGCCAGCAGCGGCACGCCGGCCTCCACCGGGTAGGGCGGCTGCAATCCGTTGCGTTCCACGATCGCTCCGGGTGGAACGCCCAGCCGGGCGGCGAACGCGATCAGGTCCTCCCCCGCCCGCGGGGTGGCCAGGTGGCCCACGGCGGGGGGCACCCGCACCTGGGCGCCGGTGGGCTCGGCGAGCAGGGGATTCGCCTCGCGGAGCAGCGTTTCCGGAAGGCCGAGCTCGGACGCGAGATCCGGCCAAGCGACCCCGGCCGGAACGATCCTCGACGTCCAGCCCGCGGCGCCCGGCAGCTTCAGGCGGGTGCCGACGCCGAGCAGGTCGCCGCTCAGCCCGTTGCGCTCCCGGAGAGCGGTCACCGTCGTGTCGTAGCGCGCCGCCAGCCCGCTCAGCGTGTCGCCGGGCTCCACCACGTGCACGCCCCCTTGCCCGAGCACGGGCGAGAGGGAGAGGACCGCGAGCGCGATCAGGATGCGCACGAGGCCGGAGAGCCGGACGCCCGGCGCGCTCGGCGCGGCTCGGCGACGGCGGCCAGGCACCGGACGACTCCGCCTAGCCCTGTCCGAGGGTCGAGAGGAACTCCTCGTTGGCCTTCGTCCGCGAGAGGCGCGAAAGGAGCATCTCCATCGCCTCCGCCGCGTCCATGTCGCTGATCACCTTGCGCAACAGCCACATCTTGGCCAGCGCGGCCTCTTCGAGCAGGAGATCCTCGCGGCGCGTGCCCGACTTGAGGATGTCGATCGCGGGGAAGATCCGGCGTTCCTCGAGGCGACGGCTCAGGTGCAGCTCCATGTTGCCCGTGCCCTTGAACTCCTCGAAGATCACGTCGTCCATGCGCGAGCCCGTCTCGACCAGCGCGGTGGCCAGGATGGACAGGCTGCCGCCGCCCCGGATGTTCCGGGCGGCGCCCAGGAAGCGCTTGGGCCAGTGCAGCGCGCTGGAGTCCAGGCCTCCCGACAGGGTGCGACCGGTGGGCGGCGTGACGAGGTTGTTGGCGCGTGCGAGGCGGGTGATCGAGTCGAGCAGGATCATCACGTGTCCGCCCTCCTCGACGATGCGGCGGGCGCGCTCGTGCACGAACTCCGCGACACGGATGTGGTTCGTGGGCGGCTCGTCGAACGTCGACGCCACAACTTCGACGCCCTGCACCGACTCGCGGAAGTCGGTGACCTCCTCGGGCCGCTCGTCGACGAGCAGCACGATCAGCTTCATGTCGGGCTCGTTCGTCACGACGGAGTGCGCGATCGCCTTCAGGAGCGTCGTCTTGCCCGCCTTGGGCGGCGCGACGATCAAGCCGCGCTGGCCGCGGCCGATCGGGGCGAGCAGGTCGATCACCCGGGCCGAGAGCTCGTTCGGCGACGTCTCGAGCCGGATGCGCGTCTCGGGGAAGGTGGGAATCAGGTCGTCGAAGCGCGGTCGCTTGGACGCGAGGAACGGATCGACGCCGTTCACCGCCTCGACCCGGATCAGCGTGCCGTAGCGCTCGTTGTTGCGTGGGGCACGCGCCTTCCCCAGGATCCAGTCGCCGGTCCGGAGCCGGAACTGCTTGATCAGGCCGGCCGACACGATCACCTTGCGCGTCTCGTTCTGCAGCAGCGACTCCTGAAGAAAGCCGTAGCCGTCGCTCGAGATCTCGAGGTAGCCCTGAACGAGCTTCAGGCCTTCGGCCTCCGACAGGCGCTCAAGGACCGCGACGGCGAGGTCGTCCTTCTCCATCGCGCGGTAGTCCTCGAGCCCGACCTCCTTGGCCAGAAGGTGCAGCTCGGGAAGGATCTTCGTCTGCAGATCCCGGAAGTTGACGCGCTGTCCGCCGCCGCCACCGCTGCGCGACCGGCGCGAGCGCTTGCGCTGCCCGCCCTTGCGGCCTCCGCGGCCGTCGGCGTCTTCCTGATCGTCGCCCTCGTCCGTCTCGCCATCGTCGCTGTCGCCGTCGCCCGAGCGCGTCTCGGCCGCCTCGTCGTCGTCGCGATCCGGCGCGGCCTTCGCTTTCCCGCGGCCCTTGCGGCCTTTGCCGGAGCGGCCGCCGGAGCCCTCGTCGTCGCCGTCGGCGGCGCCCCGATCCTCGGCCGATCCGTCGTCGCCCGTCGCCGCGGCGGCTCCGGAGGGCGCCTCCGCGCGGGCGTCGGCCGGCGCATCCTCGGCGACCTCGACGTCGGACGCGGCCTTGCGCTTCCGCCGCGGCTTCGCGGGCGCCTTCTCGCCGTCGCCCGAGGCGTCCGGAGCCGCGGAACCGTCGCCACCAGCACCGTCGGCAGCGACCTTCTTGGGCCGGCCACGTCGCTTCGGGGCGACCTCGGCGGTCGCTTCGGGGGCGTCGTTCGCGTCGACGGCCTCGACCGCGTCGGCATCCGTCTTCTTGGCTCGTGGACTCATGATGGCTCCTGGGGACGCGTCGGCGTCGGGGTTGCAGGTCGGCTGGACGAGGTGGCGGCCCTCAGGACCGCACGACGTGCGCACCGGACACCTGAGCGCGGTGGCGTGCACGGACGTCAGGCACGCGGTCAGGTTGTGTCGGGGTCGCACCGGCGTATTGACGCATCACGTACCGGCTGCTAGCGTCCACTATACGCGCGCTGGCGCAGGCGGTGCAACCGCCGGCGATCCGCGCCGACAGGCGACGACGGGAACGAGTAGGTGGGCAGGCGTACGACAGCGAGCCGGGGACGGTGGGAGCCCGGCGGTCCGTCTCCACCGAACATCCTCCCCGAGCCGCTCCCCGAACGCGGGCCCGGAGTTCGGACCACGTCAGTAGACGGAGCCGCGTGGCGCACGTGATCGCGCCGGGTCCTCGCCGCGCACGCGGCGGGCGACCGCGAGGTCCGGGCCGTAGGGGGCCGGGCGACGCTCGGGTGGTACCACGCTCCACGGGGCGTCCCGACGCGAACGCGTCCGGGCGCCCTTGGTCGTTGGGGCACGGACGCGGAAAGGCGAGGCGCTGCATGTCCGATCCGCTGTTCGACGACGTTCCCGGAAGCCCCGACTTCCCCGCCCTGGAGCGCGGGGTGATCGAGCACTGGCGCGAGCACGACGTGTTCCGCCGCTCCCTGGAGAAGCCCGCCCCGCGAGGTCCGTGGGTGTTCTACGAGGGCCCTCCCACCGCCAACGGCAAGCCCGGCGTTCACCACGTGATCAGCCGCGCGTTCAAGGACCTCTTCCCGCGGTTCAAGACCATGCAGGGCCACCGCGTCGAGCGCAAGGGGGGATGGGACACCCACGGGCTGCCGGTCGAGATCGCGATCGAGCAGCGTCTCGGGTTCACCTCGAAGCATCAGATCGAGGAGTACGGCATCGAGGCGTTCAACGCGCTCTGCCGGGAGTACGTGTTCGAGAACATCCAGGACTGGAACGCGATGACCGAGCGCATCGGCTACTGGATCGACCTCGACGATCCGTACGTCACGTACGACAACGCCTACATCGAGTCGAACTGGTGGGTGTTCAAGGAGCTGTTCGAGCGAGGCCTGCTGACCGAGGACTACAAGACCACCTGGCACAGCCCGTCGAGCAACACCACCCTGGCCAGTCACGAGGTGGCGCTCGGCTATCAGGACGACGTCGAGGATCCTTCCATCTACCCCGCCTTCCCCGCGGACGCCGAGGCGCTGCGGGAGCGGGGCCTCCTGCCGAGCGACGTGGAGGTGCCGGTGCGGTTCCTGGCGTGGACGACCACGCCGTGGACGTTGGGCGCGAACACCGGGCTGGCGGTGGCCGCGGACGCGGAGTACGCGCTGGTGCGCGCGCCGTCCCGTCGCGGCGGCACCGCGATGGACGCGGCGTTCGTCCTGGCGCGCGACCTCGTCGCGGCGACGTTCGAGGACGATCCGCACGAGCTCGTCACGACGTTCCTCGGCAGCGCGCTCGAGGGCGTGCCGTACAGCCCGGTGCTTCGCGGTCGCGACGACGCCGGCAGGCCGGCCGCGGCGATCGAGCGGCGCGTCGTTCTCGACCCGATGGTCAGCCTGGACGACGGTACCGGCATCGTCCACCTGGCCCCCGCCTACGGCGATCTGGAGCTCGGCAGGACGCACGGCCTGGCGACGCTGTTCAGCGTGTCGCTCACGGGAGAGGTGCTTCCCGAGGTCGCACCTCTCGACCATCCGCACGACCAGCCCGGGCCGTACGCCGGACGCTGGTTCAAGGAGGCGGACGACGCGATCGCGGACGACCTGCTGGCCCGCGGACTGATGTATCGCCGGTCGAAGATCCGTCACGCCTACCCGTTCAACTGGCGCGACGGCAAGCCGCTGATGAACGTCGCGAAGAAGAGCTGGTACATCCGCACGACCGAAGTCAAGGACCGACTGCTGGCGAACAACGACCGGGTCCGCTGGGTGCCCGAGTCGATCCGCACCGGTCGCTTCGGCAAGTGGCTCGAGAACAACGTCGACTGGGCGATCAGCCGCGAGCGCTACTGGGGCTGTCCGCTACCGATCTGGGTGGCGGAAGACGGAAGCGACCCGGTGTGCGTGGGCTCCGTCGCGGAGCTCGAGCGTCTCTCGGGCCGCGATCTCAGCGATCTGGACCTGCACCGACCGTTCGTCGACCGGGTGACGTTCGAGAAGGACGGCCGCACCTACCGGCGCGTGCCGTACACCGTGGACGTGTGGTTCGAGTCGGGCGCCATGCCGTACGCCCAGCACCACTTCCTGGGCGACGCCAGCGACCCGGCCGACCGCGAGGCGTTCGAGCGCGCCTTCCCCGCGGACTACATCTGCGAGGCGATCGATCAGACGCGCGGCTGGTTCTACAGCCTCCATGCGCTCGGGACGCTGCTCACCGACAGCGGCTCGGACCGGCGTCCGGCAGGACCGCTCGCCTATCTCTCCCCCGACTCCAGCGCGTTCAAGGCGGCCATCTCGCTCGGCCACATCGTCGACGAGAAGGGCGAGAAGATGTCGAAGTCGAAGGGCAACGTGATCGACCCGTGGACCGTGCTGGACGCGCAGGGGGCGGACGCGCTGCGCTGGTACCTCTACGCTGCCAGCCCGCCCGAGGCCACCAAGCGGTTCAGCGCCGCGCTGGTCGAGGAGTCCCAGCGCGACTTCATGATGACGCTCTGGAACGTGTACGGCTTCTTCGTGCTGTACGCGAACCTCGACCGGCCCGAGCTGTCCCGCCCGTTGCGCCCGGAACGTCGCCCCGCCACCGACCTCTGGCTGGTGTCCAGCGTTCACGCACTGGTCCGGGACGTCACGAAGCGGCTCGAGGGATTCGACGCCACCGGCTCCGCCAGGCGGATCCGCGACTTCGTCGTCGACGACCTGTCCAACTGGTACGTGCGCCGCAACCGCAAGCGCTTCTGGAAGTCCAGCGACCCGGTCGACCAGGCCAGCGCGTACCAGGCCCTGTACGAGGCGCTGACGACGGTCGCGAAGCTGATCGCGCCGATGGCGCCGTTCCTGGCGGAGGCGCTCTACCGCAACCTCGTCGGCAGCGTCGACCGGGACGCGCCCGTCTCGGTCCACCTGACGGAGTGGCCCCTGGCCGATCCCGATCGCATCGACGAGCGCCTGATGCGCGACATGGAGGCCCTCGTCCGGGTGGTCGAGCTGGGCCGCGCCGCGCGGGCGCAGAGCGGCGTGAAAATCCGTCAGCCGCTGCCGACGGTCCTGGTCCGGGCGCGCGACGAGGCCGAGCTGGAGGGGATCCGCCGGCTCGAGGATCAGCTTCTCGACGAGCTCAACGTCAAGACGGTCCGCTACCTCGATCCGACCGACGCGTTCGTGGACTACGACGTCAAGCCGAACCTGCCGCTGCTGGGCCGACGGCTGGGCCCGAAGATTCCGGCGCTGCGCGCAGCGCTGAGCGAAGCGGACGGCCGCGAGATCGCCGCGGCGGTCGGCGCGGGCCGAGCCGTCACCCTGACGCTGGACGGCGAGCCGGTGGAGCTCGAGCCGGAGGCGTTCCTGTTGGACGCCCGCAGCCCGGAAGGCTACGCGGCGGTCGAGGATCGCGGCTACCTGGCGGCGCTGGACGTCACGGTGACGCCGGAGCTCAAGCGCGAGGGCTTGGCGCGCGACGCCGTCCGCATGCTGCAGAACGCGCGCAAGAATGCCGGCTTCGAGGTGTCGGACCGGATCGAGGTCACCTGGGCGTCGGACGATCCGGAGCTCGCCGCGGCGCTCGAGACGCACCGCGACACGGTCGTCGACGAGGTCCTGGCCACCCGCTTCGGGCGTGCGGACGCGGACGACCTGCCCAGCGGCGAGCACCGCGAGCGCGGCGAGATCGAGGGCGAGGGAGGTCGCGCCATGACCGTCGTGCTCTCACGCGCGTCGACGTGAGGCGCGCCGCTTCGGGGGCCGTGGCCGCTGCCGTCCGCGTTCTCGGCACCCCTCGATTTGCGGGTAGCCGGGCGGAGCGCGCTAGAATGTTGTCGCACGTTCGGAACGTACACAGCTACGCGACTCGAGGAGGCTTTCAATGAGGATCGGCATCAACGGATTCGGCCGGATCGGCCGTCAGATCTTCCGCATCGCGCATGCGCGCGGATTGGACATCGCACTGGTCAACGACCTCGTCGACAACGAGACGCTGGCCCAGCTGCTCCGCTACGACTCGAACTACGGCAAGTTCCAGGGCACGGTCGAACACGACGACGAGAACCTCATCGTCGACGGCAAGAAGATCCGCGTCACCGCCATCAAGGATCCGACGACGCTCCCCTGGAAGGAGCTCGGCGTCGACGTCGTCGTCGAGTCCACCGGCATCTTCACCAAGCGTGCCCAGGCCGCGATGCACCTCGAGGCGGGAGCGAAGAAGGTGCTGATCAGCGCGCCGTCGCCGGACAGCGACCTCGACATCATGATCGGCGTGAACGACGACCAGTACGACCCCGCGAGCCACGACGTCGTCTCGAACGCCAGCTGCACCACGAACAGCCTGGCTCCGGTGATGAAGATCATCGACGAGGCGTTCGGCGTCGAGCAGGCGATGATGACGACGATCCACAGCTACACGAACGATCAGGTGCTTCTCGACGGACCCCACAAGGACCTTCGCCGGGCGCGCAACGCCGCGACGAACATCATCCCCACCTCGACGGGCGCCGCCGTCGCGGTCGCCAAGGTGCTGCCCCAGCTCAAAGGCATCTTCGACGGCACCGCGCTGCGCGTGCCGACGCCGGTGGGCTCGATCAGCGACGTGACCGCCGTCCTCAAGACCGACGTCACCGCCCAGCAGGTCAACGACGCGGTCCGTGCCGCGGCCGAGGGGCCTCTCGAGGGCATCGTCAAGTACAGCGAGGAGCCACTGGTGTTGCAGGACATCCAGGGCGACCCGCACTCCGGGATCTTCGACTCGAAGCTCACCAAGACGAACGGCAACATGGCGAAGTTCTTCGTCTGGTACGACAACGAGTGGGGCTACAGCGAGCGCATGGTGGACGTGCTCGAGCTGATGGGCGGATCCGCCTGAGCGCGGCGTCCGTCCAGTTGGGCGACGTGCGGGGGCGGCGGGTCGATCCTGTCGCCCCCGCGTCGTGACGGAGCGCTCGATCCGAGCGCTCGCTCCCGCTCGCCGGGCGGCGAAGCCGTCCCGTTCGAGCGCTCCCCGAAAGAGCCTCAGGAGGTCTTCATGATCCCGACCCTTCAGGACCTGCCGTTCGAGAACAAGCGCGTCCTCGTCCGTGTCGACTTCAACGTTCCCGTCAAGGGCGGTGTCGTCGGTGACGACACCCGTATCCGTGCCGCGCTCCCCACCCTTCGCGAGCTTCTGGACGGGGGCGCTACGGTCGTCTGCATGAGCCACCTCGGCCGCCCCAAAGGCCCGCAGGACGACGCGCGCATGGGGCCGGTCGCCGACCGGCTCTCCGAGCTGCTGGGGCGCGAGGTCCGCTACCTCGCCTGCGACGGGCCCGGCTCGCGCGAGCAGCAGGCGTTCGTGGGCGAGGCGCCGGACAACTCGATCACGCTGCTGGAGAACACCCGCTTCGACGCGCGCGAGAAGAAGAACGACCCGGAGCTCGCCGCTGTCCTTGCCGGCTACGCCGAGCTGTACGTGAACGACGCGTTCGGCGCCGCCCATCGTGCGCACGCCTCGACGGAGGGCGTGGCGCGCCTGCTGGAGAGCGCCGCGGGCCGCCTGATGGAGCGCGAGCTCGAGGTGCTCGGGCGCCTGGTCGAATCGCCCGAGCGGCCGTTCAAGGTGATCCTGGGCGGCGCGAAGGTGAGCGACAAGATCGGCGTCATCGAGAACCTGCTCGGCAGCATCGACGAGCTGTTCGT
>Ga0209947_1001340_pt1 | contig 14624 bp, 14 predicted proteins | sample SalPonR2_B_D2_MG_FD_185706 | JGI IMG/M metagenome (GOLD analysis project Ga0209947, IMG submission 185706) | Salt pond soil microbial communities from South San Francisco under conditions of wetland restoration - Salt Pond MetaG R2_B_D2_MG... ... | reverse complement strand
AAAGACAAGGGCAAAGATAAATACAGTAGAAAGTGGAAAGTGGAAAGTGGAAAGTGTTAAGAGCAGTGGAAAGTAGTAAGTGGAACGTGGAAAGGAAAGACGGAAAGACAAGGGCAAAGATAAATGCGGTAGAAAGTAGCAAGTTGAAAGTGGAAAGGATTAAGTACAGTGGAAAGAAAAGACGGAAAGACAAAGAGCAAAGCAAAAACAAAAAACCAAAACACTTCATCTTAGATTCGAAGTCTGTAAATATGCCAAAAATGGACACAAAAATGTCTGTCCCTTTTTGGTTTTTAAATCAGGGCTTGTATCAGAAGAATCGCAATTATGTGACCGGGATAGAAAAAATAGAAGAAGTATCGGTTCAAACGCATATGTATTTTCCAGTCTTTGAATATTAAAAACAATGCGAATATGCTAAGGGACTGAAAAACCATGGAGAAAGACCACCCAGCCGACCATGCAAAGAAAACCGACATAGCGGCATAGGCGAGCGATGCAAGTCCCTTGTCCCTCATGAAAATATGGAAAATCCATATCATGACAAGCCCATATGAGCCATACTGCAAATTGAAAATGTCTCCGGTGGACGCCAAAATGGCGGCGAGCAGAAACCCGTAGCGGCCTCCGTTTTCATGAAGCCATATTACCCATAGCCCTACAAGGATAGTCGGCATGATGTTAAGCTTTCCGGGAGAAAACCATATGTAGGGTATTTGCGATACTATCGCGAATACAAAAAGTCGTCCCATGTATTTTTTGAGATTCGAGGTTTTTTCGTAGCCTTTGGCTGCCTGCCATGCGAAAATGGGAAAAGCCAAGCGGCCTATGGCCCTCATGAATATAAGACCGGGGAAAAATATGTAGCCGACATGATCGACAAGCATGAAGACACACGCAAGCAACTTCAAAATATCATTACGCTCTGTTGCTGTATTGGTTTTTCCTATTGCATAAATACCCTGTCCGGTTTCGCTGTTCATGGCATTCTCCTTTTTTCGATGCCACTATCATATCACATGCACTCACAATCCTCCACTTCCGGAAAGGGCGTCAAACTTGGCAAAAAATGCAAATAAAATGAACCGGACTGTCACAATTAAAACAATTGCTGTCCGGTTCATCCCGAATAAGAATCAATACCTCTTGCTGTTTCATGTTGAATCTCTACTATGATACTTCACCTTACCCTTCAAACTTTTATTTTCCGATCTTTTTTAAGGATTCGAAAAGTCTTTCTTTTGTTGCAAAAGCACGCTAAGCTCATTCACCGATGAAGACATCCGTTCTTCCATCGGCTTGAATCCTAGTGTTCATCACATCCGGTTCTAAACGGATGTTCACTTTTTAATCGTTCACTCTTTACATAAGGTAAAGGTTTTTATCCGGCTTTCCGTTGCACTTTCCAACCATGTTGGAATGGATGCACGGTATCCGAATCTTTCTCTTGCTTTACAAGAGGCAATCATCCTATTCTGTAAGAGGGAAACTGTCCCTCTTACTTCATATATACCTCCGTTTATGTTTTTTAAACATTTTTTTGAAAAATAATACCGCCAAATTATGGCCTATGATGATTCTGCTGTATTTTAAAAGCAATTTCTTTTGTATGCAAATCTCGATATTTCACTTATCGCATTTTCCATGGCGACAACATCTGTATTGTTTGACAGGAATCCAATCAGAAATGGTTTTCTTGCATATACAATGCCTATGTCGTGAGTAATTCCTTGGTCCTCGCCAGTCTTGTGGGCTATGGAAATTCCTTTCGGCAAAAGCCGTGGTATCTTGCTGTTGAGATGCTGCAATTTGAAAATATCAAGCATTTCGATGGATGCTTTCCTTGAAATCAACCTTCCATTATGCATTTCCTCAAACAGGCTTGCAAGCTCGTTTAGTACGACCGTGTTTTCAAGTCCTTGAGCCGAAGCCTCTTCATCGAACAGCAGTCTGTTGAGGCGCGTCATGTACATTTCGCGATCTATCAGTGTCTGGTTTATTCTGCCCATGCCCAAAATGCGTATGAGCATGTTGGCCGCCGTGTTGTCGCTGTGTATTATCATTAGCACGCAAAGATCCCGCAGTGTGACCTCAAGCCCGTCATGCATGTAGGCCAGGGCACCGCAGGAGGGCACTTTGTCCGAATTTCTCACTTCGTACTTTTTGTCGAAGTCCATTTCTCCCAAGCGGACCCGGTTGAATGCTTCAATCAATATAGGTATCTTTATGAGGCTTGCCGCATAAAAAATCCTGTCCTCGTTGAAAGCGACTATTTCGCTGCCGTCGAGACGCTTGTAATAAAAACCCGTTTGTCCCGGAATATCTTTTAATATGCGTTTGACATAATTATACACGGCTGTTTCTCCCCCGTTGTTATTGTTTATATGTCCCATTATACCAAATACTCCAGTTTATTGTTATAATTAAAATAAATCATTGAACTGGAGGAACAAAATGGCAAAACAATGCGAACGATGCGGAATAAAAATAAAATTTTCTGAAACTGCGTATGTGGAAGACAATCAAGTCCTTTGCCCAAAGTGCTACACTGAAATGCAGTTCGATAAGCAGAAGGAAACTCCTGAAATGCTTTCTGTGACGCTTCCCGAGATAAAAGGTGCTTCCATAACCCGCTACTTTGACGCCATTTTCGAATCGAGCCTTACAAACCTCAAGCACAAGGCCGCGCGCCTTGGAGCAAACGCGGTAATCGGCGTTGTGGCCTCGGACTACGACAAATGGTGCGGTACTCCCGTGGTTATTGAAAAGGAAGATGAGCAGCCCACCGGTTAAAGGCTTATCCCATCCGGAAATGCTTCTTGCCTCATTATTCCCCACATCTTGTCTATGTACGAAAGTGTGTAGTAATTTTCATAGTAATGGTAGTAAAAGGCGCCTTTCATTGTCATTTGGAATGTGCCTTTTTCTTCTTTCAAAAAGCCCAGTTTTTTGGCAAGCCAAAGCTCAAGTCCATATTTGCCTTTGAGCTTTTCACCGAAGAAGCTCTCGAATGCAGCAGAATCTATTCTCATGCTGTATGCGGTCCAAAATAGGTAATATATCATCCTTTGCCTCTTGGAAAACCGTATTGTCAAAGATGTCGGCATCAAGCCTCCGTCAATTCTTTTGATGTACTCGTCAACTGAGAATGTGTTTATCTTGAACTGGCCTCTCAAAAGTGATGTGGCGGAGCATCCGAATCCAAGAAAATTGTCCCGCGTCATGGATGAATATCCCGCATCGGGGTCCTTCGAAAATGTCCATATCGAATCTCTTGTGTATCCCTTGCTTTGGCAGTACACGGTTATTTGGTCGAGCAATTTTCTTTTTTCTCTCTCGCCCATAGGGGCAATTTCGCTTTGGGTAAAAGTGAAATCAATGAAGGGATAGATTGCAACATGGTTGGCACCGTTTGAAAAGGCTGTTTCAATATCCGACTTAAGGTCTAAAATGGTCTGTCCCGGCAATGCGAAAATAAAGTCCATGGAGACCGTTTCAAATTCGGTCTCCCCAAGAGCTTTGAAAACCCTTTCGAAGTCAGCTTCGCCTCTTCCCAGTGTTTTGAGCAGGCCCGACTGGAAGGACTGTATTCCTATGCTTATTTTGGTAACACCGGCTTCTTTCAGTTTCGAGAGATTTTCCCTCGTCACGTTGTCAGGATGCAGTTCCAGCCCTATTCCTTCCCTTATTATAAAATGCTCGTTTACGGCATCGACTATGTCGCAAAGCCTGTCTATGGCGAGGGCAGGCGTCCCTCCCCCAAAATACAGGCTGCTTGCAACCTTTTTTCCATCGTTTTGACTTCCCACAAGGTGTATTTCTCTTATCAGATGGTCAACATAATCTTCACAGCGCTCTTTCTCGTATTTTTCTTTGCAATACGGACAGAAGGGGCATATGCTTTCGCAAAAGGGAATATGTATGTAAAGCCCTAGCCTTTCCGCATCAAGATATGGAAGAGTATTGTCGTATTCGTTCTTAAACACAAAAGGCTTCAGTGATCTTGTGAGCCACATTCTTGTCGCCGTTGTCAAAACACTCATATTTTCCCCCTATATGTACTTCAAATATGTTTTAAGCATCTCAAAAATTATTTTAAAATTTCCTCCGAAGAGAAGCGTGTATTCCGCAACAAAAAAATATCCGCATTGACCGCAGAGGCCGGGAACGTCTATGCATCTTCCGCATGTGCTGATCTTTCCGTTTTCGATCACTATGCACTGATGGCAGGGAGTCTCGAAGCTGTTGTCGATAATATAGGGAAAAGCGCTTCTCAGGTTGAATACGGGCGCTCCCCCATCCATCATTTTTGAAATCGTATTGCAGCAGCTTTTTTTCTCTTCCCTCGAAAGAGCCAAGGCCTCTGTGTCCGGGTAGGGAGTGTGGAAATTGAATGACACCGCCCTTACGTTTTTCCTGGACATTGCCACTCGGCAAACGTCTTCGACAGTGTCTTTGTTTATTTGGTTTATGGCCATGTAAAGGCATATGTTGCCTGAACTTGAATTTTCTATGTTGTCCATTATGGTGTCGTATGTATCGCCTCGAATCTCGTTGTGCTTTTCCCTGTCTCCGTCAAGGCTCAGAAGAATGAGGTCGGCTTGCGGCAGGTCCAGTTGGAATGTGCCGTTTGTGACTGTGTTTACAATTAAAAAGCCCATTTCCTTGGCTTCCGAAACCAAATCCTTCAAAGTCCTGTCCCCGTCCTGCCACATGAAGGTCTCTCCTCCGCAAAAAAAGAGTATCCTGACCCCTAGGCTGTAGAGCTTTTCCATTTCGGATTTCACTTGCCCGTATGGATGGATAACGGATTCTATATTGTTGACGGAACAATGCTTGCATTTCAGATTGCATTTGTCTGTGAGTATCACCGTTCCGAGGATCGGTTTTTTCTGCCTTAAGAGAATTGTTTTTATGCTGAATTTCGCAAAATGCATGAACGACGATATTTTCATTATTGGAGCCACGTCCTTTTCCGTTTGTTTAAATTGAATGGAATCCCTTGCCGCATTCGACGCCTTCATATTATATCATTACCACGGCCGCCCGCTGAAGCTTAATGCCGAAAATCCCGCAATGTATGGCCACTTTCTTTGCAAATCCCGCCATTCCCTTTTGAAAATACATTCAATCGGCAAATACAAAAGCGGGAGCATCGCTGAAATTTATAATTTCGCGCCGCCTCCGCTTTCTTTTTGCCAGTCCCGCTGCAAGCTGTTATTGTTTTTTTCGGCAATAATTCTGATTCTCTTCCACGACCTGCTCATGCATTTTATCAGGATTTGTCTTTCGATAAGATCTAAAATCCGCAAACTCGCTTCGCTCAAACAAAGCGAATTTCTTTACGGTTTCATCTCATCCAAATCCTTAAAAAGCAATGGATCGCTCGATGTCATCGCACAGAATCACATGCCGAAACTGCAAGCTGTTCTTATCTTCGTATTATTTCCTTTTCTTTCGTTTTTTCGTTTTTTCTTTCCAACTGACCAACTGACCAACTTTCTACCGTTGTTTTTGTTTTTATCTTTTGCTTTTGCACTTACTGACAACTGATATCTGACATCTGTTCTTCCATCTTTTACTGACAACTGACATCTGATATCTGCTTTTAGTTTTTCAGAATCATGTCCTCAAGCTTCCTTTTGGGAACATGGTGCACATTGTTCTTGTCTCGGTAGTATTTTATGCTTGCGTCCTTTATATCCTCCAGCACTACCTCTTCTACGGGTTTGCCGAGTGCAATTACCATCATTATTTCGTATCCGTCCCCGATTTCAAATTCCTTTTTTATCCCCTTCTTGTCGAAGGCCCCGAACATGCATCCTCCGTATCCTTTTTCAACCGCTCCCAGAAGTATGCTTTGTGCCGATATGCCGTGGTCCCACCAGGGGTTCTTGCTAATTGCCAGGTCGAGAAGCATAATTATATATGCCGTAGGCCTCTCGCCTTCTTCGGGTCCGTCCCAGTCCGAAAGATATCCCGCCCATTTCAAATTGGGAAAAAGCTTCCTCCGGCCTTCTTTTTCTGTCACTATGATGTATTTCATCGGTTGAAGGTTTGCCGCAGAAGATGAAAGGCGCGCCAGGTCGACCATTTCATAAAGCTCGTTTCTGCCTATTTCGACCTTTTCGTCGAAACGGCGGCAAGTCCTGTTCTTGAGTACAAGATCGCGTATCATTAGAATTCCTCCCTTGTTTTTTGATTCAATGTTTCCCACGTTTTTATTTACCCTTTCATGTGCGTTTCCAATCCCCTTATGATTAACAAGCCCGGTTCTCTGTCGTCCGCGCTATTTTTCATAAGGGTTCTCAAAGGAGTGTGCACTTTTTGCCGGCATCCTTCCTGAAAGCGTCATCGTCGTAGAAGTCTTCTATGAAAACCTTTTCTACTGTCCCGGCGTCAAATTCAGTTCCGTAAACTTCAAAAAGCCTGCGGCACATTACAGATGTCCCGTTTTCAACATGGACAGCCGTCCACGCATTGTATATTCCAAGCAAGCCTATCTCCTTTTCGAGAAGCTCCCTCAGCTTGGCTTTTTTAGCTTCTCTTTCTAAAAGGTCTTCGGCTAGGTCTATCACTCCCTCTATCGAATCCCCCGTGTTTATCCTTTCCATGTTTGCGCGCATGCCTTCAAGCATTCCAGGATCCTTTATCATTGATTTTATTATGGATTCGAGGTCCTCTTCCTTTTCGATCTTTACAGCAGCTTCCCGGAGGGCCAGAAAGTCGGCGTTCTCCTCCTCCTGCCCCGGTATGAAAAAAGGTATTATCATGGGCAGTTTCTTGGCTATGGATTCGGAAACGGTAAGGCCCCCAGGCTTGGTTATTATGACGTCGGCGTCGTCCATAAGCTCGGATATGTTGCCCACGAAGCCCATGACATTGAGTTTTCCGGCGGCAATTGAATCGGAATGCTTTTCCCTCAATCTGTTTTTCAACTCCCTGTTGTTTCCGCATACAACATTGATGAACAGATCCTCATCCATTGCCGTCAGGCGCGAAAGCACTTTCTTTATTCCCCTTAGGCCCATGCTGCCCCCCATTAGCAAAATCCTGAACTTTCCGGCGTGAAAGGGCGTATCAGCTGCCGTGTTGAGGAATTCGGACTTGATGGGGATGCCCAAAGGATATATCTTTTCGGATTCGATCCCCTTCTTTATGAGGCCGGCCCTTGTATGCCTGCTTCCAGTTACATATGCGTCCACGTTTGAATTCACATAGGTCTGATGGGCCTCAAAGTCGGTCACTATGGATATGAAGGGCGTTTCTATCCTTTTGTTTTTTTTCAGCGTCCCGATCAGTTTCACGACAAAGGGATGGGTTCCGATTATAATGTCCGGTTTTTTTTCGCGAATTATTTCCCATGTTCGCCTTTTTTCCGCTCTTATGAAGAGTTTTGTAAAAGGTCCTTCAAGGAATTCCCTGTTTGTTATTTTATACAGCTCGCCGTAAAGTTTGGGGAATCGTCCGGCTAGTATTTCGTAGCCTTCCTCCACCAACATTTCAAGCATTTTGTTTTCTTCTTTTATGAAATCAACCAGTTCGGCTTCATGTCCGCACTCTTTGAAACCCGCTTCGAGTGTCATTGCTACCTGGTTGTGTCCTCCCCCGGTCGAGGCGGTTATTATCATTATTTTAGCCATGTTCGAGTCCTTCCCTTCTTTTATTCTTTCCCGATATATATGATTTTACACCATAGGTCAAATCAATTGCCTGCTTTTATTCATATTTAAATTGGTTTTAACGAATTAAGGATGGTATCTATATATAAAGAAGGAAAATTTCGATATTCTTTTTGTGCGCAATATGTTTTAATGGTGGTGGAGGTGCTGAAAATGCAGAATGTGTTTCTATTTACCGGGGTTTTCCTCGCCGCGATGGGATTTTTGATATGGAAATTCAAGATGGTCGAAATACTTAGGATGTACAACCCCAAGACATGCACAGACAAGGACGCTCTTTCCAGATGGACCGGAATAAGATTCATGCTTTCCGGGCTTGTTTCAACCGCCCTTTTTTTCGCGCCGATACACGAAAGCGGAGGGGACTTTCCCTTGATGCTTTATCTTGGCCTCATAATAGCAGTTCTCTCTATAACCGCATACGGCACCCGAAAATTTTCTTAAGGCACAATGAATCGAGTTGATGACATGGCATACTTTAAAAGACTTTTGCACAATTTCATTGGACGAGTCAATATTCCAAAATCCATAGTCGAAAGGGAGGAAAAAATTCTTCTCCATGTTTCCGACACCCCATCGACTTTTTATAGGAGTCTCGAAATTCTCATAAAGGAAATCGCCCCGGAATATATTGTCCACACGGGAGATGTTGCAGACGAAATAAAGCTGGGCATATATCCCCTGAGGGTCTTTCTGTACGAAAAAAAAGCGAAAAGGCTTGTTGATATTCTAGAGTCCTCCGACGCAGACGAAATACTTATTGCGCTTGGAAACCACGACAGTCCCGAAATACTGAGGAAACTTTCATCCCGGTCGAAAATTTTCGATGCGGAAAGCGCAGTCATAGAAAACCTTAAGTTCAACATCAGCCATTACGACAGCACAGATTTCGACGATTGCGCAGCCTATCACCTGTACGGGCACGATTTGAGCGGGAAGAGCCGTTTCGACGGATTAACGCGTCATCTTAACGGCATATGCGCAATCCACGTCATTTTTCTTGGTTCGGGGGAAGTGGTTGAATTGCAATATCCAAACGGAGTGGATGATTCCAGGCAAGGAAAAGTCAGAATGGGAACTTGAATTTTGGGAAGGATTGAAGCCCTATGATATCTTTAGTCAGGCAGGGATGCCAAAGCATGATTGTTGAAACAGACGATCCGGTGCGGTTTGAAAAGGAAGTGCTCCGCGCTTTCGATTACGCCAATTCCGACTTCAAGACAGCTTTCGACACTTCAGACGGTACACGCATAATCGTAATGCTTACCCGCATGATAAAAACAAACAACAGCTCAAAGGAAATGGACAGAATCTATTCCGTTGGCAGCGACGCCGCTTCATTTTTGTGCTTTCTTCTCAACCTCGAAAACGAAGGTGTCTTCAGATCCGTCCGCCTGTCTCCAAAGGTAATACTGTTGAGGCTCATGGGCGATATTGAAAGGGCAATAGACCGTATAGAATCGCATTTCGGGGCCGAAAGAGGCTCTTTCGAAACTCTGCTGGATGAAAAGGGCGCCGGCACTCTGATTGCCTTCACCGAAAAGAGTCTGCAAAAGTCCATTTCCATTTCCGACATGCATCCTGTATCGCTTTTCACCGAGTCGTCCTCGCCTTCAATACTCGGTCATATGGGAATACATTCGCTTGAATACCTGAACCTTTGCCTTCACAACAGGGACTGGAACGAACTCGATATAAAAATATACGACAGCTATGGGAATTTCGAGCTACACTACAGGAGACTCCTTTTTATAGTAGAAGCGCTTGAGGCAGGTCTTATACTGGGAGAGTCATGGGGGAGGGATACGGCATCGGTTTTTCAATCCGTGGGAATCTACAGGGTTCGCCTTTTCACCTTTCTGCCTCCCGTGGAAATAAAGAAAATGCTCACCGGCCTAGAGTATCTTGAAAACGGAAAACGAATTGTGGACATGGACCTTTACGCCCAGAAAAACAAGATAAGGTGGACTGAGCTTAGGACGCCCGAATTAAAAGACAAGACCGAATTGGGAAAAATGTGCCACAAAATGCTTGTGGACAAGTTGTCGAGCGAACAAAACAACCGTTTCGCATCGTTGAACGCTCAGGCAAAATAATCAAACGCAGAACAAAAGAACCAATAATGGACACTGAAAGACATGTCCCTTACCGGTTCTTTTTTTAATCTGCTGTGGTTCAAAGATCTACTCTGTTTCTGCTATTGCAATCTATTCCACGATGACATTCCTGTATGTCTTTTTGCCTTTTCTTATAAGCAGGGCTCCGTCTTTCAGGTCATTTTTTGTAACAAGATGGTCGAACGCGGGAACAACCTCGTCATGGACATAAATTCCATTTTGGCCGATCAGCCTACGCCCTTCGCCGTTTGACTTGATTAGCCCTGTTTCCTTAAGAAGGGTAATTATGTCTACTCCTTCTTCAAGCATTTTGGATGGAATCGATACTGTCGGAATGTTGTCCTTTGTACCTCCGCCCTCAAATAGCGCTCTCGCTGCGTCCCTTGCATCGACGGCATCCTTTTCGGAATGGATCAGTTTTGTCACCTCGAAAGCGAGCACTTCCTTGGCCTTGTTTATTTCTTGTCCCTCGAGGCTTCCAAGCCTCCTGACTTCGTCCATGGGAAGGAATGTAAGCAGGGCCAGGCACTTCTCCACATCCGGGTCGGCTACATTTCTCCAGTATTGGTAGAACTCGTATGGAGGGGTTTTGGTCCTGTCCAGCCAAAGCGCGCCCTTCTCTGTTTTGCCCATTTTTTTGCCTTCGCTGGTTGTAAGAAGGCTAAAGGTGAGACCGTAGGCAGGCTGAGCTTCAACCCTTCTTATAAGATCAGCACCGGCTATGATGTTTGACCACTGGTCGTTTCCGCCAAGTTGCAGTTTGCAGCCGTGCCTCCTGTAAAGCTCGAGGAAGTCGTAGCCCTGCATTATCATGTAATTGAACTCTAGGAAGGAAAGGCCTTTTTCGAGGCGCTGCTTGAAGCATTCGGCGGTAAGCATTCTGTTTACCGAAAAGTGGCGTCCTATCTCCCTTAGGAAATCGATGTAGTTGAGAGGCATGAGCCACTCGGCATTGTTAAGCATTAGGGCCTTTCCCTCCGAAAAATCTATGAACTTGGAGAACTGCGCCTTGAAGGATTCTGAATTGCTTCTAATTGTTTCGGGTGTCATTATTTTTCGCATGTCGCTCTTGCCGGAAGGATCCCCGACCATTCCCGTCCCCCCGCCTATGAGCGCTATGGGCCTGTGTCCGGCCTGCTGCATGTGCATCATTACCATGACCTGTATAAAATGACCAACATGAAGGCTGTCCGCCGTTGGATCGAATCCTATATAAAAGGTAACTTGCTCCTTTTCGAGAATCTCCCTTATTTCATCTTCATGGGTGGCTTGCTCAATATATCCTCTCTCGTTTAGAATATCGTATACGTTGCGCATGGCTTTTCTCTCCTTTTATGTTTTTTTATAAAATAAAAAGCGCTTCTCCCTGTAAGGGCGAAGCGCTCGCGGTACCACCTTAATTCGCATGGAAAACCATGCCTCTGCCATTATAACGGATGGCTCCCGCGGCTGTGCCGGAACTCCGGACGTGTACTTCGGGTCAAATGCGTTCTGCAGACTTTTCACCGCCAGCCTGCTCTCTTTTGCTGTAACCGCCTAGCCCTACTGTCATCCTTCACAGTTCTTAATTCGACTATTTTCCACCATCTTAATCCAATTGGCGTCCTTTGTCAAGACAATACGCCTTGTTGTAAAATAAGTTCTTGCAGTAGGTGAACTTTTGTTTTATAATGGAAATTGTCTTTATACAGATTACTATTGTGTTTTTATCGCATACACGGAGGTCGAAATGAACAAGCTCACAGTACAAAAATACGGGGGCACATCCGTCGGTTCCATCGAACGGATAAGGCGTGTCGCCAGAAAGATAATCGAGACAAAAGAAGAATTCGGGCAAGTGGTTGCTGTTGTTTCGGCAATGGGCGACAGCACAGACCGCCTTGTGGAAATGGCCCACTCCATAACCGACAAGCCGTCCGAGCGTGAAATGGACATGCTTCTCTCGACGGGGGAAATGGTTTCAATATCCCTCTTGTCTATGGCCATAGAAGCCGAGGGGTATGAAGCCGTTTCACTCACCGGACCTCAGTCTGGCATAATAACAGACCTTCACCACAAGAACGCACGCATTCTCGACATAGACACAAAACGTATAAAAAATGAACTCGAAAGCGGACGAATCGTCGTTGTCGCGGGTTTTCAGGGAATCACCGAAAAGCGCGACATATCGACACTCGGCAGAGGCGGTTCGGACACAACGGCAGTTGCCTTGGCGGCGGCTCTCAAAGCCGAAAAATGCGAAATATACACTGACGTCGACGGCATATACACAAGCGATCCGAGAAAAGTGAAAAATGCCAAAAAACTCGATGTCATATCCTACGACGAAATGCTCGAGCTGGCCTTCCTCGGAGCGCAGGTTCTCCATCCCCGCTCAGTCGAGCTGGCCAGAAAGTTCAATATCCCCCTCGAAGTCAAATCAAGCTTCGAGGACAAACCCGGAACAAGAATTGTGGAGGTGGAGCAAGTGGAAAAAGTTGTTGTAAGAGGTGTGTCGCTGGACGAGGACATAGCGAAAATTTCAATAATGGAAGTTCCCGACCGACCCGGAATAGCTTTCAGGCTATTCTCCGAGCTGGCCGGAGAAAGCATTCCCATAGACATGATAATTCAAAACATAAGCAGAGACAATGTGAACGATGTTTCCTTCACTGTAAAGAGGGACCGCTTGGACAAAGCTCTATCCATAATCCGCAGGGTAGCCGTCGAAATTGACGCAAGGGAAGTCTCTTTCGATGATGCCGTATGCAAGCTTTCGATAGTTGGAACCGGTATAGCCAACAGTGTCGACGCCGCCTCTAATCTTTTCGAGTCCCTTTTCGAACTCGGCGTCAACATTCAGATGATAAGCACATCCGACATAAAAATCTCCTGCATAATTGACAAGGCTTCCGGAAAAGAAGTTCTATCTCATATACACGACAGATTCATCTTGAATGATATAATCATTGAAAAGAAAAAATGATTTTTATGTTCTTTAACAGAATTTTTGTTTTTTTTATTATCAAACGGCTATTAAATAGGATATAATGTTATTGGTACAAGTACTTTTGGTAATCATGATACATTTTTGCGGGAAATATATTGCATTGCAAAGAAAAATATTTCCCACAACGAAAGTTTTATGTAGAAAATTATTCGTACCATGCAACAAAAATACTGTTGAATACACGGGCTTGTGTTAATACTTTCACCATATCGTGTTTTTGGCATAACTATTGCGATAATTATCAATCATACGCATTGCTATAATTATCATTCATATGGTCGGATGCCAAGCCAGACATGCATTCGACAACTGGATGAAGGACTCGGGAGAGCGCCCAGGCGGCCGCCGAAGGGACAAGTCAATGTTTGCCGGCATTGATGAAATTCTCAGGCAAAAGAACCGGTTCCGGACAGACCTCTGGAGGAATCATAAATATGATTCGTTCGCAACCAAACTGACAGAGAAGCAATGGCGGAGCAATTGTGCTGTTGCTATTTTTTTTAATAAATTACTATAAGGGGGACATGATATGAAAAAAAGCGAGTTTGATTTTTCAAGAATCGATCCGGTTCTGGAGAAATACGCGCACGTGAAGGGAAGCCTGATTACCATACTTCAGAAAGCCCAGGAAATTTACGGCTACCTGTCGGAAGAAGTCATTGTCTACATTGCGGAAAAAACCAAGGTAAAGCCTGCAAAGATTTACGGAGTGGTTACCTTCTACACCCAGTTCAGGCTTGAGCCGGTGGGCAAATACCTGATTATGCTTTGCCAGGGTACGGCCTGCCACGTAAACGGATCCGAAAGAATTGAGTCGGCCATATGCCAGAAGCTCGGCATAAATGACGGCGAGACTACAGAAGACAATCTGTTCACTTTAAACAACGTAGCCTGCCTGGGATGTTGCAGCCTCTCGCCGGTAATGATGATAAACGGCGAAACTTATGCAAAGCTGACGCCCAAAAAGGCCGAGAACATTCTCGACAAGTTGAAAAAAGAAGCTCTGCTTGAAGGGGAGGTGCAGTAGATGAAGATAGTAATAGGAGAAGGCAGTTGCGGCCTTGCGGCAGGAGCCGGTAAAGTCCACGATAAAATAAGTGAAGTACTTTCGGCCAACAGTCTTAAAGCCGATGTTGAAATCACTGGATGCTGCGGAATGTGTTATCTTGAGCCAATTGTGGATATCTACGACGACTTGGGGGAGAAAACTACATATGTAAAAGTGACTCCCGAAATGGTGGACGACCTCATACTGAAGAAAATAAGGGACAATCAGGAAGTAAACACCTGCGAAATTACGCAGAACGACCTCAATATACTTGGCAACCAAAAGCGCATAGTGCTTAGGAATTGCGGAATCATCAACCCTGAAAAAATAGACGACTATCTGGAGGCCGGAGGCTACGAAGCCATAAAGAAATGCATTTCCCAGCTTTCGCCCGAAGAAGTTATTGAAATAATCAAGAAATCCGGCCTGAGGGGCCGCGGCGGGGCAGGTTTTCCGACATGGTTTAAATGGAACGCGGCCAGGGCCTCAAAGAGCGAGCCCAAGTACATCGTATGCAACGCAGACGAAGGCGACCCTGGGGCCTTCATGGACCGCAGCGTACTCGAGGGCGACCCCCACAACCTTATTGAGGGAATGATGATAGGCGCCTATGCGATGGGAGCCGAAGAGGGAATAGTATATGTTCGCGCAGAGTACCCTCTTGCCATTGTCCGTCTTGAAAAAGCGATAGAACAGGCCCGCGAAAAAGGCTTCCTCGGCAAAAGGGTCTTCGGAATGGACTTCAACTTCGACATGAGGATAAAAGCCGGAGCCGGAGCATTTGTCTG
>Ga0209947_1001335_pt1 | contig 14675 bp, 10 predicted proteins | sample SalPonR2_B_D2_MG_FD_185706 | JGI IMG/M metagenome (GOLD analysis project Ga0209947, IMG submission 185706) | Salt pond soil microbial communities from South San Francisco under conditions of wetland restoration - Salt Pond MetaG R2_B_D2_MG... ... | reverse complement strand
GCCCGTCTTGAACGAATAAAAAGCAATAGATGAAGGATCGAAATCAACGAGCTTATCGAGAATCTTAGCTGAATCCGGCCCCTGGAGTGCGAGCAGCGCCATAGAATCAGATCGATTCGTTAAGGTGGCGCCAAGGTCATTATTTTTTGAGATCCAGTCCCAGTCTTTTTGAATATTGGCTGCATTTACGACCAGCATATAATCATCATCAGCAAGCATATATACGATAAGGTCATCCACGATGCCGCCGTCTTCATAACACATAGCCGTGTACTGTGCTTTTCCCGGCGTAAGCTTTGATGCATCGTTGATCGTTACTTTCTGGATAAGCGGCAGTGCCTGAGAGCCTCTGATGAAAAATTCGCCCATGTGTGATACATCAAACAGGCCGGCCCGTTCGCGTACAGCTTTGTGCTCCTGTTTGATGCCTGCATACTGAACGGGCATGTCAAATCCGCCAAAATCAATGATTTTAGCACCTGCTTCCTCATGTTTGGAATAAAAAACTGTGCGATCCGCCATGTAAAGCTATTGTTAACTGGTTAAACTATATTTTTATTCAAGTCCTAAAGGTACGGAAGATTGCAGAGATTTTTTACATCTGAACAATATTCTTATGTCTGTTTATCGCATTTGAGAGAGCAGGATTGGGGAGTAATCCGTAAGACGGACATTTTTTCGGATGAGCGTGTGCTTTTTCTGATGTGAGTGCTAACAACAATATGAAATGTAAAAGTCTCTTGAACATAACTGCGGCGCGAACACTCGGGCAAGAACTCTCGTTTATAAATGCTGATTAAATCCGTATTTTTAAGTTTAAATTAAATCTGCAGAACAAACTGATGTCATGTCCATAAAAAAAGAGCAAATAAAGTCAGCACTGATGCATGTGCTGCACCCCACCTACGAAAAAGACCTGATCTCACTGGATCTTATTCAGGACTTAATTATCCAGGAAAAGTATGTTTCGTTTACGCTGGAACTGCCTGAAGAAAACAAGCAGCTGGCCGCAGACCTCAAAAGTAAATGTGCAGAGGCTATTCACAAATTTGTTGACAAAGAAGCAGTTCTTGATATCACTATTGGAATCAATATTTCCAAAAAACGAGAGCTTGAAGGGGATGGCAAACCGGCTGATGCTGCACCTAAACAGCAGCAGCAACAACCCATACTTCCGGGTGTAAAAAATATTATTGCAGTGGCATCCGGAAAAGGTGGCGTAGGGAAATCTACTGTAGCAGCTAATCTTGCCGTGTCGCTTTCCAAAGCCGGTTACAGTGTTGGTCTGCTCGATACCGACATTTACGGGCCGAGTGTGCCCACCATGTTTGGCGTAACAGAACGTCCGAACATCACAACCGACAAGAAGCTGGTTCCCGTATTTAAACACGGAGTCCATCTTGTATCGATGGGGTTTCTGGTTGATACCGACCAGGCGATGATTTGGCGAGGGCCGATGGTAACAAGTGCTGTAAAGCAGTTTATGCAGGAAGTTCGCTGGGGAGAACTCGATTACCTGGTGCTGGATCTGCCACCGGGCACCGGAGATATACAGCTTACCATTGTTCAAACTGTACCGCTTACCGGCGCTGTGATAGTGTCTACACCACAGACAGTAGCACTCGATGATGCCCGAAAAGGTGTGGCTATGTTCAGCAAGGTAGACGTTCCTGTTCTTGGCATCATTGAAAACATGTCGTACTTCACTCCGCCGGACATGCCCGAAAAGAAATACTACATTTTTGGTAAACACGGTGCACGTAAGCTTGCCCAGACGCTGGAAGTTCCGTTTCTTGGTGAGCTTGCTCTCCAGGAAAATATTCGCGATACAAGCGATAAGGGCACACCCGTGGTAGAGGCTGAGCCGGACTCTGCAGCAGCGGCTTCTTTTATGCAGATCGGTGAAAGGGTTCGGCAGGCGCTGATCTCCCGGCAAGGCGCTGATGGTGAGTCGGAAAAAATAGAAATCAATATTCGCCCTTAATATTAAACCAGCGGGATTATGAGCGATAAAAACGCAGGATCAAAGGAGTCAAAAAAGAAGAGTCGTAAGCGGTCACTGATCGAATGGGGTATTTTCATTCTGATTGCTGCGACTCTCTATGTCACCGGATACCACACGCAGGTTATCGGAACGGTACAGCGGGGATTATTGGCAACGGGACTTATCAAGCCATCGTACTCTTACCAGGTCGATCCTGCAGAAATGAGTGATGCCGGTACAGAATTCTATTTTGCTGATGCTGAAGGCGTAACACGAAACCTGGGAAGATATCGCGGAAAGGTGGTTTTTCTGAATGTGTGGGCAAGCTGGTGTGCGCCATGTATTGCAGAAATGCCGTCGATTGAGTCTCTCTACTCTGATCTGAAAAACGATAGTGATGTGGCGTTCTTACTTGTATCTGTGGATGAAAATTTTGAAGATGCAAAGAAATTTGTCGAGTCCCGGGATCTTGATCTGCCGATATACCATTATCGCGGAAAAAACCCGGAAATATTTGACAGTTCTGTGGTGCCTACTACCTATGTGATAACGCCGTCGGGGAAACTGGCTATGAAGAAACAGGGTATGGCAAAGTACGATACACCGCAATTTGTGGAGTTCCTCGAAAAGCTGAAACAGCTCTGAACCGGAACCGGAACGCCATTTTCTTTCCCGGAGGATTGGGATTAAATAGTGGCGGCTATCTGGGCAAATAACTCTTCATTACTCTCCGTTCGCTCAATCACTTTCAGGAGCATTTGCATCGACTCTTTCGGTGATTTTTTAAGAAGAAAACGGCGGACCATATTTCGCTCTTCCAGTGAGTCCGTGATGAACTTATCTTCATTACGTGTACCGGAAGCCGCAATATTGATAGCCGGATAAATCCGGTCGTTGGCAAGTTCTCTGTCTAGTACAAGCTCAAGGTTACCGGTGCCTTTAAACTCTTCAAAAATGAGATCGTCCATTCGTGAGTTCGTCTCAACGAGGCAAGTTGCAATGATGGTTAGTGACCCGCCGCCCTCAATTTTACGTGCTGCTCCAAAAATCTTCTTCGGGATTTCCAGGGCGCGGATGTCAAGACCGCCGGAAAGCGTACGCCCGCTGTTCGACTGTGCTGCATTGTAGGCCCTGCCCAGCCGGGTAAGCGAATCGATAAGTAAAACGGCATCCTGGCCGCACTCCGCCTTTCGTTTTACATAGCCAAGCGCCATTTCTGAAATTCTGACGTGGCTTTCAGTCGGCTTATCATTTGATGAGGCAAATACTTCAGCCTGTGTGGACCTTATAAAGTCGGTAACCTCTTCAGGACGCTCATCAACAAGAAGGATTGCTGTGCTGATGTCATCGTAATTGTCGGTAATACTGCGCGCAATTTTTTTAAGAAGTACGGTCTTGCCTGTCCGCGGAGGTGCCACGATAAGGGCACGCTGGCCTCGGCCAACCGGTGAAATTAAATCCATCACACGAAGCTCATGATCCTCAGCATTGTGTCCTAGTTTGATCTGCTCAACAGGCATGATGGGCGTCTGAAGCTCAAAGCGGTTAATTTTTTGCCAGAATTCTGAAGGGTTTCCATTCACTTTTTCTATGGAATGTACATGACGGTTACCGCTTTGATCTTCTTCGAACTCTCCTTCAAGAATGAGTCCTGAGCGTAAATCGTGATGCCGTACTTCATCAGGTTTCAGGAACGGGTCGCTCTTGCTGTCACTGAATTCAAAATCCAGTTTGCGTATGAAGCCATAGCCCTTTTGATTGATCTCAAGTACACCGCTGTAGCGGCCACCAATACGTGTTTTCTGGTTGGTGTGAAACTTGGGAATAAATACGTTTCCGCCTTTCCCTTTTTTATTATTGGATTTCTTTTGGTTCCGTCCTTTACCTTTTTTTGAACGTGCCATACAGTAAGTTTGATGTTAGTAAAAATGTTGCTTCAGGTATCCCGATTAAGTCAATGAGGGTATCAAAAAAATAGAAGTGAGAAGCGGTTAGAGAAAAGTGAAGTGGTTTATTTACCACTTCACTTAATATAGAAAGGAATCAGAGAGATAAAAAATTATCGCACGGTTGTGGTTTCATTTATCCATGAATAGCATTCATATTGTGAGCCATCAATGGAGATTTGATCTCCGGCTTCCCAACCACGGAAAAATTTGTCTTCATCAGATGGAAGAACAGGCTCGTAAGCGTTATACAGGCGCTGAACTTCATTGCTGACAGACGAGTCAACACTTCTTGCCTTGTCTAGATAATCGAGCACCAGCCAGTAAACCCGGCGGTCGTCACGGTCAATTTTCCGGTTCCCGGTACAGCTCGAAATGGTAGCGGCATAAATTCTTGCGATTTTAATATGAGGCTGGCCCCAGTTGGGATCCAGTTCGGATGCCTGGCGGGCATATTGCCTGGCCTGCTGAAAATTATTCATATTCTGATAGGTATCGGAAATTTCGAGCAGGATATCACGCCGTGTCGTATTATCCGGAGCCTTTTCTGCCGCTTCCTTCAGATATTTATTCGCGTCACTATATCTGGCATTTTCCATTTCAATTTCAGCAAGCTGGCGGGTATTCTCGAAATTTGGCTCCAGTTCGTAAAGTTTCTGAGCCATTTCAATTGCTTTTTCCCGATTCCCTTCTCTTTCATAAAGTGTGGCAAGTTCATTCAGCAGTTCGGTGTTGTCGGGATCCTCAGCCAGCTGACTTTCGAGAAATTCAATCCGTTCAACCGGATCAGAGAAAATATCGTTGCGTGCATCGCTGATTGCTCCCTGCAGATCCGGTCCTGCAATCGGTTCGATAATATCTATCATTGAAAGTGCCTTCTCACGTTCGCCGTCATTGACATACTTCTGAAGAAGGATACGGGCGTAGTAGCCGTCGGCTGCTTCTGTCAGGCGTTCCGGATTTTCATTGAACAGCTCTTCATACATCGCATATGCTTTTGACATGCCATCTTCGATAAAGCTTGAATGCCTCTGGTAAAACTGTCCAAGGTTGAATTGCCATTCAAACGTATCGATCTCTTCCTCATTGAATGTATTGAGGGCGTCATCAAACACGATGAGTGCAGAGTCGAGGTAAGCCTCCTTGAGTGAGGGGTCTTCCTGCTGTTCTGCTTTTTCGGTATAAATCCGTCTCATCCGGTTGTATTGCGTCGGCAGGCTGAAACGTCCAAACCCTTCAATTTCCCGCGGCTTTTTTTCAAGCATCCATCTGCCAAATTGCAGAGCCATGTCGTAGTCGCCCTGGGTGTAATTGTCGTAAAATATTGAGTATGCCGCAATTTCACTCATACCGTAGGGAGGCTCGCTTTGAGCCATCGCGGTTGTTGAGAAACCCGCAATAAATAGTAGGATTACAATGTATCGTTTCATAGGTCTGTTATCTTGGTTCTAAAGCAAATACGTAACGGAAATCTACTGAAATCGTTGTTGCAGGAACATAAATTCAGCAAGATTTAATGAGAGTTTAAACCCCCATATATTCTCTTTAACTAAACTGTTGGATTCTGTTCCCCGAACGCCGTAATTAAAGCTAATGTCAATAGAGGATCGGTTTCGTGCTGATGGAATAGTGAAGCCGGCGTGAAGCATTGCCGTTTCAATATTTTGACCGGCAATTGCCAGATGTCCATCGTCGTATGTGGCGCCTAAACTGTATCGGAAATTAGAGAAGAACCCGCTGGATTGCTGGTCCATAAAAGGCTGATACTGATATCCAACGCCAATTTTGGATCGATCTTTATAGTAACCCTGCTCAGTAAGGTCGTAACTGAATTCTGAATCATTCCATTTCTGAAACAGATACTCCGCTGAAAAACTGTGGTAGGGATTTAAATAATACGTAACGCCGCTGTTAAATTCCAATGGTAACTTTAAAGTGCCGTTTGTGCCTGTGGTTGATTCATTAACTTCAACCCGCTCATTAAATCCTTCTACAATACGAAAGGTCTCAAAGGAGCGGTCAGTTGAAATTTTAACCGGAAGATTTACAGCAGCTGATAGTGACATACGATCATTATCACGGAAAAGCTGGTCTGCCTGGGTGAAAATACCGAATCGGTTACCAAAACCGGCACCTGAAATCTTCTTATCAATAACGGGAGGCTGTCCTGCTCTTTGGAAACCAAGGTCTGAGAAGGTTGTGGAAATCTCTTCTGTAATTGTGCTTAAGTATGTTGATCCTGCATACCCGATGCTTATGTTGTCATTAAACTGGTAGCCGATACCGAGCTCGATGCGGTTAATCCCGCCTGCCCCGACTGTAGTGGTCACAAAATCGACCGGAGAGATAAAATCAGAGTTTTCAAGCGTTCCCCGGTTTACACTTGCAAAATCAGCACGTGTAACGGGAGTAAAGGAGATAGAAGCGCCAAGTTTATTCCGAAGCAGCGGGAACACAAACTGGAAACTTTCAAATGTGAATCGGGAATTTTGAGCCGATGCAAAGCTGTCGCTGGTATTATAGTTTGTAAGCCCAAGCGTAACCTGGCCCTGCGAAAATTCAGATTTTCCCCATTGTGCGGGGTTAGAAAGGCTGGGTGCAAACGGGGAGTAAGTCGAAACTCCGGTTAACCCCATACCGTTGGTATTCGAAGAATTATTGTTGACAGGCATTCCAAGTCCAAATCCCGAATAGATTGACCCAGATCTCGAAAGGTTTTCCTCAATGACCTGCGAAAAACTTATAAGAGGCAGCATCAGCAATAACGCGCAAAAAGAAAGTACTCTGAGATACATATTAGTTGTCGGGATTTATAGTGGTGATGATCAATCGCGGTCTCAGGTTTTCAGCAGCATCCGGCCCGTAAAACGTGGTGGATACATAGAGACCATTATTCCCCTGGTTTGTAATGTAAAGCGGCGGAGATGTTTCTCCCTCACCATACAGTCTGTCTATAACAAATTGAGTTAAAGCAACTCGATAGACGTTATCCTCATCATCGAGCGTTGCACCGACGGACGCCTGCCTTGCAAAAATTTCTGAATGTAGCGACAGGGGGTCAGTTTCAAATATGTGTCCCCTTATGAATTCATTGTCCAGCCGTCTGAAGATCATTGGCGCCATATCTTCGGGCGTGGTGTCTACATTAAAAATCAGCTGGGCATTGACAACCTCCCGCCCCAGGAATTCATCCGCGGGAATATCAATATTAACGTTCAGAATGTTTTCCATGGTATTATGAAGAACCAGCCCGTCTGTATTTTCAGGTGCGTTGGTACGTGTCATGGAGTTGCCATGGTCAATCACCGGCATAGTAGCTATCAGGGAGTCCTGCTGGTTTTCGACAAGAAACCGGGTAACCGGTGTGTTGGACGTGTCATCAGCGGCTTCCTGATGTCTAAGGAAGTCAATTTTGGTGTTCTGGCCTGCAGGCACAATTGCTAAACCCGGAAACTCAAACCGGTAAGTAGAGTCCCGAAGAGCAGTCGTATCGTTAAAAAACTGGCGATACTTTTGGTTGAAAGCCTGGCTAACAGGCACTTTCACGGAGTCTTCATCACTTACCTGGAATGTGCCAATCAGCGTTGACTGATCGACAGACACAGGATCATTGTATTGAATTTCCTCACCTCTCCAGCGTTCATTAATCTCGTAGATATTGTACTGAGATGTTCCGGTGGTGTCGCCGTATCTTGCTGCGTTGAAATGCAGCATCAGCTTTAACGAGAAGTTCTCCGAAAAATTATCAATTTCAGCCTGGGTAATGGATGGCTTAAGCAGGCCTGAAGATGTAATGGTTCCGTAAACCGGATCATTTACAATCCCTATCCCTGAATATGACAGAAGCCCTGAAAATCCGTTGTCGGATACAACGCTAATGTCCTCTATAGCAAAAGTTGATGTTTCAACGCGATCTTCTCCACTGGTAAGTTCACCCCCGACAATACCTTCGTTATCGCAGGAAGCTATAGAAAAAAACAGGGCAAGAACCATAAAGGCAGTGATCGCTGATCGACTGCCTTTTTTAAAACGAGAACACACGGATGTGTCGCCGGTCGGTTGAAATAAGGATAATTTATTAGTCCTCTTTTCCGGTGATTGACCGGTAGTAGTCTGAGAATTTTTTCGATACATCTTCGGGCGAACCCTGAATTTTTGTTGGATTAATATTTAGTTCATTGAAAAGATCATCAAATTGATCTTTGAGATGGTTACCTGTTACAACATGATCGCTGTGTGCAAGGCCAAGCTTCAGTAAATTCACGGAATCATTTTCAGTGAGGCTGTCGATGTCAACATCATCGGGGAGTCCTAAAAGCTCCAGAATGCGTGTGCTGTCGAAATGGCCTTTATTTTCAGCATGGTGAAGATTGTAAACGACCTGAGTATCTTTAAATATCTTCTCGTCTTTATATTTAGTTTTAACAAGCAGCGGAATCAATCCGGCCGGCCAGTCGTGGCAGTGTATAATGTCAGGTTCCCATCCGAGACTGATAACAGTTTCTAGTACGCCTTTATTGTAAAAGGCTAGTCTCTCATCGTTATCATCGTAAAAATCACCCGTTTTCGGATCGTTAAACATCGCTTTTCTCTTGAAATACTTATCGTTGTCAAGAAAGTAGACCTGGAGTTTAGCGTTTGGAATGCTTGCAACTTTAATTTTCATCGTATCGATCTCTCCGCCTACTTCAACTTCAATTCCAGACAAACGGATGACCTCATGCAGCCTGTTTCGGCGATCGTTTATAGATCCGAACTTTGGAAGGAGAATTCGAATTTCGAACCCCTCATCCTGCAGTGATGCCGGTAAAAAGCGCAGTAGATCTGCGGTGTAGGTCATTCTTGCAAACGGGGCGATTTCGGTAGCTGCGTATAGAATTTTCATAGTGGAGTTATTCGGTTGTTAAAGGTTCTCCTGTGAATTGCCGGACTGATCGTCCCTGAACAGATGATGCTGGTCGGGGCTGTCGAGTGAGTAGAAGTCCATAAGGGTATCGCCACGCAGTCCTAATCTCAGCGTTTCAACGGAAATAACTTCATCCGGCTTGATGTTGCCGAGGTTTACGTTCGACCCAAACTTTTTAATAAACCAGATTTGCTGATCTTTTTGCGGGGCTTCAAAAATTAGTTTGTCTTTTGAAATCTGATCGGTAATCTCTTCAATAAGTCCTGACCGGACTTCGCCATTCGGGCGAAATACCCCTACTGTTCCGCTTTCCCTGGCTTCACAAATTACTTTCCAGGATCCGGCATCAAGTTCATTTTCAATTATTTTAACCCATTTGTAGGGGGGCATTATATCGTCCGGATTCTTACTTCCTACTTCAGAAAGAACATTGAAGTTCCGGCTTAAATCGCGGATAATTTCAAGTTTTTTGTGTTCAGATAGACGGATTGTCCCATTGGATACCTCAAGATAATTAATTCCATACCGGTCAAGGAATTTCAGGTACTTGTCAAGTTCGTCCCGCAGCAGGTAGGCTTCAAATAGCGTGCCGCCGAAATAAACGGGGATATCATGATTGCGATAAACATCAAGCTTATCTTTTAAGTTGGCTGTTACGTATGACGTTCCCCAGCCCAGCTTAACAATATCCACGTGGTGTGATGATACATCACAAAAATCTTCGGCCTGACGAACACTGAATCCGGTGTCGATTGCAAGGGTAATGCCTGTGTTACGGGGTTTTTGTGAACGTTGTGGAAGATTACTTAAATGAAATGACATTCAGCTTTTTGTAATTAATGCGAATTTGATAAGATACAAAACCGTGCTTTTGAATAAAAGTGCTGATAATTAAGGCCCGAATCGGTCTGTCAGGGGAGTCTGTTGCTCATTTCAGCCATTTTTCGGATTCGTTGTTTATCAACATTTTGAAGCATGTCGGGTGTGTAGCGCCACATCCAGTTGTCACCCACGGTTCCGGGAGTGTTCATTCTGTGCTTCGAATCGAGATTCATAAAATCCTGCAGCGGAAAGATCGCCTGATCGGCAACTGAGAACATGCCAAGGCGGATAAGCTCCCACTGGATGTTACTTCCGTCACTGCGTGTATACTCACGGGCACGGTGTTGTTCCACGCCGGGAGCAGATGTATACCAGCCGATTGTAGTGTCGTTATCGTGTGTGCCGGTGTATGTTACACAGTTTTGAGGGTAGTTGTGAGGAAGGAAACTGTTTGTTGAATCAGAATCGAAAGCAAACTGAAGGATCTTCATACCGGGAAAGTTAAACTGATCCCGCAGGTCTTCAACTCCCTGGGTCATCAGGCCGAGGTCTTCAGCGATGATGGGCAGACTGCCGAGTTTCTCTTTAATAGTCGTAAATAGTTCAACACCCGGGGCCTTTACCCACTCGCCGTTGATGGCTGTTTGCTCGCTCGCTTTTACCTCCCAGTATTCGTCGAACCCCCTGAAATGGTCAACACGAATAGCGTCGAACAGGTCGAACATCTGCTTGAACCGTTCAAGCCACCAGGAGAAGCCGTCTTTTTTGATGGCGCTCCATTTGTAAAGAGGATTGCCCCAAAGCTGGCCGGTTTCGCTGAAATAATCTGGCGGAACACCGGCAACAAGTTCGCGGTTTCCCTGTTTGTCAACGGCAAAGAATTCCGGATGGCTCCACACGTCGGCGCTGTTATGGTCTACAAAAATCGGGATATCGCCCACCACGCGAATATTTTTTGAGTTCGCGTAGTCCTTTAACGTATTCCACTGTTCAAAAAACTCAAATTGCAGCCATGTCTGGTATTCAATCTCATCAGAAAATCTCTTTGCAGCCTTTTTAATGGCGGCAGGTTTTCGCTGGGCAAGATCTTTTTCCCATTTATTCCACGGCTTGCGGTCATTTGAAATTGAGCAGGCCATAAACAGTGTGTAATCGTCGAGCCAGTAGCTGTTCCGTTTCTTGAATTCCTTAAGCCTTTTTTGGTCCGTTTTGGAGCCGGATGCCTTGAACGATTCAAACGCTTTCTTATAAAGCAGCTCCTTTTTTTCGTAAGACGTCGCATAATCGGCTTCAGTGGTTATGGGCAATATTGCAGCAGAAAGATCATCAGCCGAAATGTATCCTTTCTCCTGAAGCTTGTCGGGGCTTATAAGGTAGGGGTTGCCTGCAAATGCCGAGTAGCTGGCATAGGGCGAATTGCCGTAACCAGCAGGAGATAGTGGCAGTACTTGCCAGATCGTTTGCCCGGTTTCTTCCAGAAAATTGATGAATTCATAGGCTTCATGCCCCAGGTCGCCCATCCCGTATTTTGATGGAAATGATGTGGGGTGAACCAATGTGCCGCAGGATCTCGGAAATCTCATGAGTCAGTAATCTTTATTCAGGTTTTAAAACGATTCCGGCCAGGGGGGGTACTTCAATATTTATATGAGCCGGCTGACTGTGCCATGGCCCCTCGATCCCCTGAATAATTCCCGGGCCCGCATTGCTGCCCCCGTAGAATTCTGAATCGCTGTTTAAAAGTACCGAATAATTTCCTGCTTTTGGAACCCCAAATTTATATGAATTGTGAAGGGTGGGCGTAAAATTGAGTATGAACACCAAAAAGTCGTCGGGATCCTTGCCGCGGCGTACAAATGAAAGCATACTGTTGTCGGCATCGCTGATGTCGATCCACTCAAAACCCTCCCATTTAAAATCAACTTCGTGCATGGGCGGGTAGTTTTTATAAAGGCTGTTGAGGTCTTTAAGTAAATTCTGAACTCCTTTATGATTTTCCCACTGAAGCAGGTGCCAGTCAATAGAGTTAGCTTCGGTCCATTCGCTCCACTGCGCAAATTCACTTCCCATGAACAAAAGCTTCTTCCCCGGATGTCCGTACATGTAGGTGTAGAGCAGCCTTAGATTCGCAAATTTCTGCCAGTCATCTCCCGGCATTTTACTGATAAGCGATTGTTTCATGTGCACAACCTCATCGTGTGAGAGCGGCAGAAGGAACTGCTCTGTAAAGGCGTAAATCATAGAGAAGGAGAGCTGATCCTGGTGGTAGCGCCGGTAGATTGGGTCTTTCTCCATGTAGTCGAGCGTGTCGTTCATCCAGCCCATATTCCATTTAAGGTCAAACCCGAGCCCTCCGGACGATGTAGGGCGAGAAACTCCCTGCCACGATGTGGATTCCTCAGCCATCGTCAGAACTCCGGGGTGGTAATCGTGCACCAGGTCGTTGACACGGCGCAGAAAGTGGATGGCTTCCAGATTCTCGCGGCCGCCATACTGGTTGGGAATCCATTCGCCTTCATCGCGCGAATAATCCAGGTAAAGCATGGATGCAACAGCATCAACCCGTAAACCATCGATATGAAACTCTTCCAGCCAGTAAATGGCATTGGAAATGAGGAAGTTCATCACTTCACTCCGTCCAAAATTGAATATGTGCGTTCCCCAGTCTTTATGTTCACCGGCTCTCGGATCTTCGTGTTCGTAAAGAGCTGTGCCGTCGAACCGCCTCAGGCCGTGCTCATCTTTTGTAAAATGAGCAGGTACCCAGTCTACAAAAACGCCGATGCCTGCATTGTGACATGCATCAATAAAATAGCGCAGATCGTCAGGGTCGCCGAAACGGCTTGTGGGAGAAAAATAACCCGTAATCTGGTAGCCCCATGATGGGTCGTAAGGGTGTTCAGCTATCGGCATAAGCTCGATATGCGTGAAGCCCATCTCTTTTACATAGGGGACAAGGTCCTCAGCGAGCTCGCGGTAGGAAAGAAATCCCGGATCCCGATCGGTGTGGCGTTTCCAGGAGCCGGCATGAATCTCATATATGGAAATTGGCTGATCGTCTGCCTGAACGTCAGTGCGGTTCTCCATCCAGGACGTATCGTCCCATTTGTATGAACTCTTGTACACTTTTGAGGCTGTTCCGGGGCGCATTTCTGAATAAAATGCAAACGGGTCGGCTTTTTTGAGAGGGGCTTCTGCATAAGGCGACTTAATTTCGAACTTATAAAGATCACCCTCTGTGAGGAGAGGGATGAATATTTCCCAGATCCCCTGTGCGGGATGCCGCCGCATACAGTGAGTACGGCCATCCCACTTGTTAAAAGGGCCAATCACGCTAACACGATCTGCATTGGGAGCAACCACAACAAAATGTGTTCCCTCAACACCGTCTACTTTTTTTGTATGGGCTCCCATCCATTCGTAGGCGTGATGGTGATTTCCCTCTCCCCAGAGCTGTAGGTCGAAATCGTTGAGCAGTGACCCGAAACTGTACGGGTCATGAATTTCAAATGTCTCGCCTTCCACAGGCTCTATCAACAGGGTGTAGTCGCATCGATTTTTACGGCGCGGAAAAACATGCTCGAAAAGATCTGTGCCTTCGATGCGTTCTATTTCCGTGGGTGTATTCCGGGTTGGAATATTTAGATAGATGGCCTCTGCATCGGGGCGGAATGCACGAAAGACAAGTTTCTCTTTACCGTTAACTTTTACAGAATGCATACCCAGGACCGAAAAAATGTCTCCGTATGTTCCGTTGGATATGGCTTGAATTTCCTCGATTTTAAGTGTCGGCTGTTTCACATCTTTTGGATTTGGTTGATAAACGATTTTGCACTCCGGTTGTCAGCAGGCAATAGCTACTCGTCCTGAAAAGGAACCTAAAGCTATGGATAAATACAAATATTAAAGCATGAATGTTGTTCGCTATATAGCAAGTCGCTACCTGTTTTCGAGAAAACATGTCTCACTTATTTCCATTTTAACGGGGATCAGTATCGGAGGTATAACTATTGGTACCGCTCTGCTGATTGTGATACTCTCTGTATTTAACGGTTTTTTTGATGTAATCCAGGGATTTCTGCTCTCATTTGATCCGGATATTCGCATTGAAATGGCCGACGGAAGTGCCATGGCTTACTATCCCGCAAACTTCGATTCGGTAAGCAGTCATCCCGATGTGATGGAGCTTACGCCTTACATTGAGGGGAAAGTGATGCTTGCTTTTCGTGATGGGAAGAACGAAGTGGTGACCGCCAGGGGAGTGGAGCCGGGCGGTTACATCCGGCTGAATGAACTCGAAAACAGCGTCAGGGACGGTGTCTTTGATTTGTCGGTGCGGGATGGTAAACCCGGAGTAGTACTAAGTGAGGCTTTGAGTAACCGCTATGGCGCTGATCCGGGGACAGAAACAGCGCTTCTCAGCACAACAGGTATGCGCCGGGCTTTAACTCAGTTTTCTGCTCCAAGGTCGAGCCGCTTTGAGGTTCGCGGCAGCTATACCATCCAGCAGATCCTGGAAGGTGATGTGATTTATATCGATATTTCTGCCGCTCAACGCCTGTTCAACATGCGAAATGAGGTGACGGGGTACGACCTGAAGCTCAGGAATACAGACGATGCAAACGAGGTAAAGAGTGAGCTTCAGGCAATTCTTGGCCCGGAGTTTACAGTATTAAGCTGGTACGATCTGCAGCGCCCGCTCTATGATGTGATGGCGTTCGAGAAGTGGGGCTCTTACATAATTTTGATGCTCATTATTTTTGTGGCAGCTCTTAATATCGTGGGGTCTCTCACGATGATCGTACTTCAGAAACGTAAAGATATTGGCATACTGCGCTCAATGGGGATGACACAGGCAAACATAAAGAAAGTGTTTCGCATGCAGGGCGTACTCATTGGCGTGATCGGGTGCGGAATCGGGGGATTGCTCGGCCTGGGGCTTGCGTTTGCCCAGCAGCAATTTGGACTCGTTAAGCTCTCATCAGCTTTTATTATAAGCGCCTATCCTATCTCCATC
>Ga0209947_1001330_pt1 | contig 14725 bp, 12 predicted proteins | sample SalPonR2_B_D2_MG_FD_185706 | JGI IMG/M metagenome (GOLD analysis project Ga0209947, IMG submission 185706) | Salt pond soil microbial communities from South San Francisco under conditions of wetland restoration - Salt Pond MetaG R2_B_D2_MG... ... | reverse complement strand
TCTCAAATTTACGAGTTACGCTAGCAATTATTTATTGCTTTAATTCTTTGCTCTCTTGCTGTTCAGTTTTCAAAGACCGCTATTTCACTTGCTTTGCGCTATCTCTCGATCGGTTGACCCGTCTTTAACGCGCTTTATTATATTACCATGATTGATATGGGGTGTCAACAGATTTAATAATATTATTTAATAAATATTTTACATTTCAAGCTTGTCTTTTTTTATTTTGTCCGGGATTACTACGCCTACCGAAATTATGATTTTTATGGCCTCGTCAACACTCATATCGAGATATTGTATATCGTCTTTCTTATAAAAAAGCAGAAAACCGCTTGTGGGGTTGGGCGTGGTTGGAATAAATACCGGAAGCATTGTCCCATCCTTTGAAATAGACCTTTCATTTGTTATGAATCCTATCGCTTGAACCCCCGGTTTTGGATAGTCCACCAACACAGGCCGTTTAAAAGTAATTTTTTCCTTTAGTAAAAGCGAATTGCTTATTTCTCTTACGGTACCGTATATTGTCTGCGCAACCGGTATCTTGTTGAAAATGCGGTCAGCCATTTTTATCAATTTCTGACCCAGATATGCCTTTGCTACGAGTCCTATCAAAAATACAAGCGCAACAGTCATCAGAAAGCCTATACCCACCACGCGGTATCCGATTATTCGAGTGACAAGGTCTGCGAAAACCCCGTCTATTATTATGAAAAGTTTGTACAATATATATACTGTTATCGTTATTGGCAATACCGCTCCCAGTCCGGCAAACATCACACCAAAAAACTTTTTCATTCTCTCCCCTTTGCTAAATAGCATTTTTAGCCTTTTCAACTTGGCTCTTACCTGATTTCTTTTCAACTTGTGCCTTATAGATAGTTTCCATTAGCGAATGTCTATTGTATTCCGAAACACCTGTTTCCAATCTAACCCTTAAAACTTGCTGGCCGACACAAATTTCTTTATTCAAAAATAATTGTCTCAATTTTTCAGCCGTTCTTTCTGCATCCATCATCTCAGTCTCGGGAAGCAACAAAACAAAGGCTTCCCCCCCCCACTTAGCAAGAACATCAAGCTTTCTTATGTTTCTTTTTATCATTCCCATAACAAATCCCGACAATTCTTCTTTTTTTGCCATTGTTTCACTATAATTGCAATCTATAAACATTATCGAGAAAATTCTTCCATAACGTTTGAATCGAATCTCTTCCTTTTTCGCTTCTTCCATAAAGCCCTTTTTGTTCAATAAACCTGACGATGCATCATACTTAGCCTCAAATTCTTGAAATCTGCTCACTGTATCTTTCTTTTCCTTGATTTCCACCATAGCATTAAATTTGTTTATTACCGGCCTCAGATTATCATACCCCACCAATACACAATACTCGTTTTCTTCTTTAAGAACAATCTTTGTAAATGAATTCCGGGATATTTTGCTTGTAATATTGTTTTTTTCCATCAAGGAAACTTCAAATTCATAGGCGTTTAAGTGACATCGACCCGGACGGCTTTCAAAATTTTTATGCTTTTTGAACTCTTTGATTTCAATACTGCTTATTTCGATTATTTGTACAACCGCTTCCTGCCATTCCACGAAATCTCTTTCCCTTATGAAATTCTTCTCGTATGGAGTTATGTATTTGTAAGCCGAACCAAAATCCTTTCTCTCTAAAAATCCAAAATATAAATATAGGCACTTTAAAGCATCCAAATCTTCTTTTGTTGGCTTCTTTCTCCTATTTAAGCTTTCGTGGCTTTCCTTATCTTTTCTCGCCTTAGTCTTTTCAAGCCAGTCTTCATGAAATATTTTGCGTCGCCTTTCATCCATAAGAACCTCATATGCTAAATTTATCTTTTTCATTTTTTCTTCAGAAAAAGGCTTTTTGCATACGTCCGGATGATTTAGCGTTGTCAATTTCCTATAAGCGACCTTGATAACATCCTTGCCCGCTTTAGGATGAACTTGCAACATCTCATAATAATCAATCCAATCTTTCATAAAATTTTCCCCCGTCAAAATACTACAGATTTTCGGAATTTTATATTAACATTATATAACTATTGCAATAAAAAAGTCAGCTGAAAAAATCAATTTATCAAGCAACGCAACATCAGCATCCCATCGAATTCATGTTTCCGCCAATAAAACCAGGAATCGCAAAATGCTCTATTGCTTATCCATTGCGGCAATTCCCACGCCCGAAATCAGCTTATCCATTATCCTCAGTCATCCAGAAATGTATACAATTGCATTTTAAAAGAATCAGGACGCCTCTGAAAATAAATGATTTGAATTAGCATACATATTATTATATCACGAATATCATCAAAATCATCAGACCCCTATCCAAAGTCTCTTTGCTTTATTCGACTTAGGCCCCCCAAACCCCCTGTTATCAGTTGATAATCCTAAAAAATCCATCACCCGTGCGGCATCTCTTTTTTTATAAACCTTCTCTCCTTTTCATCTTTTTTTAAATTCAACAAGCAACTCAAAAGACCCTTCTCTGCTTAAATAGATCTTATTTCAAACTCTCAAAAGAACATTCATGTTTGTTTCAATTGACATTGGGATTCTCTATTAACATCTTAAACCTCTAAAATAGCAAAGGTTATCGCTTAAAGCTGATTGCCTTCCACAATTTTGTAAAAATATCCATATTTTTTTCAATAATTCGCAATTTTCTTTATTTTCTGTTATAATTAATGTATAGTTGTCCTACATTCTAACATTCTATCGGAGGGATTTATATGAAAAAATTGAACATGGCAGTAATTTTCGGAGGCAAAACCCAAGAACATGAGGTCTCACTGAAAACCGCCACAACAGTACTTAGAAACGCCGACAAGGAAAAATACAATCTGTTTCCCATCGGAATCACAAGAGAGGGTCGCTGGATGTACTACGACGGACCCTACGAAAATATTGAAAACGACACTTGGGAAGAAGTCGCGAAATCCTTGGTCGAAAACCAAAGAAAGCCCGGAGCCTTTTCACTCAATATTCCAAATCTCGACCAAAAAATCGATGTTGCATTCCCTGCCATCCATGGAACAAACGGAGAAGATGGAACGCTTCAGGGGCTGCTCGAGATGGCCGAGGTACCATATGTTGGTTGCCGCGTATTCGCATCGGCGGCGTGCCTTGACAAGGTTCATTCCAAGAAAATTTTCGAGGACAGCGGAATACCGGTAACGCCATATTCCATAATCTTTCGCGAAAATCTTAAAGACGAGGCTTACTGCATTAAGGAAATTGAAAAAAACTGCAATTATCCCATTTTCATAAAACCCGCAAACATGGGCTCAAGCGTAGGCATCACAAAGGTGGATACCCGCGAAAAGCTTATGGATGGTCTAAGGGCTTCAGCGCGTTACGACCGAAAACTGCTTGTTGAAGGAGGGCTCGACTGCCGCGAGATAGAATGCGCCGTAATCGGAAACTTCGAACCCAAACCATCCGTTCTCGGAGAAATAGTGGCTTCCCGCGACTTCTACGATTTCGACGCAAAATATTCGGAAGAAGCCCAGTCAACCCTGATCATCCCAGCCAAGCTTCCCGAAGAGCTTACAAAAGAAATCACGGAGTGCGCCGTAAAAGCCTACAAGTGCATCGACTGCACCGGACTCTCCAGGGTGGATTTCCTGCTCGACAAAAAGACAAACAAGTACTTCCTCAATGAAATCAATACTATGCCGGGAGGAACAAAGTTCAGCATGTTCCCAATGCTTTGGAAGGAAAGCGGTCTGCCCTATCCCAAAGTCATAGACAAGCTCGTTGAGTACGCATTGGAATTCACATATTAAAGCAACATAAAGCAATATCTTCAAAAACAAAAATAGGGGCGGAAATCCGCCTCTATTTTCTCTTTTTGTTTGATTTCTGTTCATTCCAAATATATAAAACCAAACAACTCTTATGCTCAAATCCTTTCACTTTTGCAGCAAAATTTTCCCGTTTGATATGACAGTTTTGATTGAAAAATCTTTTTCATCGAGAATAATTATATCAGCATCCCATCCTTCTTTTATCTCGCCCTTTCTCTTGAGCTTGAGAATTCCTGCAGGATTTGATGTCGCCGCTCTTATTGCCTGTTCAAGAGGCACATTTTCTTCATTTACCGCCTTGAAAACCGCCTCAAGCAACGAAGAGACATTAGCTGATGACATTCCTACATATTCGCCATTTTCATCGAATATGGGCAGGCTTCCCCCTCCGTCCGATGTGAAAGTGATGTTTTGTATAGGCACACCCGCATCGAGCATTCTTGCAAGGCCCTTGGCACACGGAACTTCGCCTTCCTTTATAAAATGCTCCGTAGTGCTTGCAGTCATGTCGACCGTTCCCCCTTTAAGGGCATATTCCACAGCTTCCATAAAGACTCTTTCGCTTCTGTTTGTGTGGGTTGGATACAACTGCCCTTTTGGCAAGTCGGTCTCATCCAATATTTCGCTCAAAAGACTCAAGCCCTTTTTACCGTCTCCTATATGTAAGTTGACGATTCCCGCCTTTCCCGAAAGCATGCCGGCCACATGCGCTTCTGAAACAATCCTCGCCAATTCATGCGCAGTCGGCTGCGACGACCTGTGGTCAGAAACGGCTACCTCTCCGACTCCGATGACTTCTTCTATGAAAACTATGTCCCTCTCGATGCTTCCCGAAAGCGTTTTCACTGGAACACGATAGGAACCTGTATATGCATATGCATTTAAACCCGATTCCTTCAGTTCTTTAATCTTGGCCATGAGGTTTTCCATGCTCCTTGATGCAGAATCCGTTCCAAGGCAGCCTACAAGCGTGGTCACACCTGATGAAACAATATCCGATGCTTCGAGCTCGCGTGTCCTTGTTGTGAATCCGCCTTCTCCGCCGCCTCCCAAGACATGAACATGCCCGTCTATGAGTCCTGGAATGGCAATAAGCCCGGTTCCGTCAAGAACCTCCACCCCTTCAATCTCCTTCCATCGGCTCAGGTCTTTTTCAATCTCAGCTATCTTTCCTCCGGCTATTAAAATATCCATCTCGCCGATGTTTTCCGGAGCGTAAACCTTTACTTTTGTTATAAGTTTGATAAGCATTTCATCCCTCCGCACATATGTAAATAATGGAATAGTATAGAACCATTATACCATGAATCGAAATGGTGCCGGTTTTTCATGGCATTCATTTTCCCTTCTACATAAAAACCTTCCCCCTTCTGAGCCATCCTCCTAAACAAAATTTACGTCTGCAGTTCAAATGTAATATTTGGGGTATATAATATAAATGTAATCATTCAATCAAAGGAGGACCACCCATGAATTCTTCAAAACAATTGGAAAGCAACGAAATAAGGGCTTTGGCAATGATAGTCGTAGGCAGATGCGCGGAAGAGGCCGATGTGGAAAAGACGGCAAAAGCCGTGCTCGAGCAATATCTCAAATCAATTGAAATTTTCGAAAGCTACAACCACAATATTGCCAGCAAAAAGTACCAGAGCGATGGGATAGTGTGAGGAACATAGCTATCCAAATGAAATAACCATCAATTGAATTAACAAAATAAACCACTCCCAAATAAGTTTGGGAGTGGTTATTGTTGCTTCCAAAAGGCTCAAAAAACAATTGAATGTGCAAATATAAATGCAATAGTATTGAATTTTCGTAACAAGGGTTCAACATACACTCCTTATTTATAGAAGGCCTCCATTGGAACATAGTCCGTCAGTTCGTCAAATGTAACGACAGCATAGTCGGAGTACTCGCTGCCGTCCCTCTCAATGATTAGCGACAAGCCCGCCCGGTCGATATTGAAACCGGATATCAAATCTATTTGCTTGCCTGTTATTTCCTCAAGCTGCGGCCTCAAATCATCCCATGGCATTCCCAAAAAGTCCGTTATCCGCATGTCCCCTCCTGTATTCATGTCCATGACCATGCGTCTTTCCTTGTACTTGAAGTCACCATTTTCGTCTGTTCCCGATGCGGATATTATCATGCTCAGGTAATTTCTGTTTCCAAACATCAGCATGTTCATATAAGATGTTCCATCTTCAATTCCCAGCGAATCTTTGAGTCCCGTTGCCGTTTCGTTTATTTTGTCGTTTATGCGTTTCTCTGCGATTGAATCGCCTTCCATTGAAACGTAAAGCATTCCTTGCAGCGTTTCCCCGCCGTCAACGCGAACCCAAACTGCGTTTGCAGGCGAATTCAAGCCGAAGGCGGCGAATGCATCAACCTTGTCGACGATGTCTGTGAAATCGGCATTCTCGCCCTCATCAAGCTCCATGACAAGGCTGGTCAGCGCGGAATCAGGATATTTCTTCGAGGCTGCAATAAGGCTTTCATACGGTTCCCCCGCCTTTGAAATGAACGCTCCAAAATAGCTTCCTTCCGGTCCTATGAAAAGATTCCCTATCTGCTTCTTGTACAGCTTGTCCGACTGCCATGTCAGGAAAGACTCATCGTTGCCCAAAATAAGCTCCTCTGTCCTTGCCGCATCAGCGTAAATAGTCTCAAAGTCCGGTTCACGCCTGTTGTATCTGTAGTTCTGCATTTTGTCGAACAATCTTGCCATTTCGGCAAAATCATCGGAAAAGTATTCCGAAAGCCCATTTATTTCCTCCCAGTCTGTCTCTACCGAAGGAGTCTCCTCATACCGTACCAGCGTCAGGAATCCGTCCGCCATGCTCTGGAAGTCATCCCTCACTTTTTCGTTAGATATGGAGGAGATCAGTTCCCTGTCCAGTATTCCGTTCATATCGACATTCAACGCGTCCATGTATTCGGGCCTGAATACAAGCCCGTTGATTCTCTCAATCATTCCCTGCTGCTCTATGACGAGAAGCTCAAGCATTCTTTCTGCATCGCCTTTTGACACCAAAGAAATGTTTTCCCTCATGAAAATCCCCAGCTCTCCGGCATCCGCCCCCGAGGCAATCATGCTTTCGAATATTTCCAGCATGCCGTCCTCTTTTTCCTGCTCTTTCACTATTTCAGCTTGCTCCTCCCGACCCTTCAATTCCGCCGCTTCCTTTTGCGCCGGCGGTGCCTGGCAACCCGAAACCGCAACAGCCGCGATCAAAATAATTACCGCTGTAAGTTTTTTCATTTCCGCTCCTTTCAAGCCACAGTCTAAACCATCTATATAAATGTCGCTTCTTTCCTTTGCAACATATTATATTATTCCCGGTTCAAACCGTCTTTACAGAGTGTTTACAAATATTCATTGCAAATTCGACTATGAAAGCCTTAGTCTCAAAATGGACTCCCCAAAAACTAAATTCTCAAATTTCAATGGGCCCACCCTTCCAGAACCGGAAAAGCGAGCCCATTTTGCCTTTAGAATCATAAAAATCTGTTCAAATATTTTAGTGTTCTTGTGTGGTGTTTTCCGTGCTGGTCACTTGTTCTTCCCAAGCCACTTAATTGCGGTGTTTGCATAAACGGCCGCGCCTACAGGAAGCACTCTTTCATCAAATACAACCTTGGGATGGTGCTGGGGATAGGCTGTTCCGTCCTTGAATACGGAAGCGCTGAGACCCAGCATGAGGGTAGGGACATGGGCGCTCAAGAATCCGAAGTCCTCGGAGCCGCTAAGCTTCATTCCCTTGCCAGTCATTTTTTCCATGTCCACGACGTATTCCTGGCCAAGCATTTCTGTCGTGTACCTCATTGCTGAATCGAAAAGCTCCTTGTCGTTTTCAACACATGGACAGCCCTTGGACTCAACAGCTGCAGTGCATCTGAAGGTTGATGCTATCCCCTTCGATATCTCCTCCAACCTTTTGTTCATAAGTGTTCTTACTTCCTTGCTGTAGGTTCTAATTGTCCCCTTCATGTACGCAGTGTCGGGAATTATGTTGGGGGCCTTTCCTCCATGCATTTCCCCTATTGTAAGAACTGCAACCTCTCCAGCAACAACTTCCCTTGAATTGATTTCCGCCAATGCAATATGTATGTGCGCCAATGCATTTAGAGGGTCGATCGCAGTTTCCGGAGTAGCCCCGTGCCCGCCCTTGCCCTGCACTTTTATCTCGAATATGTCCACATTGGCGGTAACAGGACCCTTGTCAAGAAAAACCACCGCCCCACTTTTCATAGGAAAGCCGGATGCGACGTGAATCATCATGGCCTTGTCCACAGAAGGATTTTTCAGAACCCCGGATTCCAGCATGAGTTTTGCGCCCGAAAGGGTTTCCTCACCGGGCTGAAACATAAGTTTCACGGTCCCCTCTATCTCATCCTCGTGGTCCTTAAGAAGCCTCGCGGCGCCGAGCATCATTGCTGTGTGCATGTCGTGCCCGCAGGCATGCATGTTTCCGTTTGTCGATTTGAATTCAAGATCGGTTTCTTCCTTTATTGGAAGCGCGTCCATGTCTCCCCTTATGAGGAATGTCTTGCCCGGTTTCTTGCCTCCGGCAAGGGCGACTATTCCGGACTTGCATATCTCTTCAGGCTGGTATCCGTATTCGGTCAGCTTTTCCATCACATATTCCGTAGTCAAGGGCAAATCGACATGAAGCTCCGGATTACTGTGGAAACGCCTCCGCGCGGAAATCATTTCGTCCCCGTATTTTTTGGCTTCCTCAAACAAATTATTCATTATTCCCTCCCCTTTCTATTTTTTTTATTCTTTCTGATTGTTCAATGGGTCAAATCACATATTCTCTATAAACTGTATCTTTAGTCCGTTAGGATCCAATACGAAGATATATCTTATGTGCTGATTAGGCTGAAAAAGTCCCCCTACTATTTCTATCCCCTTTTCTTGAAGAATTTTAGTCAATTCATCAATCGATTCTGTCTCGAATCCCAAAGAAATGCCGTTTCCCATGACAGGCTCCTTCTCAAGGCCGTTTCGGATCAACTCGACTTGGGTTTCCCCCTTGCCAAGAAAAACTATCTCCATTCCCTCTCTGGGTGAGAACCTTCTGTTTATTTCGAGGCCAACAATCCCCCGGTAGAAATCCAGCGATTCTTCCATGTCTTTCACCGTTATTGTGCTCCAGCAGAATTTCATTTGTTTTACCTCCTTTTAATTAATTCCTATTTTTCCCATATCTTATTTTAACATAAAATACATAGAGTCATCCCAAAAGCACGCTTTCAAATTTTTAAAATCGACTTTGGATTAAAAAAGCCAATGACCCTACAAAGTCGGGCCATTGGGAAAAAGTAGTATTTTTAATAAAAATGCAAATGGATTGACTCTATATTTTTAAGCAGTTTGAAGCTTGCACGCCTTGACGACATGTTTCGCCAATACCGATGTTGTCACCGAGCCCACTCCAGCAGGCACAGGTGTAATCATCGAAACCTTGTCCTTGCATGATTCGAAATCGACATCCCCGCACATATTTCCATTCTCGTCCATATTTATTCCGACATCGATAACTACTGCGCCTTCCTTGACAAAGGAATCGTCTATCATTTTTGCTCTTCCGACTGCCGCAATCAGTACATCGGCACTTCGACACATTTCTGCCAGATTCGAGGTTTTAGAGTGGCATATCGTCACTGTCGCGTTTTCATTGAGCAAAAGCATCGACAAAGGTTTCCCTACAACCATTGACCTTCCGACTACAACTGCATGTTTCCCGTTCAGATCAACCTCATAAAACTTCAGCATCTCCATAACAGCTGTCGGAGTGGCAGGCGGAAAGCCTGTCTCGTCTCCTTCTGTTACCTTCGCCACATTCACAGGCGAGAAACTGTCCACATCCTTCTCCGGGGATACAACATATTTTATAGCTTCTTCGTCCAGATACTTCGGCATTGGCCTGAAAACCAGGATTCCGTGAATTCTGACATCTTCATTTGTTCTTTTTAGACCCTCTATGAAATCCTTCTGTGAAATATCCTCCTGAAGTTCAAAAACCTCAACCTCGATTCCGCATTTCTCCATTCTCTTAAGGGCTCCCCGCTCATAAGCCAAATCGCTCGGATCCGCGCCAACCCTTACAATGGCAAGTTTTGGAGTTGTTCCTTTTTCTTTCAGGATTTCAACATCTGCAATCACCGATTCTGTAATTGAATCAGCAACCGCTTTACCTTTTAAAATCATTCCCATTTCAAACTCCTATCAGTTTATTATCAGCAAGACTTTTTCGTACACTTCGTCCGCTATCCTCGCTCCGTTTTCTACCATTGCATCTATCTTGTTCTTGATTTCGAATGTGTATTCATCGTCGCTTATCGAGTTGATGTTGATTATCACGTTAAGCTGCGCACTGTAAAGCGCTGCCTTCAGACACATGACTCCGACTCCCACATCGCTTATGATAAGTTTCGAAGAAATATCTATCAGCTCTTCGTGAAGAAGGATGGACTCGTGTATGCACTCCACCATGCTTATTGGTGCCTCGATAGCCACTTTTAGAGCGGTCTGGAGTACCTCTTCTTTTGCCGATTTTTCTTCTTCGGTTGTCGCCTTTATTCCATAAGCCTTCGAAAGTGGGAGAAAGTTTTTCGCATCCTCATCTATCAGCTCAACAAGCCGATTTCTTAGCTCTTCGCCTCTCAAAAGAATTTCCTTGTGCCTGTCTTCAACATCCAAAAATTTCTTCTTGCCTTTTGAAAAATTTGCCACCATGCTTGCAAGCGCAACTCCAAGTGCTCCGGTAAGAGCAGCGGCCCCACCGCCGCCCGGCACAGCTTCTTTTGATGCAAGAACTTCTGCAAACTCTTTGCATGTCTTTTGTGTAAGTTCCATTTTTTTCTCCTGTTTTTCCTTAGAAGAGTCCTGAAATCACTCCGTTTTTATCCACATCTATTTTCTCTGCTGAAGGAACTTTAGGAAGCCCGGGCATTTTCATTATGTCGCCAGTGGATACAACTATGAATCCAGCCCCCGCAGATATTGTTATGCTGCTTGCTGTAATCTTGAATCCCTCGGGTCTTCCGAGTAGCTTGGGGTCGTCTGTAAGAGAGTATTGCGTCTTAGCCATGCATATTGGAAGACTTCCGAAACCAAGCTTTTCAAGATTGGCTATCTCTTTCGTTACTTTTCCGGTATATTCAACGCCGTCCGCTCCGTATATTTTTGTGGCTATCGCCTCAATCTTTTCTTTTATGCTCATTTCGAGTGAGTAGGCAAATTTGAATTGCGTTTTGCTTTCATTCGTCAAACGAATCAATTCTTTTGCAAGGCCCTCTCCGCCTTCTCCGCCTTTTGCCCACACTTCTGAGAGTGCTACGTTTACGCCCAGTTCTTTGCATTTTTCTTCCACCAGTGCAAGCTCTGCTTCTGTATCAAGCGGGAATCTGTTTATTGCAACTACTGCCGGAAGCCCGTAGACTTTTGTAATGTTTTCAACGTGCTTGAGAAGGTTTGGAAGTCCTGCTTCGAGAGCCTTAAGGTTTTCTTTTCCAAGATCCGCTTTAGCCACTCCTCCATTGTATTTTAGGGCTCGTACTGTTGCTACTATAACTACAGCATCCGGTGCAAAACCGGCTTTTCTGCATTTTATGTCGAGAAATTTTTCTGCTCCAAGATCAGCTCCAAAACCGGCTTCAGTTACAACATAATCAGCGAAATGCCTTGCCATTTTTGTCGCCATGAGCGAGTTGCATCCATGTGCTATGTTTGCAAACGGTCCACCGTGTATGAATGCTGGTGTGCCCTCTAGTGTTTGTACCAGGTTTGGCTTGAGCGCATCTTTTAGCAGTGCTGCCATAGCTCCTTGCGCATTTATCTGTCCTGCCGTCACCGGTTCGCCTTTTCTGTTGTATGCTACTATGATGCTTGCCAGTTTGTCTTTCAGGTCGACAATATCATCCGACAGGCAAAATGCCGCCATTACTTCGCTTGCAACTGTTATGTCGAAACCATCCTCACGAGGAACTCCGTTGCCTTTTCCGCCGAGTCCGTTTGTTATTTTTCTTAGCTGGCGATCGTTCATGTCTACTGCTCTTCTCCAGACTATTCTCCTTACATCTATGTCCAATGAATTTCCTTGGTGTATGTGGTTGTCCAGCATTGCCGCAAGAAGGTTGTTTGCCGCACCTATTGCATGCAGGTCTCCTGTGAAGTGAAGGTTGATGTCTTCCATCGGCACAACCTGAGCGTAGCCTCCACCTGCTGCTCCTCCTTTTACTCCAAATACGGGGCCAAGGGATGGTTCTCTAAGTGCTACCATTGTGTTGTTGCCAAGTCTTGAAAGGGCATCTGCAACGCCTATTGTTGTTGTTGTTTTTCCTTCTCCTGCGGGTGTTGGGTTTATTGCTGTTACGAGTATCATCTTGGCGTCTTTGCCTTTTGTTTCTTTTAGTATGTTGTAGTCTACTTTTGCTTTATATTTTCCGTAAAGGTCTATATTATCTTCCGTGAGTCCTACTTTTTTTGCTATTTCCCTTATGTCCTGCATACTTGCTTCTTGCGCTATTTCTATATCACTTTTGTATGACATCTTTTTCTCCTCCGTTTTTATTAAAATATATATACTAATTTACAATCTCATATTTACAAATATTCAATTTCTGTACCTATAACAATGCAAGCCATGCTTCCATGGCTTGCATCGATGTCAGATGTATTTGAGCCATATTCGAATCAAGAATCCAATCACTCATTTTATACGGTTTTTCTTGCCAACATTATTATTCTTTTTATACTCAACTATCAAACTCTCCTAAAAAATAATCGCTTAAGAAATATCTTATGCTTTTTACTCGAAATATCCACTGTACATTGGAAATTTAAGAGCCAATTCGGTAGTTTTTCTTTTTACATCTTTCATTACTTCTTCATTGTCCATGTTTTCTGCAACAGTGTTGATCATAGCTGCAATCTCAACCATTTCCTTTTCCTTCATCCCCTTGATAGTCATGGCGGTAGCTCCGATTCTGACCCCGCTTGTTACCATAGGCTTTTCAGGATCGTATGGGATCATGTTTTTATTTACGGTTATTCCGACGCTTGCAAGCGCTTCATCCAATTGTGCTCCAGTTAAGCCCTTTGAGCGCAGGTCAACAAGCAAAATATGATTGTCGGTTCCTCCAGTAACAAGTCTAAATCCTTTTTCCTTTAATGCTTCGCCCAAGGCTTTCGCATTTTTAACAACTTGCCTCATGCATTCTCTATATTCCTCGGTCATTGCATTCTTGAATGTAAATGTCTTTGCACCCATTATGTGAAGATGAGCCGAACCCTGAACTACCGGAAAAACCGCTTTGTCTAATTTTTTCGCATATTCTTTCTTACAGAGTATGAAACCGCCCCTTGCTCCAGCAAGCGTCTTGGTGGAAGTCGATGTGACAAAATCTGCATACGGAACTGGAGACGGTAAAATCTCCGCCGCGACGAGTCCTGCGATATGAGCCATATCCACAAGGAAATATGCTCCCACCGATTTTGCGATTTCAGATATTTTTTCGTAATCGATTTCCCTTGGATATGAGCTTGCTCCAGCAATGATAACTTTCGGCATATTCTCTTTCGCAATTCTTTCCATTTCTTCGTAGTCGATTATTTCTGTTTCTTTATCAAGTCCGTAGGAAACAGCATTGTACATCTTGCCCGACAAACTAACCTTTGCGCCATGAGTAAGATGGCCGCCTTGGTCCAGTCTCATTCCCATGATTGTATCTCCGGGATTTATTATTGAAGCATAAACGCACTGGTTGGCTTGTGAACCCGAATGCGGCTGTATATTAGCATGTTCTGCTCCATAAAGTTCTTTTGCTCTTTCTATTCCCAGCGTTTCCATCTTATCAATCGCTTGGTGTCCAGCATGGTATCTTTTACCGGGAAAGCCTTCCATGGTTTTATTTGTAAGTATGCTTCCTTGCAGTTCCATTACTTGTGTAGGAACAAAGCTTTCAGATGCAATCATTTCGATTCCTGTGTTTTGTCTTTCATATTCCTCTTGCACTATATTGTAAAGTTCAAGATCTTTTTCTTTAACCGTTTTAAGCATTTTAATTCCTCCTCGAATATTAATTTCTCCAATTACATTATTGCTTATTTAGAGAATATAGAAAATCAACTATATACCCCTTTTATTGCACAAAACCACTACAATAAAACTAAGAATAATTCCCTTTATTTGTCTTTAATTATTTCTTTTACATATTCTTTGGTCTTATCAAATAAATCACGTTGTAATTCTCTACTATCATAAGTATGTCCGGCATTTTTAACATAATAATGTTTGGCCTTCTCTGTCGCATTTAAATAGGTTAAGGCATTTTCAGGCAATACATCTTCATCTTTATCTCCGTGTATAATATAAATGGGATTTTCAAATTTCTTAAGTTCTTTTATAGGATCTATTTGCTTCAATTCAGTGAAGAAATTAGAACTAACCATATCCCCTAAAAAATCAACATCATTACCCGCTTCACCCTCTTCAAACAATTTATCTCCTAATAAATATTTAAAGTTTTTATATGGACTAGATACAGCTGACCATAATAAAAGTGCATCTGGGTTTGTTTTCGAAGCCGTTAAAGATGCAATACATCCTCCCATACTGTATCCCATGATTATAAGTTTATTTATCTTATAATTGTTTCTTAAATATTCAACAACATGAAGACTATCATTGACTTCCTCTGGAATTGTCATATTATGATAATCTCCATCACTGTCTCCTGACCCTATAAAATCAAATCTTACAACTGTTAGATCATATTCTTCAACTAACTCATGGGCTAAATTAACTATCATTCTATGGGGAGTTATTTTATGACCGACAAAACCATGATTAAACAAAAGTATATTTTTACCTTTACTTTCAAGGTT
>Ga0209947_1001325_pt1 | contig 14748 bp, 12 predicted proteins | sample SalPonR2_B_D2_MG_FD_185706 | JGI IMG/M metagenome (GOLD analysis project Ga0209947, IMG submission 185706) | Salt pond soil microbial communities from South San Francisco under conditions of wetland restoration - Salt Pond MetaG R2_B_D2_MG... ... | reverse complement strand
TTGGGTGTAGATCTCGCCCGCGACCGCGCCCTCGTAGAACCGCTTGTAGCCGGTGAGCGCGTCCTGCCCCGCCGGATAGTTGGGCGCGAGGATGAAGCTGTTTTCGTAGCCCGCTGAATTGGCATAGGCACCGGCGGCCTCGTGCAGGTTGTCGTTCTGCCAGGCGACGTTGAAATAGTTCTCGTGACAGCCCTTGCCCGCCAGCGCCGAGGGCCCGGCATTGGGCGACAGGTAGAACTTGCCCTGCGCGACCGCGCCCGGGATCACCGCCATCGCGAGGTTGGACCAGATGATGCCGGTGAGCACGTCCACCTTTTCCGACTGGATCATCTTGTCGGAGAGCTGCACGGCGATGTCCGGCTTGCGCTGATCGTCCTCGATCACGACCTCGATGTCGTCGCGGCCCGATTGCTCGATGGCGAGCATGAAGCCGTCGCGCACGTCGATGCCGAGGCCCGCGCCGCCGCCCGAGAGCGTGGTGATCATGCCGACCTTCATCTCTGCCGAGGCCATCCCGGCCCCGAGTGCCAGCGCAGCGGCTGTAGCTAACAGTTTCTTCATTCTTCCGGTCTCCCTGTTTTTCTGGTCCCCGGCCATTTGGGTCGCCCGTCGCCCGCCGAAAGGCAAGTGAAATCGCCCAGCCCGACCGCCCCGGGTGCGGCATTGCCGCCCGGCACTTACCAGCCACGCGGACCGGATGTCACCCGTCTTGCGCCGCGCGGGCCCGCGTGAAATACCTTTGGATACGGGGCGCGGCGCGTGCCTGTGAGGCAGGGTGGACTGCCGCACACGCCACCTATTGGATATCTGGAACCCCTCTTTTGGTCAGATATTTTTACCAGAACCCTTGTTTTTGTAGAACCGCGCGATACGATGGGCCCGTTGCGGGGGGAGCATGTGCACCGAATCGCCTGTGCGGATGTGCGCACATGCGCCATCCACACGGGAGCTGCTTTTGCAAATTGGGAGGAAACCATGACAGACAAGGCGAAATTCGACCGCCGTTCATTCCTGCGGCGCGCCGCGGTAGGGGCACCGGTGGCCGCGGCGAGCACGCTCGCGGCACCGGCGGTATTGGCGCAGGCACCGATCGTGCTGAAGATGCAGACGTCCTGGGGTGCCGGGAACATCTGGCAGGAATTCGCGCAGGACTATGCCGACCGGGTGGAGGAAATGTCCGGCGGTCGCCTCAAGATCGACGTGCTGCCCGCGGGGGCCGTCGTCGCCGCGTTTCAGGTGCTCGATGCCGTGAACGACGGCGTTCTCGACGCCGCGCACTCGGTGCCGGTCTACTGGTACGGCAAGAACAAGGCCGCCTCGCTCTTCGGTACCGGTCCGGTGTTCGGCGGCTCGGCCACCACGATGCTGAGCTGGTTCTACGAGGGCGGCGGCAAGGCGCTCTATGACGAGCTGACGCAGGACATTCTGGGCATGGACGTCGATGGCTACATGGGCTTCCCGATGTTCGCGCAGCCCTTCGGCTGGTTCAAGGAAGAGGTGAACACCGCCGCCGAGCTCGACGGCTTCAAGTACCGCACCGTGGGCCTCGCCGCGGACCTGCTGCAGAGCTTGGGGATGTCGGTGGCGCAGCTTCCGGGCGGCGAGATCGTGCCCGCGATGGAGCGCGGCGTGATCGACGCGTTCGAGTTCAACAACCCGTCCTCGGACAAGGATTTCGGCGCGCATGACGTGGCGAAGAACTACTACCTGTCGTCCTATCACCAGGCGTCCGAGAGCTTCGAGTTCCTGTTCTCCCGCTTCACCATGGAAGAGCTGGACCCCGATCTGCGCGCGATCCTGAAATACGGCGTCGAGGCCGTGTCGACCGCGAACACCGCCAAGGCGATGCGCCGCTACTCGGCCGATCTGAAGTGGCTCCAGGAAGAGGCGGGTGTCACCGTTCACCGCACGTCCAAGGACATCCTCGATGCCCAGCTCGAGGCGTGGGACAAGCTGATCCCCGAGCTCGAAGCCGATCCGTTCATGAAGAAGACCCTCGACAGCCAGCGCGCCTGGGTCGAGCAGGTGACCTTCTACGAGCTGATGAACTCGCCGGATTACGCCCTGGCCTACGATCATTACTTCCCGGGCAAGCTCAAGCTCTGAGCGGGAAAAGACCTCATCGAGACAGGCCCCGGTGTGCATAGCACCGGGGCCGCTTTTCCAGCATAACGGGGGCTTCGCGTGATTGGCTTCATTCACTTCGCCGACAACCTGTCGGCCTGGTTCGGCAAGGCATTCGCCTGGCTCATCATCCTGATGTCGGTGGGCACCGGCTACGAGGTGGTGGTGCGCTACCTGTTCAACAACCCGACAGCCTGGGCGCTCGACGTGTCTTTCATCATGTATGGCACGCTGTTCATGATGGGCGGGGCCTACACGCTGTCGCGCGGCGGGCATGTGCGGGGCGATTTTCTCTATCGCCTGTGGCAGCCGCGCACTCAGGCCAAGGTCGATCTGTTCCTCTACATCATCTTCTTCTTTCCGGGCGTCACGGCCCTGATATTCGCCGGGTGGAAATACGCGGCGGCCAGCTGGTCCTACAACAACGGGCTAGGCGAGGTGTCGGTCAACAGCCCGGCGGGTGTGCCGATCTACCAGTTCAAGACGGTGATCGTGGCCGCCGGCATCCTGCTCTTCATCCAGGGGATCGCGCAGGTCTGCCGCTGCATCCATGCCATGCGCACCAATGAATGGCTCGCCGCCGAGGAAGACGTCTTCGAGACCGAGGATCTGTTGATGAAACGGGCCGCAGAGGCCGAGAAGGACGCACATCCATGACCGATCCGCAAATCGCCCTTATGATGCTGGGGCTGTTCATCGTTTTCGTGTTTCTCGGCTTTCCAATTGCCTTCACCCTAATGGCGATGGGAATCGGCTTTGGCTATTACGCCTATTTCCAGGAGCGCCGGATGTGGCGCGACTACAACCGCCTCGAAGAGGAACTGGCCAGCACCTGGGAGCAATGGAGCCTCTGGATAGAGGGGTTCTTCAACAACCGAATATTCGATCTGTTCGTGAACCAGACATTCACGGTGATGTCGAACGAGGTTCTGACCGCCGTGCCGCTGTTTCTGTTCATGGGCTATATCGTCGAGCGCGCCAACATCGTGGACCGCCTCTTCACCACGCTCAACGTAGCGGCCAAGAACATGCCCGGCTCGATGGGTGTGGCGGCACTGATCACCTGCGCGCTCTTTGCCACGGCGACCGGCATCGTCGGCGCGGTGGTGACGCTGATGGGCCTGCTGGCGCTGCCCGCCATGCTCAAGGCGCGCTACAACCCGTCCTTCGCCTCCGGAATCATCTGCGCGGGTGGCACGCTGGGCATTCTCATCCCGCCCTCGATCATGCTGATCGTCTACGCGGCAGCGTCGAATGTCTCGATCGTGCGGCTTTACGCGGCGGCGCTTTTCCCGGGGCTTGTCCTGGTCGGACTCTACTTGGTCTACGTGATCGGGCGCGCGATGATCCAGCCCTCGGTCGCCCCGAAGCCGAGCAAGGAAGAAGTGCCGGACATCCCGATGGCCCGGCTCATCCTGATGATCATGACCTCCTTCGTGCCGCTGGCCTTTCTCATCATGGCGGTGCTCGGCTCGATTCTGTTCGGCCTCGCCACCCCCACGGAGGCGGCGTCGATCGGTGCGCTGGGCGGCATCTTCCTCGCCTTCGTCTACCGCGCGATGACATGGCAGCGGATGCGCGAGAGCGTTTATCTGACGGTGCGCACCACGGCGATGGTCTGCTGGCTGTTCGTCGGCTCCTACACCTTCTCGGCGGTGTTCTCCTATCTTGGGGGCGAGCACGTGATCTCCGAATTCGTGCAGGGGCTCAACCTGAGCCCGCTGGCGTTCCTGCTGCTGGCGCAGCTCATCATCTTCCTGCTGGGCTGGCCACTGGAATGGTCCGAGATCATCATCATCTTCGTGCCGATCTTCCTTCCGCTGCTGCAGTTCTTCGACGTCGATCCGCTGTTCTTCGGCATCCTCGTGGCGCTCAACCTTCAGACCAGCTTCCTGACACCGCCAATGGCCATGTCGGCCTATTACCTCAAGGGGATCGCGCCGCCGGAGATCAAGCTCACGCAGATCTTCTCGGGTGTCATGCCGTTCCTGTTCTGCGTCTTCATCTCCATGGCGCTGATGTACATCTACCCGCAGATCGTCTTCTATCTGCCGGAGCTCATGTATGGCGGATAAGGTCGACCTGCTGAGCCTCGACGCCTGCGCGCTGCGCGGGCGTCTGGCAAGCGGTGCGCTGCGGGCGGCGGAGCTGGCCGACGCCTGCATCGCGCGAATCGAGGCACGCGAGCCGGAGGTGCAGGCATGGGCGTGGTTCGATCCCGATTTCGTGCGCCACCAGGCCAGGGCGCTGGATGCGCACCGGCAGGCGGGGCGGCCCATCGGGCCGTTGCACGGGCTGCCGGTGGCCCTGAAGGACATCATCGACACGGCGAAAATCCCCACCGAGAACGGCTGTGCGCTCGACGCGGGCCGCGTGCCGGTCACGGATGCGGTCCTCGTCGGGCGGCTCAAGGCGGCGGGCGCGATCATCATGGGCAAGACGGTCACGACCGAACTGGCCTATCTGCAGGCGGGCAAGACCCGCAATCCGCACAACCCCGCCCACACGCCCGGTGGATCGTCCTCGGGCTCTGCCGCGGCGGTGGCGGACGGGATGGTGCCGCTGGCCGTGGGCACGCAGACCGGCGGCTCGGTGATCCGGCCCGCCTCCTATTGCGGCGTGACCGGGTTCAAGCCGAGTTTCGGCGCGATCCCGCGCACCGGCGTGCTGATGCAGTCGCCCACGCTCGATACGCTGGGTGTCTTTGGCCGCACGCCCGCCGACGCGGCGCTTCTGTCGCAGGTGCTGATGGGGCATGACGCGGGCGATACGGCGACCAGCGTCGGCCCGGTGCCCGACATGCACGGCATCGCCACCTCGAAACCGCCGGTGAAACCGGTCTTCGCCTTCGTCAGGCCGCCGGGCTGGGACGACGCGGACCCGCAGGTGAACGCCGCCTTCGCCGAGCTTTGCGATGCGCTGGGCGAGCAGGTGTTCGAGGTGCCGCTGCCCAATGCGTTCGACGAGGCGGCGGAAATCCGCGAGCGGATCAATTTTGCGGAGATGGCGCGCTATTACTACCGCTATTCCAAGCAGATGGACACACTCGGGCACCGCACGCAGGAGGCGCTGACCGAGGGCAACGCGATCCTCGCGCGCGATTACCTCGCCGCGCTCGACTGGCCCGGCGTGCTCTATGCGGGCCTGGGCGAGATATTCGAGCGCTGCGACGCGATCCTGTGCCCCGCCGCGACCGGCCCCGCACCCGAGGGGCTCGATTTCACCGGCAATGCGATTTTCAACGGGGTATGGACGCTGACCGGCGTGCCCGCCGTCACGATCCCGGCCCTGACTGCGGAAAACGGCCTGCCGATGGGGGTGCAGCTGGTGGGCGCGCGCGGCAATGACGCGCGGCTGATGCGCGCCGCGCACTGGTTCGAGACCTGGCTGACGGGGGCCGGCCCCGAGGAAAGGATGACGACATGAACAGGGTTCTGGCGCTTTTCGCCTTCGCGGTGCTGGCCGCGTTTCTCTACATTCTCGCCAGCAAGATCGGCGAGGTCGATCTGTGGGTGGTCACGATCTTTGCCGCCGGGCTGGCGGCCTACGATTTCATCACCTCCAGCAAGAACAAGAGCTAGGCCATGTCCAAGAAGGTGATCTGGATTCCGCGCCGCCTGTCGGACGCGACGCTGGACCGCGCCCGCCGCGATTACGAGGTGATCGTGAACGAGGCCGACACCCCCGGCACCGCCGAGGAGATCGTCGAGATGAGCGCACGCGTGGACGGGATGATCCCCTGCCATTCCGAGCATTTCACTGCGGATGTGGTGGCGCGGCTCGATCCGCGCCTGAAAATCGTCGCCAATCACTCGGTGGGTGTCGATCATTGCGATCTCGACGCGCTGAAATCGCGCGGCATCGTGGTGACGAACACGCCGGACGTGCTGTCGGACGCGACCGCCGAGATCGCCATGCTGCTGATGCTGGGCGCGGCGCGGCACGCGGTGCACGGTGACCGCCTCGTGCGGCAGGGGCAGTGGGACAGCTGGTCGCCCTCGTTCATGGTGGGCAAGCAGGTCACCGGTGCGCGGCTCGGTATCGTGGGGATGGGCCGCGTGGGCCGCGCCTTCGCCGAAAAGGCGCGCGGCTTCGGGATGGAGATCCATTACCACAACCGCTCGCGTCTTGCCCCCGAGGTGGAGAAAGGCGCGGTCTTTCACGAGGGTGTCGACAGCCTGCTGGAGGTTGCCGACTTCCTGTCGCTGCACTGCCCCGCCACGCCCGACACCACCGATCTGCTCAACGCAGACCGCATCGCGCGGCTGCCGCAAGGGGCCGTGGTGGTCAACACCGCGCGCGGCGCGCTGATCGACGAGGCGGCGCTGCTCGACGCCATAGAGCGCGGCCACCTCGCCGCCGCCGGTCTCGATTGCTTCAAGGTCGAGCCGGGGGGCAACCCGGCCTTTGCGGGCCATGAAAACATCTTCATGCTGCCCCATATCGGCAGCGCCACGCGCGCCACGCGCGACGCCATGGGCTTTCGCGCGCTCGACAATCTCGATGCCTTCTTCGCCGGGCAGGCACCGGGAGACCGGCTGGTCTGAGTTGCGCGGGTCGTCGGTGCAGGCTACCTTGCCCGCGTCCTGGGCAAGGGAGGGCGCAATGGGCCTGTTCGACCATCGCAACCGCGTGCGCAACGCCGATACCCGCCGCATATACGCGGCCTACGAGATCGCGCACACCATCGCGGATTTCACGGCGGCGCTCTGCTTTCTGCTGGGGTCGGTCCTGTTTCTCTGGCAGGCATACGAGACCGAGGCGATCTGGCTGTTCATCCTCGGATCGGTCTTCTTCTGCATCAAGCCCAGCCTGCGGCTGGCGCGCGAGGTGCAGCTGTGGCGGATGGGGCGAATCGACGCGCTCGCGGAGCGGGCGGGCGAGTAAACCCGCCGCCTATTCCGCCGCGATTGGCGTGGACTCCGCCGCGCGGAACATCGCGCGGCTTTCGCGGGCACGGCGCAGGATGTAGGGGGGTGCCAGCATCTCGGGCGTGTCCATAAGCCGCGAAAGCCGTCGCCCCGAGAGCAGCGACAGCGGCGCGGCCAGCCCGAGGCTCGCCGCGATGGGCACCAGCCAGAGCGAGACCAGCCCCGACACGATGCCCAGCGCCAGGAGCAGGCCGCTCGCGGTTTCCAGCGCGTGGAACTGGAGCACCGTCGCCGGGCCGTAATCGCCGCCCTTGCGCGCCTGCGGCGACCAGATCGGGCGGATGCCCGCGACCGTGCGCAGCACCGCCACCACCTGCTGCACCATCATCACGGGCGCAAACAGGACCGACAGCACGATCTCGGCCATGAGCGACGCGGCGAATCGCCCCGCGCCGCCGAACCGCGCCACCGGTACCTCGCCCATCAGAACGGCGAGCGCGCCCATCGCCTTGGGCGCGAGCAGCATCGCGTACATGAACAGGAGGATCATCCCCGATTGCACCCCGCTCATCTCCGGCCAGACCGGGTAGAGCGGGTTGTCGGCCGAGAAATAGATGACGACGCTGTCCGGCCCGTTGCCCAGCAGCGCCCAGATCACCAGCAGGATGAACCACGCGGGCGAGAGCAGATAGCTCATCGCGCCGTGCAGCAGGTGAAAGCGCGAGACTATGTGCAGCCCCCTGGCACCAAGCAGCGCCAGATGCTGGAGATTGCCATGGCACCAGCGCCGGTCGCGCAGCGCATAGTCGATCAGCGTCGCGGGCGGCTCCTCGTAGCTGCCCGCGATGCCGGGCACGAAGCGCACGGCCCAGCCCGAGCGGCGCAGGAGCGCCGCCTCGACGAAATCGTGGCTGAGGATCAGCGCGCCGCGGCGGCGCGTCAGCGTGGGCATCCTCGGCAGCCCCGCGCAATCGGCGAAGGCGCGGGTGCGCAGGATCGCGTTATGGCCCCAGTAATTGCTCTCGGTCCCGCCCCAGCCCGCCAGCCCGGCGGAGAGCAGCGTGCCGTAGACCCCACCCGCAAATTGCTGCATCCGCCCGAAGAGCGTCTCCGAGCCGATCACCAGCGGCGCGGACTGTATCAGCCCCGCGCCGGGATCGGCGGCCATCTCGTCGGTCAGCGCGGTGATGGCCCCCGCGCTCATCAGGCTGTCGGCATCGAGTACGAGCATCGCGTCATGTGCGCCGCCCCATGTCTCGATCCATTGCCGGAGGTTGCCCACCTTGCGCCCGGAATTATCGATGCGGCGGCGGTACCAGACGCGCAGGTCGGGCGGCAGCGCCCGGCGCAGCGTGTCAAAGGCGCGCCGCTCGTCCCGCGCGATGGCGGCATCCTGCGTGTCGCTGAGGATGTAGAGGTCGAACCAATGCGCCGTGTCTGCCTCGCGCAGCGCCGTCATCATCGCGCAGGCATTGCCGAAGACATCCGCGGTCTCCTCGTTATAGACCGGCACCACGAGCGCCACGCCGAGCGGGGCCGCGGCCCCGCGCGCGCCGCGGCCCCGCAACAGATGACAGCCAAGCCCGAGCGTCGCCGTGGCCAGCGACAGCGCGACCCAGAAGAACGTGGCCGTCACCAGCGCCAGAAGCACCCGTTCCAGCCACCACATCCCGCCATCCGACAGCCAGTCGGCAAAGGCCCAGGCCAGCCCGCCCGTGGTCGCGAGCGCGGGCAGGAAGACCGCCGCGCGCCGCCACCAGATGCCGCGCAGCCGCGGCCACGCGGGCGCGTTCGGGTCGCGATGCGCGCGGCCCAGATCCTGCACCGGCTGGGGCAGCGGTGTGGGCGGCGGCATCACGTCGCCGCCGGGGAAACGGGTTACGCCGTCCATCGGAAGAGCCAGACTTCGGAGACCGCACGCCCCTCGTGAGAGAGCTGCGCGCGCAGTTCGACCGATTGGTGATCGCCGGGATCGAACGAGAAGGCGAGCCGCGGTGCTCCGGTCTCGGGGTGCACCTGCAGCACGCCGGGCGAGACGCGGCCCCGGTTCGACCGCACGAGGACATCGAGCGCATCGGGATCGGCGGGCAGGGCAGGGTGCGGCGCGTAGTCGATCCGAACCTCGACATGGTGCGCGCGGCTGCCCCATGCGCCCTCGATGGGCGCGACGACGGTCTTTTCGGGGTTGTCGGAGGCGCGGCCGAGGTAGCTGCCCGCCACTTCTGCCACCGGTGTTGCGGGGCCGCCCTCGGCGGTCCATGTCATGCGGTACGAGATGTCGTAGCGCCGCCCCGGCTCCAGCGGGTCGGCAGGCCGCCAATAGGCGACGATGTTGTCGAAATTCTCCTGCCGGCTGGGAATTTCCGCGAGCATCACGCTGCCCCGGCCCCAGTCCTCGCCCGGCTCGATCCACAGGCTCGGGCGGCGCTCGAACTTTGCCCCGATATCGCCGAAGGCGTCAAACGACCGCGCGCGCTGAAACAGGCCAAAGCCCTTTGGCCCGTCATCCATGAAATGCGAGAGCTGAAGCTCTTCGGGATTGTCCAGCGGTCGCCAGATCTGCTCGTCATTGCCGTTGAGGATGGCGAGCCCGTCGCTGTCATGCACTGCGCGCCGGTAATCGCCGAGCGCCGGGCCGCGCGTGTCGTCGAAGAGGAACATCGAGGTGAGCGGGGCAATGCCCACATTCCCGAGCCTGCGGCGGGGGTAGAGCGTGGCCCTGACCGCGACCCCGGTGTCGTCGCCCGGCGTGATGACGAAGGTGTAGAGCCCGGTGATCGACGGGCTTTCCATCAGCGCGTGCAGGACATGGTTCTGTGCGCCCGGCTCCGGGCGCTCGATCCAGAAGCGGGTGAACTCGGGGAATTCCTCGCCGTCGGGGCCGGCGGTGTCGATGGCCAGCCCGCGCGCCGACAGGCCGTAGATCTCGTGCACGCCGATCATGCGGAAATAGCTGGCCCCCTGGAACACCGCGTATTCCTGCGAGCCGCCCGCGCCGCTCAGGTCGGTCCGCAGGCGTAACCCGGCATAGCCGAGGCTATCGTCGACGGGCAGGTCCTCCAGGCCCTCGGGCCGGTCGAAATAGCGCCAGTCGAACGGCAGCGGCACCGCCAGGCCATCCTCGACGAGATTGACCTCGACGGCGCGCGGGAAATAGAGGCCCGGCGGGAACAGGTCGAGCTGAAGCGGCGCGTCGGTGCCGCTCCAGACCGCGCGATCGGGGCGGGGACGGATCGACTTGTACTGCCCATAGTTCAGGTCGCGCCACGGCTGCGGGACCATCGGGCGCGGCGCGTAAGGCCTCGACGCCACCTGCCGCGCGATCTCGTGCAGCCCCACCTCGGAGAAGGGCACCGCCTCGCCCGCCCGCGCCATGCCGGGCCATAGCGCCAGCGTGCCGAGCCCCTGCAGCACCTCGCGCCGGATCATCGCGCCGCCCTCCAGGGCTGTGCCTTGAACCACGACACCGCGTAGGCCAGGGCGATCAGCGCGGCAAAGCCCGCGAGATTGGCCAGCGTCATGCTCCAGGTGGTGCGCCCGACCTGGTCCATGACAAAGCCCGAAAGCCGCGCGAAGAACATGGAAAAGACGAACACCGCCAGCGATTGCTGCCCGACCTTGAGGATCATCGACAACAACCTGCCCCAGGCCCGCGCCGCGAGGCCGCTGCCCACGGCCCGCAGGCGCGCGCCGCCGTCGCCCGCCGCTGCCCAGCACAGGTAGGCCAGCGCCAGGAAATGCACGTAGCGCAGTATGCCGAAATCCGACTTGTTGATGAGGCCCTGGTTGGCGATGCGCCAGTCGATCACCGCCTCGCGCATCTCGGGCGCGAGGGGGCCGAAAATCTCGCGCATCCCGATATGCGACAGCGGCACATTGGCGATCACCAGCGCCAGCGCGAGGCCGATGAGCATCGGGTTGACCGGCGGCTTCGGGATCCAGCCCCGCATCAGCGCGAAGCCGGTGAAGAACACGAGCTGCCAGCCGAACGGGTTGAAGAACCACTTGCGGTCCGACCACGGCTCTGCCGGGAAGCCGAGATGCAGGTGCATCAGCCCGACCGCGTCGAGCAGTGCGCGCTGCGCGAACAGCCAGATCACCGCCATCGCGGCGAACACCGCCCAGACGCTCACGCGGCTCAGCGCCACCATCATGGGCAGCATCACGAGGATGACCAGGTACATGGGCAGGATGTCGAAATAATTGGGCACGTAAGTGAGGCTGAACAGCCCCACCAGTTGCGGCCCCGGATCGGAGAAGAATTTCCAAAGGTTGAGCGTGCCGATATAGACCTTGTCGAAATCGCCGAAATGGTCGATCGCCGCGAGCATCGTGGCCACCGCGAAGAACAGCCCGAGATGCGCCCAGTAGACCTGCCAGACCCGATAGCCCACCCGCGCCGCGCCGAGCCGCCATCCCGCCCGGTCGAAGGTGCGGCCGAAGGCGATGGCCGAGGCCATCCCCGAGCAGAAAACGAAGATCTCGGTCGCGTCGGAAAACCCGAACCGTGCCGGGATCCAGCTCGTGAAGAAATTGTTCGGCGTGTGGGCGATCAGGATGATGAACATCGCCAGCCCGCGAAAGAAATCCAGCCTTATGTCGCGGGTGGACGCGGCGGGCGCGGCGGCGGCCTCTCGGGCAGCGCCACGCGGCATCGCTGGATCGGCAACACTCGTCATGGCGGTGTCGTGTCCTTGCTGATCTGGCCGTGCGCTCACTCGGCTGGCAGGCGCCCGGCCTCGCCCCATTCATCGCGCGTCTGCGCGATGAGATCGAGCCGGGTGCTGGAATAACGGTCGTGCCGGCCGGCCCGCCGCGCGCTGCGCTCACGCAGTATCGTCTCGGCATCGTCGAGAAAGCCCGAGCGGATCCCGGCGTCGATGGTCAGACGCTCGAAGATGTCGCGCTGTGCGTGGCTGCCGCCGGCAAGCTGCATGGAATGGCGCGCCTGTTTCAGGTTAAGAAAGGCTGTTTTGTAATCCCCCTCGCCGAAAGCCTCAAGCCCGGAGGCCGCCGACAGGCCGGGATTCGCCATCCGCGCGCGCATCTCGCTCTCGCCGGAACGCTTGGCATCGGCGTGCAGCCGCGTCATCATCCGGCGGATCGCGCTCTCGCGTCGGCCGCCGATGAGCCCGAGCAGGTAGTGCAGGTCGGCGAAGATCAGGCAGGCGTCCTCGGCGCGTTTCTCGCAGATATCGGCCATCTCCTCCCAGCGGTCGCCCACGTCGTGGCCCTCCAGCTCCAGCCGCATGAGCAGCGAGGTGCCGTTGGAGATGTCGCGGAAATCGTCGGTATGATCCTTGCGCACCTCGGTGTCGTAGAGGTCGAACACCGCCTCGATCTCGTTCTGGTCAAGATGCATCAGCGCCTTGTGCCACCAGACGTGGTAGCGGAAATTGTTGCAATGCGCCCAGGCGTGCTCGCGCCCCTCCAGCCAGTCGAGCCCGGCGCGTGCGTTGCAGGTCATGTCATAGACATGCGCCACCGCGTGCAGTCCCCAGGCATCGTCGGGCGACAGGCTCAGCCCCATGCGGCCCGCCGTCTCGGCACGGGCGTATTCGCCCGTCTCCTCCAGGCAGAAGGCGTGACAGCCGAACAGATAGCCGCGCGCCGGGTTCGCCGCGTCATAGGCGGGCAGCACCGCCTCGACCGAGGCGCGCATCCCGTGCCGGTCGCCGAGGATGAAGCGGATCGCATGGCTGATCTTCATCGCCAGCGCATCCTCGGGCCAGCGCGTCAGGATCGCCTCCATCTCGCGCAGCGATTCGGACGGGCGTCCGCCGAGCCATGCGCCAAGCGCGCGCACATAGCCCATCTCGCGCGGCAGCGGCGCGCCTTGCCGGGCACAGAGCATCGCCGTCTCGTGCGCGGCACCGGCGGTTTCGTCCATCTCGCGCCGTCCCAGCATCAGGCAGAACAGCCCCTTGACCGCGTGCGCCATGGCAAAGTCAGGCTCGGCCTCGAGCACCCGTCCAAGGTGGTCCGGCGTGGCGGCGGCGTGGGCGAGAAAGGCCAGCACCATGCCATCCCAAGCCTGTACGGCCTGCGCGGACGACAGCGAGATGTCATACCCGAATTGATCGTTACGCATGGCGCGGTTTCCTTTCGGCAAGATTGTCATATTCAGCTAGCCTGCCAGATGTGACACCGGCAACACGGTCGCGAGGCTCCTCACCAATACGTTATTGCCCCGGTAAGGAATGTGACGCCTCGCGCGCCACCGCTCAACCCCCGACGGAATCGGGATGCGCGGGAACCCGCTTGCGGCGAGCGTGTGCGCAGCGCGGCGCTACTCGGCGATGGCCGCGCGCGCGACGCCCTCGAACACCGCGTCAAGCTCTTCGGCCAGCGCGCGCAGCGCGGCACCGCCCTCGTCGGCATAGGGGGCAAAGACATGGCTCGGCGTCTTGTAGCTGAGCGTGGCGGTGCCGTCGTCCGCCTCGGTGACATAGAGACGGATCGGGGCCTCGATCCCGGCGGCGATGCTCGCGTCGAGCATCCGGCGCGCGTAATCGTTGCGATACAGGCCGAATACGCGGTTGCCGGGGATCGTATGGCCCTGCATCCGCGCCCCGTCCGAGGCGCTGGCCTGGGTGACGATGCTGATGGGCGCGGCACGCACGGCGGCGCGCACGTCGCGGACCAGGTCGGCATAGGACTTGCCGGTGTGGTGGATCACCCAGCCCTCACGCGGCTCCAGCGCCTGCGCGGGCGCGGCAAACAGGGTGAGAATGACAAGAAGATTCAGAAAACGTTGCATGAATATACCTCCGGTTCGATACCCGGAGGGCTACGCCTCTCCCTTTGTCGCGGCAAATCACGTGGCCGCGAGCCGGGGTTACAGATTGTCCCGGAGCCGCCGCAGCACGGCCTCGGTATCCGCGCCCGTCGCGGGCGGCGCAGACCGATAGCGAACCGGCGTGCGCGAGAACCTGAGCGGATTGCCGATCAGACGCACCTCGCCCGCCGCCGTCTGCGGCGCGGGCAGGGTGACGGTCATGCCCCGCGCCTGCGCCTGATCGGATTCGAGCGCCTGATCTATCGTGTTGACCGGCCCCACCGGCACGCGCCGCGCCTCCAGCCCGTCGATCACGTCCTGCATCGTCCGGGTCTCGAGAACCGCCGCAATCATCGGCACCAGCGTATCACGATGCGCGAGCCGCGCGCTGTTGGTGGCAAAGCGCGGATCGGTGGCCCAGTCCGGCTGTCTGAGGTAATCGCAGAACCGCGCATACTGGCTGTCGTTGCCCACGGCGACGATCACGTAACCGTCCGAGGTGGCGAAGACCTGGTAGGGCACGATGTTGGGATGCGCGTTGCCCGCCCGCGTGGGCGCGGTGCCCGAGGTCAGGTAATTCAGCCCCTGGTTGACCAGCCAGGACATGGTCGCATCGACCAGCGCCAGGTCGATATGCTGCCCCTCGCCCGTCGCGTCCCGGTGCCGCAGGGCGGCGAGGATGCCGGTCGCGGCATAGAGCCCGCAGACCACGTCGGCCACGCCCACGCCCACCTTCATCGGCTCCCGCTCCGCCTCGCCGGTGATCGACATGATCCCGCCGTAGCCTTGGGCCATCAGGTCGTATCCCGGCTTGTCGCGGTTCGGTCCGGTCTGCCCGAAACCGGAAATCGAGCAATAGACGAGGCCGGGATACGCGGCGCAGAGCGTCTCGTGATCGAGCCCGTATTTTTGCAGGCCCCCCGGCTTGAAATTCTCGATCACCACGTCGGCGCGGCCCGTGAGATCGCGCAGCGC
>Ga0209947_1001316_pt1 | contig 14802 bp, 18 predicted proteins | sample SalPonR2_B_D2_MG_FD_185706 | JGI IMG/M metagenome (GOLD analysis project Ga0209947, IMG submission 185706) | Salt pond soil microbial communities from South San Francisco under conditions of wetland restoration - Salt Pond MetaG R2_B_D2_MG... ... | reverse complement strand
TTCTCAATTATTTATACGTGATGAATTGAATATGTTTCGATATTAATAGATTAAACTGTGACAGATATATTATTGCTAAATACTATCAACGTAAAGCATGATGTGAAATTCGTTGTTAGTAATTCGTGTTCGTGGTTCTTATAAAAACATGAAACCACAAATCTCACGAATAAAAAATTTCTTTTGAGATTTTTAGTAACAGAGGCTAATTCAAATAACAAAGAACATAGAATAAATAACAAATAAAATCTAAAAAATATTTGAGAAGTTATACCGTGTAATGTGCTTTAAAATGTTATCTGAAATCATGTCTGAATTCTGTTATCTGCACCCTGAATATCTTTTGAAACCACGAATTACACTAATGATTCACAAAATACAAATAAATTATAACAAATTGAAAATTACAAATGTTTCTGAATAAAATATTAAATTGATAAAAGTATTTTTAATACTTTATTTTAGATAAAAAATGAAAATATGAATAAATTCATATTTCTATTTATTTTATTCATAGCATCCAATTTTTTTCTAAAAAATTGGGTAATCAATTTAATATTTTATAATTATTATTTTTTTATTAGAGTAATTTGTGTCTATTAGTGGTTCCAATTTTTTCTGAATTCAAATAGTAAGCCATCTTTCAAGTCAAAGTTTCAAACACACCATCCCATTGGGTTAGGAAAAGCTTAAGTAAAAATCAGCAATTCATTTTTGTTTGAGGTAAAAATTAATAAACAAAATATAAAAAAACTGGACGAGTTTAATTATTTTAATGAACAAGCCATTAGTAAGATCTAACAAGGAATTTAGAAAATAATTTATAAATATAGAATTAAAATAATCTTTTTATCTAATTTTGTCTTTTTTCTACTTCTCTGCCTCAATAAAAGTAAGTACAGTCTTTTCATCTTTTAGGGGAAACATGTCTCCTCTTAATCTTGCTTTTCCCTCATACATTTTACTAACTGAAATATTATTAAAATTAGAATTGTCCAATACTTTTTCAAATCTTTCAGGGGTTGTAAATTCAATATCTCCACCATTATGAATTTTAAGTTTCTGGGTTCTGCTTTCATCTTCAGATAAAAATTCAAATATATTTAATTTACTGTTGTTATTTAAAATTCTTTTACAATTATCTAATATTTTTAAGCCCTCTTCACTATTACTAAAAACACCTGCAGAGGATATGAAATCAACAGAATTTTCTTTCATTGGAATATTACTTACATCACAAACTGCATATATTAAATTAAGATTATCTATTTTATTTTTTAATCTTTTCCGAACTTTTTTTAGAACAGTTTTACTTAAATCAGTTAAAATTATTGTCTTGCCCTCTAACTTTTTAAAATCAATTTTTTCTCCTAATTTTTCATTTAGCACAGAAGCCATTCCACTTGCAAGATCAACAATAATTTCATTATCTGAGTTATAATATTCTTTTCTAATTAAATCCACAGCTCTATCCCAATTTTTTAAAATATCCTCATGATTTATACTTTTCTGCATAACTTTAATATCATCTTCATTTAAATATCCCTGTTCTATTAAGCTATTAATCCATTTCATTGCTTCTTCTTCAGAAGTAGTATTACTCCAGTTATTTGAATATTTCTGTTCATCAACACCGAAATCGAGTATAGAATCTTGAAAAGGTATTTTTTTATCACAATTTTCACACAAGAAATAATCCTCTTCATTTTTCAAATTAGACCCACATTCTGTACAAGTAAATAATTCTGTTATTATATCTTTGTTCATTTCTTCCTCCAATATTAAGAAAATTTACTTTTATTCCTGAAAATATAAATAACTACAAAAATAGACCAAATTATAGGTAATAAAAATAAAATCCAGTACCCCTCAATAATCAGATAAATTTTATAAAAAACCGATAGTAATTCAAAAATAAAAATTATTAAGAACCCGGAATACTTTGTTTTTTTTAGGTTTATATAACCAATCAATCTTACTAAACCTAAAATAATGATAATAACTCCAAGAAAAGATACTCCGAATCCCAGTAATCCCCAGCCTGACTCAACACTTGAAAAAAGAGAACTTAACAGAACTCCGCCTGAAAGTATTACTATTAATCCTGTTATTAAATTAATTATTGAAAATATAATTCCAAATATACTAACAACTTTTATATATGACCCACCTGGTTTTATTTCATCATTTTCTTTTTTTATATTTTTTCTATCCTTATCTTTTCCTTTATTTTTATTGCTATTTTTATATTTTTTCTTTTTTGAACCAAAATAAAATAATAATGTTCCAATTAAAATTAAAATTATGGCAAATACTAAACCAAAACTATCGACAGCTTTGTTATTAAAATAATTACTTATCTCTATAACAAAACCAATTGCACCAAATAGAAAAAGTAGTAAACCTATTATCTTTCTAATCATAATAACACTTATTTATATTAGAGTTAAAAAAAGAAATATCAAGAATTTAAATTATTTAATCATCAAAACCCAGTTTATACATGTTCCAGGGAGAAAGGATTTCATCTATCTCTTTATCAGATAGTAATTTTTTTTCTTTAATTATCTCTTTAATGGATTTTTGAGTTTCTATTGATTCTTTAATAATATTCTCTACAGTTTCGTAACCCAATTTTGGAACAAATACTGTAGCTATTGTTCTGCTTCTCATGACATATTCCAAAGCATTTTCTTTATTGGCTTTAATCCCTTTTATACATTTATTATTTAAAATTGATGTAGCATTTTTAAGTAATTCTAACATCTCCATAATATTATGGGTTATTAAAGGTAAATTCTGATTTACTTCAAGATTCCCCATACCTGCTGATAATGAAATAAGATGATCATTTGAAATCACCTGTAATGCAACTTGATTAACCGACTCAAGAATAACAGGATTTATTTTTCCAGGCATTATTGAAGAACCTTTTTGAACCGCAGGAAGATTTATTTCATTTATACTACCATTAGGACCGCTGCTTAATAATCTTAAATCATTAGAAATTTTCATCAGGTTTGAAGCATATGTTTTTAAAAGTCCAGAAACTTCTACTATACTATCTTTATTCTGAGTAGCATCAATTAAATTTTCAGATCTTGCGATGACAAGCCCGGTTAGTTGTTTTAAATTATCAACCACCCTGAAAATATATTTTTTAGGAGCTCCAAGACCAGTTCCAATAGCTGTTCCGCCAAAATTAACAGTTTTAATTCTTTCTCTTGCCTTAAATATTCTCCATCTATCCCTTGATATAGCATCAGCATAAGCTCCAAATTCCATCCCGAGAGTCATTGGAAGAGCATCCTGTAGCTGTGATCTTCCAAGTTTCAAAATAGATTGAAAATCTTTTTCTTTAATCTGTAGAGATTCCTGTAATTCTGCTATTTCTTTTTCCAGCTCATGAAGATGAAAAAGAATAGCAACATGAAGTGCTGTAGGATAAACATCATTTGTTGATTGATGCATGTTAACATGATTTAATGGATTTATATAATCATATTCCCCTTTTTTTTTACCGGCTAACTCAAGAGCTAAATTAGCAATTACTTCATTAAAATTCATATTTGTTGAAGTTCCAGCCCCTCCCTGAAATGGGTCAACAACTATTTGTTTATGATATTTACCATTTTGAATTTTTTCACAGGCCCTAATAATAAAATCAGCTTTTTTATCTTCAAGATATCCCAGTTCTTTGTTGGTTAATGCTGCTGCATGTTTTACATAGGCAAATGATTCAATAAATTTATTTGATATTTTATAATCTGAAATTGGGAAATTATTTTTTGCTCTTACCGTGCATATTCCATAGTATTTATCATCCGCTATTTCAACAAAACCGAGATTATCTTTTTCTTTTCGCATTAATCCTCTTTTAAATCAAAGATTTAATAAATTCCACAATTTCTTCCCATTTGCTTTTGTTAATTTGGGAATAATTATCAATAATAATTCCTAAATTTTTATTTATTTTAATTTTTTTGTTTTGTGCTATTACATCTTCGCTGCCGGCAAAAAAAGACCATCTTCTATCTCCAAATATTTCACAAAAATAAAGATCAATATCATAATTTTCTTTTAAAAAATCCGATATCAGGTTTAAGTTAGTTTGCAAATCTTCATCTTTATTAATTATTTTTTCAAGCTTTTCTTTCATTAGATATAGATATCCCTTTCACCTTTTTTTATTTTTTTATAATCATCTTTAAATTCTTTAAGTAAATTTTTATCTTTAAAATATGGATCTTTTTCTATCTCTTCAAGTTCTTTTTTAATAACTTTTTCTCCAATTTTTTTAGTTTCTTCTGATGCAAAATCATCCAGCCACTCTCTAAAAGTTAATACAGCATTTAATTTACAGAATTTTCCTTCCTGACAAGTAGTTAACAGGTCCATAATTTTTTTACCAGTTCTCCCGCATCTATACCCGGCTGTACAGAAAGAAGAAATCATTCCCATTTCTGCAAATTCTCTTATAACTGCATCAACACTTCTTGTATCATCCAGAACAAATTGCTGTCTATCCATTTCCTGCTGTGTATAAGCTTCACTATAAGCTCCAATACCAATTCTTGTAGAGGCATCTGTTTGAGTACATCCAAGCATCATAGTTTCTTTTCTTAATTCGGGTCTTTCCCTTGCAGTAACAATCATTCCAGTATATGGTACTGATAATCTCAAAACCGTTACTAATTTCTTAAAATCTTCATCGGAAACTTCATATTTACTATTTATGGACAAAGGAGTATTCTGGGCTGCTCTCAACCTTGGAAATGAAATTGTATGAGGACCAATTCCTTCAAATTGATTTTCTAAATCAATAGCATGATATAAAAGTCCCATCACCTCAAAACGCCAGTCATATAATCCAAATAAAGCACCTATTGCAACATCATCAATACCTGCTTCTATTGCTCTATGAAGAGCATATAATCTCCACCTGTAATTGGATTTGGGTCCCGAAGGGTGCAATTTTTTATATGTATCATGATGATAGGTTTCCTGAAACACCTGATATGTACCAACACCTACTTTCCATAATTTTTCAAGATCAGATATCTCCATGGGTGCTGCATTTATGTTCACTCTTCTTATCTTACTTTTTGATTTATTAGTTTTAACTCTCACATCATATATAGCTTCTATAGTATCTTTTATATAATTAGCATCTGATTTAGGATGTTCTCCATAAACGACTAAACCCCTTTTGTGTCCCATTTTTATCATGCTTTCGGCTTCTTTTTTTACTTCATCCATTGAAAGTCTTTTTCTAACCTCTTCATCATTATCTTTTCTGAATCCGCAATACAAGCAATTATTAACACACAGATTGCTTATATAAAGGGGAGCAAATAAAACTATTCTATTATCATAAACTTTTCTTTTTACTTCTAAAGCAGCTTCTTTCATCTCTTCCCATAATTCTTCATCTTCTACATTTAAAAGAGCAGCAGTTTCTTCAGGTTCAAGTCTTTCAATATTTAAGGATTTTTGTATAATATCTCTTATTTGTTGTTTATCAGGTTTTCTGTTTTCTTTTAGCTGTTTCCATATTAATTCATCATTAATAAAATCTTTTCCATCAATTAGATATTTATCAATTTCCTCCTGCTTTATGACATTATCAGCCCATTTTTTTGGATCTATATTACTCATAAAAACCTCCTTGGTTTTAATCTTTTTGTCTATGTGAATTGTATCACAATTCAAAAATCGTTTCAACAATCATTTTAAATTTTTCCCATGGCTAACACTTATCCACCAGCTATAACAGGCATGAAGGAAATTGTATCATCATTTTTTACTTTTGTTTTTTTATCAAGAGATGTTCCCTGTTTAATTGCAAGATAAATAGCACCTTCTTCTATACCGATTTCTTTAGCCAGTTTTTCAACAGTAATTGGTTTATCTATATCTTTTTCAATAACTTTTTTCCCATCAACAAAAGATCTTATTCCTCCATAAACTTTTATCTTCAAATTTACCTCCATTAATTACTTTATTTATTTTTAAAATCACATTTAAATGTATTTTGTTTTAATTTAGTTTGATCCATTTCATAAATTTTATCATTTAAATTTTTTATAACTTTAAATAATTTATCCATTGCTTCATTTTTAAAAAATTTTTTATTTATTGAATAATAACTCCAGTAGCTTTTTTTCTTTTCTTTTATTATTTCATTTTTTTTTAATTTTGTAAGATGTTCCGATATTGTAGAATTACTTAACCCTAATACTCCTGATAATTCACAGACACAGCATTCCCTTATCTGTAACATTTTAACTATCCTTAATCTGGTTTCACATCCAAGAACTTTAAATATTTTATGCATAAGTTAACCCCTTAAATACTTGATAATTATAAAAACCATCCTTTTCGCTATTTTCCGAAATAGTAGCAGAATAATAAAAAAAGTCAATGGTATTGTATAGCAGTAAAAATCTACTATACTGATTTTTTAATGTAAGAGTAAGGGAAAATATTGCTCTTCAATTTTTTAGTAACATAAGTTATATCTTAAAAGTATATCCCTGTAATGCGTAACGAATCTATTTCCAAGAAGTCATATCAAATTATGAACTTAAAAATGTGAAAAGTAATATAATTCTAATATTTTAAATTATTACCGTTAATTACTTTTAGGTAATCGCACTTATGGTTGTAGAATGTTAAAATAATTATTGTTTGAGTTCAGCACTATTTTTAATAAAGAAGGTGCTGGACGAGTTTAATTATTTTAATGAACAAGCCATTAGTAAGATCTAACAAGGAATTTAGAAAAAATTTTAAACTTAGAAGTGTAAAAATATATTAAACATAACTTTTCATTAAAGTTAAAACTGCAGATTCTTGAGAATATTTTAATATTAATTACCTGTCAGAATTTTTTTAAAGGAGCTCCCATTATGTGTTATATTAATAAAGTTCAAAGGTATTTCTATAATCACTAAAATTACAATGTAATTTTACTTTTATATTTACTCTAACATAAACATTTGCCCACAAAATAAAACTATATGTTTATATAAATAATCTTTTAAATAAAATATATCTTTCTATTCTATTTTATCTTCTATAGAATATAACTGCTGTCTTAACTGCCTAATCTCAATAACTATACCTTTCAACATTTTTCTAATTGAAAACATCACAAAAATTAAAATAATAAAAAATAATCCTGCTAAAATAGTAGCCCCAATATTAATAATTTCTAAATTAGTCATATTGCTCCTCTTTAAATCCCTCTTTAAAAAAAAGGGATTTATTTTTTAAAATGGTGAAAATCTATTTTTTACCCAAAATTCTTCTTCTGCTTCTTTTTCAATTTTAGTTACCTCGTTATAATGTTCTCTTTCCCAGTCAGCCAACTTTTTATAAAAATTACTTAAATCAGCATCATCAGCCTGGTCTGCCCATTTATCATAGAGCTTTATTGATTCAAGCTCAAGTAAAACAGCAGTAGAAATTGCAGAAAAAAGATGCTGTTTATCACTAATTCTATCAATAAATTTTTCACTTATAATAGGACTTGTTTCTTCTTCTACTGTTGGAAATTCATCCGATATTTTTTTTATACTCTTCCCTGCATCAATAGATTTATAAAAATCAAGTAAATAATTGTAATGCATTTTTTCTTCTTCCACCCTTTCTTCAAAGAAATCTTTTACATCTCCACTTGATTTTTCTGCAGCCTGTTTATAAAGAGATATACTGTCGAGTTCACCTTTCATTCCTTTTTTTAATCCTTTTAGTACTGATTCTTTACTCATACTAATCCTCCTTTCGGTTTGTTAAATTATAATCAAAATCACTGCTTTTAATCTCAAGAGTTGTAATAATTTTTTTCGGTTCAAGCCTAAAATCTGACCCCTTTCCTTCATAAAATCCATGTGCATAAATCATGTGAATATTCAAATCAGTGTATGTAATTTCCATGTTTTTATCCAGATTTTTTACTGTTGTATTAATTTTTTTAAAAACCCCTGGATCTCCAAATGGGCAGGGTATTTTTCCTCTTACACTATCCACTCTAACTTCAAAATGAGGAGGTACTTTAATAAATTCTCCAAGTCCTTTTAATCCTTTGTCTTTAAAATATATCATCTTTTGAGCTATTTCTTCATGTGATAAATCCATTCTTTTTACTTTAGCATCATCTTCTGTTAAAATATCAATTAATTTTCTATCATCATTTCCTAAAAAACCTGAAAGAGTAATTTTACCCGGTTTCATTTGATCCTGAATATTATCAAGTATTTTACTCTGTTTCATAATCCCTCCTTATCAACCAAATTCATCAAAATAAATAAGATTTTCTGGAACTCCATTTTTGGTTAATATCTCCACACATGCTTTTATCATTCCAGGACTTCCACATAAATAAGCTTCCTTGTTTTCTCCTGAATCTAAATAATTATCCACCACCTCTGTAATAAGACCGGTTTCACCATTCCAGTTATCGTCTTCTTCCGGTTCACTTAAAGCCGGGATGAATTTAAAATCATCCAATTCACTTTCGAATTTTTTCATTTTATCAGTTAAAAATAGGTCCTTTTTACTCCTTGCTCCAAAAAAATATCTTGTTTTTCTTTGAATATTTTTTTCTTTCATGTCAGCAATTATTGATTTTATGGGTGCCATTCCTGATCCTCCGGCAATAAAAATTATTTCTCTTTCACTTTCTCTAAGATAAAAATCACCATAAGGTCCATTTATAGTAACAATCTCCCCTTCATTTAAATGTTTATGTATATATGTTGTGCAAATTCCATTGGGAACAAATCTAATTTCCAGTTCAATAATATTCTTTTGTGAAGGTTTTGAAGCAATTGAATAAGCCCTGTAAACTGATTCATCACACAATTCATATTCAGGCACCTCAAATTGAATAAACTGCCCTGCTTTAAAATCAATCTTTTCAGGTTCAATTAGTTTTAGTGTTACCTCTTTAATATCATGGGTTAATTCTCTTATATTTTTCACTTTTGCTTTAAACTCTTTTACGTATAAATATTCTTTGGGAATTTCTATTTGAATATCCTGTTTAACTTTTACCTGACAGGATAATCTTATATTTTCTTTTTTTTCCTCCTCATTTATCCAAGGAAGTTCTGTTGGAAGATATCCTCCTATATCATTCTTCACCTTAACCTTGCAGAGTCCACAGGATCCCCTTCCACCGCATGCAGAGGGTATAAAAATTTCTTTATCCATTAAAGTTTTTAGTAATGGTTTTCCGCCCTCCACTTTGAGCTTTTTATCATCATTAACGGTAATCTCTACTTCTCCATAATTTGCAATGGTATTATCTGCAATAACCATAAAAAGAGCAAGAATAATTGAAATTGCTCCGGATATCAATACAGCTGTAATTATACTACCAAGCATTAAATCTCCTTTAACTCAAAGTTAAAATACCTGAAAAACCCATAAATGCCATTGCCATTATCCCTGCAATAATAAGTGCAATTCCAGCTCCTTCAAGTCCATTTGGAATCTGACTTCTTTTCATTTTTTCTCTTATTCCAGACATGGCTAATATCGCAAGCATCCAGCCTATTCCACTACCAAGCCCAAAAGCAATGGAATTAATTAAACTATAATCTCTTATTACCATGAAAAGACTAACTCCCAGAATTGAACAGTTTACAGTAATAAGGGGTAAAAATATTCCCAGAGAAGCGTATAAAACATCCGATACTCTTTCAATAATCATTTCTACAATTTGTACAAAAGCTGCAATTATAACTATGAAAATAATATATCTTAAATATTCTAAATCTCTCGGTTTGAGTAAATAATTATAAACGACCCAATTAATAGCACTGGTAAATGTCATGACAAATGTAACAGCAAGCCCGAGTCCCCAGGATGTTTCTACTTTTCTTGAAACTGCAAGAAAAGAACACATTCCAAGATACTTTGTTAATAAAATATTGTCAGTAAAAATAGCTGCAAAAAATATAGCAAATGCTGATAGGAAATTCATCATGCACTCCCTTCTTCTTCAACCTGTATGAAAAGCCCCTTAACAACCCAGATGAATATTGCAAGCATGAAAAAAGCACCACCTGCCATAACCATGAAAGACCAGTTTATCCACCAATCTCCAAGAACTCTAACACCCCAGATTTCTCCGGAACCAAGAAGTTCTCTAAAAAACGCAATAACAAGAAGAACATAGGAATACCCGAGAGCACTTGAAAACCCATCAATGAATGATTTCCCGGGCTTATTGGTAATTGCAAAGGCTTCAGCACGTCCCATTATGATACAGTTAGTTATGATTAAACCAACATAGGGGCCGAGTTTTCTTGATATTACAGGAAGATACGCTTTTAATATAATATCCACAATAATAACCAGAGAAGCAATAACAAGAACTTCAACCATCATTCTAATTTTTGATGGAATTTTTTTTCTAATCATGGATATAATTACATTTGACAATGAAAGTACAAAAATTAATCCTGCAGACATCACAACAGTATTTTTCAGAGAGTTTGTAACTGCCAGAGTAGAACATATACCAAGAATTTGCGCAAAAACAGGATTGTTTTTTAATAAATTATCTTTAAACAATTTTTTATTTGTTGGCATTATTCTTCCTCCATTAAATCATATCTTTTTTTTACATTTTTGGCTGATTTATTAATAATTTTCATTACAGCTTTTGAAGAAGATGTAGCTCCTGTTATAGCATTAAACTCTTTTATCCCGGCTTCTTTATTTTCTCCAACAGCTTTTTCAATAGGAGCAACCTTGTTTTCAAACTGTTCTTTAAACCAGGTTTCCGTTATTCTTGCTCCAAGTCCGGGAGTTTCATTCTGTTTCAAAAACTCAATTCCCGTCATTGTTTTTAAATCTTGTTTAAAACCAATAGCTGTATCTATTTTACCCCATAAACCGGGTCCTGTTACAAGAAAAACATATCCCGACTTTGCTCCATCTTTATATATTTCAAAATAATTATCTGCATTCTCGACCTCTATCTCTTTAACATATTTTGAATATTTATCTAAAATATCATTTTCATTTGAATTATCATACTCTATATTTCCAGCAAAAAGTATAGCTCTTTTTAATTTTAATTGTTCATTTAACTTAATTTTACTTCTGGTTTTAACGTAGATAAAAGAAATAATTGATATAAAAACAACAGTGATAAAAAACATGAAAAAAATCGTATAAAGTCCATCTTTTATTTTTCTGGATTTCCTGTCTTTTTCATTCATGATTTTTCTCCTGATTTATTCCTGTTTTTAATAAAATAATCTACTATTGGTGAAAACATGTTAGCAAGTAAAATAGCAAACATAATACCTTCAGGCCAGTTTGAAAATACTCTAATAACTACTGTTAAAGCACCAATCATTATCCCATATACTAATCTTCCCAGTTTTGTATTAGCCGAAGAAATGGGATCTGTAGCCATGTAAACTGCACCAAATAAAAAACCTCCACTTAAAATTGATTTAACAGGATTCATTGTTCCTTCTAAAAAAATATAGAACAGTAGTTGAAGAAAAAAAGCGGATAAAATCACAGAAAAAATTATTTTCTTATTTGCAACCTTTTTATAAATCATGTAGAGCGCGCCTAATATTATAAATAAAGATGATGTAGCACCAATAGCTCCTGCTGTATTACCCAGTAACAAATTTTTATATGAAACTATTTGATCTGTTACAAGTGGAGTTGCTGCTGTGATAACATCTGAACTATATTTAATAAATCCACCAAGAAGACCTCCGGCAGGTTCTTTCCAGATATCTCCTCCAACCATGAAATTCCCAAAATTTATATAAATAAAAGCTCTACCAACAAGAGCAGGATTAAATACATTTCTGCCAAACCCACCAAAAACCATTTTCCCGAACAGGACTCCAACTATAATTCCTATAGCTGCCATCCATAATGGAAGAGTAGGCGGAAGGGTCAAAGCAAACAATGTACCGGTAACAAAAACAGAAGATGTTACGGGTTTTTCATAAAATTGATTGTAAATATATTCTGTTAAAAATCCAAAAAGATTTGATATAACTATTAATAAAATACTCCTCCATCCAAAAAAATATATTGATGCGATAACAGGTAAAACCAAAGCTTTTAGAACCAATGTCATAGGTTTTTGCCAGATTATTTGAGGTTTCGAGAATTTATCTTTTAACATCCAACGTCCCCTTTCTTATTTTATGTATACTATAATAATATAAAAAATATAATAACTTGTCAATTGAAATGAAAACAAATCGATAATTAAAACTGTTTTAATATTTTTATAAATAAATTATTGAAAAGTAAAAATATTTTATTATTATAAAATATAATAAAGGAGGTTGTTTATGGAAGAATTAACTATTCTTGGTGTTCTATTAACAGATAGAATTGAAGAAGCTACAGATGTTCAGGAAGTTTTAACAAAATATGGATGTAATATTAAAACAAGACTAGGCATGCATGAAACCGGACAAGCTCACTGCAGTAAAAAAGGTGTTATAATTCTTGAGCTAATCGGTGAAAAAAAGGAAAGAGAAGCTCTTGAAAAGGCATTAAAAGATATCAAAGGTGTACATGTAAAAAAGATGTTTTTTGAATTTTAAATAATAAACAACTCATTTAAACTCCGGGATTATATATCAACAATCCCGGAGTTTTGTATTTTCCATAACTTTTTGTATAGAGTTTTTAATAATTTTAATAATAATTTATGCGTTTATTTTGTCATGCTTCTTTCTCTTATGGAGCAGCAGGATGACTACAACTGTCATTCCGGACTTGACCTTATGTGTTAGCGTAAATCGCACAAACATATAGGGAGGAAAAATGGGATATAGCAAAAGTTTTAAAATTAAAAAGATAAGAGAATTATATTTAAGAGGAATAACAATAAGACAGTTAAGTGAAGAAATAGGAGTAAGCGATAAAAGCATCTACAGATGGAAAAAGAAATTAGGGGACAAGATATTTACAAATGAAGAAAAAAGATCTCCAAGAGAATGGTTAACAGATGAGAAATTTGAAGCTATTATTGAAGCTGTAGGAAAAGAAGGTATAGAATATGGAGAATGGTTAAGAAAGAAAGGATTGAAAAGCAGACATATTAAAAAATGGAGAAAGGAGATAAGTGATATGATTTCAAAAAAAAGACCTACTCATGAAAAGTTACGAGAAAAAATTAAAAAGTTAATCAAGGAAAAAGAGAAACTAAAAAAGGAAAATAAGAAATTAAAAAAAGAGAATGATGAAAAAGATGCATTGCTAAACTTAAAAAAAAAATCAAAAAAATCAAATATAAAAAAGGAAGAAAAACAAGATTGAAAACCAGGAAGAAGATAATATCAATTATTAAAGAAGCTATGAATAATGGAGCAAGAAAGAAGGAATGCTGTAAGATAATAGGTGTACCAAGACGAACGTTATATGATTGGGAACATAATGAAAAAGGAGATAAAAGAAGTTTAATAACAAAAAATCCAGCAAATAAATTAAGTAAAAAAGAAGAAAAAAAAGTAAAAAGAACTTTATGTTTAGAAGCATATGTAGATTTATCTCCTTATGAAGTAGTAGCAGATTTAGCGGATAAAGGTATTTATCTATGTTCTGTATCAACAATGTATAGAGTATTAAAAAGAAATGACATGGATACTTATAGGTTGGAACAAAAACCTAAAAAATATAAAAATGTAGAGACAGTAAAATTGAAAGCTAATAGTCCTAATGAGATATGGAGTTGGGATATAACTTACCTGAAAACAAATATCAGAAGGAAATATTTCTATTTATATACTCACATTGATACATGGAGTAAAAAAATAGTAGGATATAAAGTATATGAAGATAAGAATGGTAAAAATGCATCAGACTTATTTGAGGATGCAATTACAAGAGAAAAAGCTTATGATGTACATTTACATTCTGATAATGGCATGCCAATGAAAAGTTATAGTATGCTATCATTAATGGAAAATTTGAAAATAGATAAAAGTTATTCAAGACCAAGAGTGAGTAATGATAATGCATACTCTGAAGCACTATATAAAACTCTTAAATATAGAGCCGGATATCCAGGATATTTTAGAAGTATTGAAGAAGCAAAAGAATGGATCGATAAATTTGTTAAATGGTATAATCATGAACATAAACATTCAGGTATTAATTTTGTAACACCTGTAGAAAGACATGAGGGTAAGGATAAAGAGATATTGGAGAAAAGAAGAAAATTATGGCAGAAACAAAAAAAGAAACATCCAGAAAGGTTTGGGGGAAATTTGAAAAAATGGAAAAGAACGGAGGAGGTATATTTAGCAGAATTACCTGAATCAAGAATTAAAAAAGCTGTTTAATTGTGCGATTTACCTTGACATAAAGCGACAAGGTTCGGAATGACGATTCTCTGTAATCTGGATTCTGTATAAAATTTTTTGACATAAGAGCAAAATTTTAGTGTGAGTGTGAGGGTAAAAATAAATAAAAAGTAGATAGAGTATAAGATAAAGAACAAATAAAAAAAAATAAGAGTTAAGATTAGAGCTTGAAAATATAGATGCCAATTCTAATATTTTAAATTATTAACATTATTTACTTTTAGGAAATCGCACTTATGGTTGGAGAATGCAAAAATAATTACTGTTTGAGGACCGTATCTTCAGGACGAGTTTAATTATTTTAATGAACCAACAGTTAGTAAGATCTAATAAGAAATTTAGGAATAATTAAAATATTTAGAGATTGGGAAATCTTCTTTAAAATTTTATTTTGTTCTCTGTTCTTTTGTTTTTTCTGATACTCATTCTT
>Ga0209947_1001312_pt1 | contig 14819 bp, 19 predicted proteins | sample SalPonR2_B_D2_MG_FD_185706 | JGI IMG/M metagenome (GOLD analysis project Ga0209947, IMG submission 185706) | Salt pond soil microbial communities from South San Francisco under conditions of wetland restoration - Salt Pond MetaG R2_B_D2_MG... ... | reverse complement strand
ATCTCACCCGAAGGGTAATCCCTTCGTTTTTTTTTGTCAACCCTTAAAAACGCCCGTCTTTTTCAACAACCGCAGAATATGCGGCGAAGTTGCCGCTACAACCGTCAGCTTGATAATGTCAGGAAATATAAAAGGCGTAAGACCTGACGCCAAAACTCCCGCAATTCCTATATCTTTTCCCATAACAAAGCTTACGATAAAGTGTAGGTATGGAAGTCCTGCAAGATAAATCAAACCCGTTCCAATCAAAAGAATTCCGGCAGCCTTCATGGTTGTAAGAACTTTGACTTTTTCCCCAAGCCTTCCTATTGCATAGGCTGCAAGCATGAATCCCAACAAATAACCAAACGAAGGAGTCAATACATATCCCGGACCGCCTGCTCCATTCGCAAATACAGGAGCTCCCATAAGTCCCAAAATCACATATACAACCTGCGAGGCCAAAGCTCTCCTTCCGCCCAGCAACAAACCCGAATACATCACGAAAACAGTCTGCAAGGTGAATGCCACAGGCTGCATTGGTATCCTTATAAATGTGCCGACTACGGTAAGAGCCGAAAACAAGGAAACAAGAATCATGTCTTTTGTACTGAATTTCATAATAAAAACCCTCTTTTCATTTAATACATCAATAATAAACGAAAAAAGGGTATATTGTCAACTATATTTATAGTTTTGTTGACAATTATGAAATTGGCTTTTATTTTCCGTCATAAGCAGCTTCGTTTCCTTCTTTTGCATTTTTCCGGCATTTGTAAGTCGTTTTTTTCAGCAAAGACTCATTGAAAGGGCATTCTGCCATGCAGATGCTGCAATCGGTACCCATCCGGCTCCACACCATGTAACACTTTTCAGGAATTATGGCGGGCCATTCCATCTTTCCGTCCACCATTTTCCTGCCGCCTTCCGGTATTGCTTTCGAAGGGCATTTTTCAACGCAACGCATGCATTTCAAGCAGACATCTTCTACACCCATATCGTCTTTTTCATCGGTCAGCAAACGTAAATTTGTCGTTACAGCCCCCAATCGGATCCTTGGGCCGAATCGTCTGGTCAAAACAAGTCCGGACTTTCCTATTTCACCCAGGCCCGCATCAACCGCCATCTTTTGAACCATTGCCAGATAGTTTCCGTCCATATGGGTTCTTGCTTCATATCCAAAGCTTCGTATATAGTATGAAATCCATAATCCTATCATAGCAACGTTTACATAACTCTTTACACCTTCTATGCCCGATTCAACTCCCGGAGCCGTATTTATCATACCCTCGTCCATCTCAACGGCAAATACAATTGCATGTGTTGCATTATAGTCAACAATTTGACCCCATACATCCTGAGGACGCCCCCTGTGAGTATAAAAGTGTTCCGGCTCTATTTTTGTAATGCCAACCATATCCGCACCAAAATAGAGAATCCGTTTTTTTATTTCTTCAGTCATTTTTTTCATGTCCAGTTCTTTGGGAACGACAGCAGATTTTTTTTCTGCCAGATGCTTTATGTCAGATAAAAATTCGAATCCCGCATTGCCAATCGGGCTCCTAATCTCGTCAAACTCCACAGTTCCCGGTTCCCCATAGCCCGGTCTCGACCTGAGCATGTCGTCAATTCCTTTTTTTTCGGGATGTTCACTGTAATATTTCTCGTAAATATCCGAACCTTTTTCATATCCCAATCTTGAAAACATGATGTCCCTTTCATCTACATGTTTCACGAGAAAACCCCTTTCATTCCTTAATGCTTAAATTATACAGCATCTTCTCTCAGATTTGGCATATAAAATCACATTAGCTGATTTTCACCGCTCCCATCGGACAAACCTTCAGGCAAACTCCACATCCTGTACACTTGTCCCTGTCAATTTCAGGGACATCCGCTCTGAAAAAGCCTTTCTTTTTCTGCGTCACGGCTCCCGTGGGACAGACCCTCTTTACCGGACAAAATGGCGACTGATCGCATTTTTTTGTGTTTATAGCTGCTTTTTTAGACATTCCCTACCTCCAAAGACATTTTTATTCTTTTTCTTTCATCCGCAAACTTGATCAATTTCATATAACCCGCCGCAAGCGGAACTTGTACCATATATGCAAGGGCCAACAAAAAAACAGCCAAACTTTCACCGAAAGCCACCATCAGTATTCCGAGTGCAATGGTCAAATTCCTCATTGTTGTTGAGTATACAAGGGCAAGGGAATCCTCTACCGAAAGCAGTTTACTTCCCAAAATATGCGAAATCGCCAAAATCATGACATACAACATTACAACCGGAACAAGAGTTCTAAGCGCCAAAGTCCACTGCCCGATTATTGCCGGGCTTTTCAATGCAACCGCTATGAATACTACAGAAACAACACCTATGCTGCTTGCCCCGCCCAAAGCCGGCTTTAATCCTTTGTACTTGGACTTGCCGTATTTTTTGATTATCAAGCGCCTCGTCGCATCTCCCAATAGAAGCGGTATCAAAACAACCTTAAGCACAGATGTGAAAACCATTCCTGTATCTACAACTGCAACGTCCGAAACAAAAAAGTTCAAATAGAGTGGTAGCAAAAACGCCGCGGCAATCAAATTGACAGACATCATCACAAGCGACAATTTCAAATTTCCCCCGGACAAGCCAGTCCATGAAGCCGTCATTCCACTCGTGGGGAGTATAGCCATCAACATCAGGCCCGTAAAAAGCATGGGTTCATTTGAAAAAAACATTTTACCCAATGCCAAAGCGACTGCAGGAGCAAAAATAAAATTTATTGCAAGGCTCAAACCTATGGCTTTCCAGTCTCTGAAACTTTTTACAACCTCCTCTATGCTGAGCGTAATCATCATCGGATAAATCATCAGAAAAAGAAGATATGCAACTAGCGGTTTCAAGAAACGCATATCATTGTTGTAACCGAAAAACAAACCCCCGACTATTGATAAAACCAGCAAAAGACTGAGTTTGTCCTTTATTCCCGACAAAATTGCTATCAAAACTGCACCTCCTTATTTATACCCTGGCAGGGTATATTTTATCATATGTTTACACGAGGCGCAACACATTCATTTCGATAAGCAACGATTACTCTAGTGAAATCACTTCATATCCCGCATCTTCAATTGCAAAGCGAAATTCCGAATCTCCGACTTCCCTCGAAATTCTCAATTCTGCTTTTCCCTCATCAAGGTCAACAACCACATTTTCGACCCCATTGATTTCAAGCAACGCCTTTTCAACTCTTTTTTGACAATGCCCGCAAGTCATTCCTTTGATAAAAATAGTCTTTTTCATTTTTATTCCTCCTCGTAATAGATTTCAGCAGGCAGTGGGCAGCAGGCAGTGGGCAGTGGGCAGTGGGCAGCAGGCAGTGGGCAGTGGGCAGTGGGCAGCAATCAGTTGGCAGTTGGCAGTTGGCAGTAAATGCAAAACATTTAAAAATCAAATGCATCAAAATGATTTTTGATTTTATTTTGTCTTTGCTTTTTTATCTTTTGCCTTTGCATTTTCTTTCCACTTTCCACTTTCCACTTTCCACTTTCTACTTTCCACTTTCCACTTTCTACTTTCCACTTTCCACTTTCCACTTTCTACTTTCCACTTTCCACTTCGTCAGTTGGCAGTGGGCAGTGTGCAGTTGGCAGTAAATACAAAAACGTTCAAAAACCAAATGTATTTCGGTATTTTTTTGCTTTTGTCTTTTCTTTTACTTTTTTTTCTTTCTTTAAAGCTTTTTCTTTCAACTTTCCACTTTCCACTTTCTACTTTCTACTTTCTACTTTCCACTTCGTCAGTTGGCAGTGTGCAGTTGGCAGTAAATACAAAACATTTAAAAACCAAATGCATCAAAATGATTTTTGATTTTATTTTGTCTTTGCTTTTTTATCTTTTGCCTTTGCATTTTCTTTCCACTTTCCACTTTCTACTTTCCACTTTCTACTTTCCACTTTCCACTTTCTACTTTCTACTTTCTACTTTCTGTCAACGCTGAAGCCGGTCATTCTCATCGCTCTGATTATGGGGTAAATTTGCGCAAACGCAACGCATTGCTAACAACCGACACACTGCTCATGGACATAGCCGCCGCCGCTATCATGGGATTGAGCAAGGGTCCTCCAAAAATATGAAGAAGTCCGGCGGCAATCGGTATGCCTGCGGTGTTGTATGCAAAAGCCCAAAAAAGATTCTGCTTGATGTTGCGTATGGTGCTTCTGCTTAACTTGAGAGCAGTAACAACGTCGGTTATCTTGCTGTGCATAAGAACGATGTCTGCCGATTCCATAGCCACATCTGTTCCACTTCCAATCGCTATTCCAATATCCGCCCTGGCAAGTGCCGGGGCATCGTTTATTCCGTCTCCGACCATCGCAACCATCAATCCTTCGCTTTGAAGCTTTTGAACTTCCATAGCCTTGTCACCCGGAAGAACCTCTGCAAGTACCGATTTTATTCCTACCTGTCTTGCTATTGCTTCAGCTGTCTGCTTGTTGTCACCGGTAATCATATATACATCTATTCCCATTTCAGAAAGTTCCTCGACAGCCTTCGCGCTTTCATTCTTGATTACATCGGCAATACCGAAAACGCCCTTCAAAATACCGTCAACAGAACATATTACGGGAGTTTTTCCTTCTTTCGAAAGTTTGTCCAAAATAATCTCAACATTGCCATCCATGGCTATTTTTCTATCTTTGAATAATTTTTCATTTCCGATTAATACTGTTTTCCCTTCGACTTCAGCCTCTATTCCTTTTCCCGTAAAGGACTGGAATACCTCCGGCCTTTCTATTTCGATATTCTGAAATTCTGCTTTTCTGACGACAGCCTCTCCAAGAGGATGTTCGGAGGCTTTTTCAGCCGATGCGGATATTCTCAAGAGGTCTTCTTCCTTTATTCCGTCAAAAGCATGGATGTCCGTAACCTCAGGCTCGCCCTTGGTTATTGTGCCGGTCTTGTCGAAAACGATTGCATCTATTTTATGGGCCGCTTCAAGAGCTCCTCCGCTCTTTATGAGAACCCCATAGTCCGCCCCTTTTCCCGTGCCGACCATTATAGCCGTAGGTGTTGCAAGCCCCAATGCGCACGGACATGCTATTACGAGGACGGATATGAATATGGTAAGAGAAAAGACCGGACCTTCTCCTGCGAAAAACCATGCCAGCCCCGCCAGAACTGCAACCGACATTACGAAGGGTACAAAATATCCGGATATCACGTCTGCCAATCTAGCTATGGGAGCCTTGCTGCCCTGAGCTTCCTCGACAAGTTTTATTATCTGCGAAAGCGCCGTATCTTTTCCGACCCTTGTCGCTTCAAAAATCAAGCTTCCCTGCTTGTTTATGCTCGCGCCGACCACTTGGTCCCCAACGGTTTTTTCAACCGGCAGGCTTTCTCCCGTCAACATTGATTCATCAACCGAAGAATGACCCTTTCTGACTATTCCATCGACAGGGATTCTTTCACCCGGTTTTACAACTATATAGTCCCCCAAATCCACTTCGTCAATTGGAATTTCGATTTCCGAATCTCCGTTTAGAATGACTGCCTGTTTAGGCTGGAGTCCTGCAAGCTTCTTTATTGCCTCCGACGCTTTGCCCTTGGAACGGGTTTCAAGAAATTTGCCAAGCAGAATCAAGGTAATTATGGTTGCAGCCGTTTCAAAATACAATTGCGCTGCATAAGAAGTATCTCCCGATGCAATTCCATAGAGTGCAAAAATCCCATAAAGGAATGCCGCGCTCGTTCCTACCGCAATCAATGAATCCATGTTGGGACTGCCCTTTAGCAATGTCCTGAAGCCTATGGTGTAAAATTTGTAGCCAGCCGCCATAACAGGCAACACCAAAAATAGCTGCGCCAAAGCAAAGTTCATAGGATTAGTCATGGGATTTACTATTTGGGGAATCGCCAAACCCATCATATGTCCCATTGCAATATACAAGAGTGGGATTGTGAAAACAGCCGAAACTACGAGCTTAGTTTTCATTGTTTTTATTTCTTTATTCTTTCTGATTTTATCAGCGTCCGGCAGTATATTTTCCTTCTCGATTTCAAGCGGCTTGTAACCCGCTTTCTTTATCGCCGCTTTTATTTCAGAAAGCCTCAATGCATTGCCGTCATATTCAACGGTCGCTTTCTCCACCGCAAGATTAACATCAACCGACTCTATTCCGGAAAGTTTGTTGATCGCCCGATCAACTGCAGCTACGCAGGAGGCTCAGGTCATTCCCTCTATTGGAATTGCAACTTTCCTTATCTCTTTGTCATCCAAAGCCTTATAGCCCGCTTTTGCGACAGCTTCAAAAATCGCATCCTTATTTATGATGTCTTCATCGAATTCTATAGTCATTTTTTCGGCAGCCAAATTGACTTGAGCCTCGGATACACCATCAAGTCTTCCTGTTGCCCTTTCAACCGCTGCAGAACATGCAGAACATGTCATTCCCTCAACTCTAAAAGTTTTTTTCACAAAATCACCTCTTTTTTTTATACTCATTTATTACCCTCGCATCCAAATGATAAACGTTATCATTTGCTTTACAATTTAATTATATACGTTTATAATTGAGTTGTATGTAACAGATGTTACAAAACGAATGTGAGGTTGTTATGGACTTTCAAACTGCACTTATAAAAAACGCCCTCTTCAAAGGCGTCGATTCACCCGAAAAACTTTTCAATCCTTCCGACTGGGATTTCAAGCTATACGATTCAGGCGAATCCGTTGCTTCGACTTTTGACGATTGCCTCAATCTTTCCATCATAATAAGCGGAAGCGTGGAAATACAGAACATTTATCCTTCAGGCAAGATTTCGAGCCTCAAAAAACTGTATTCAGGCGATTTGTTCGGAGAAAGCATCATTCCCGGACGAATACACTCCTACCCTTCTGACATAGTCGCATTGGAACCCACCCGCTTGTTGCTTATTAGAAAATCGGCTCTGCTTGAATCGATAAAGCGCAGCGATGTCCTTCTTGACAATTATGTGGGACTCCTGTCAAAAAAGCTTCTCATGATGAATGAAAAAATCAAAATGCTTTCCCTCGAAACCCTTCGCAAAAAAATTTCCTGGTTCATTCTCGAAATGTATTACGAACAAAATTCGCTTTCTGTCGCAAATCCATATAACCATGACGAAATGGCCAATCTGCTCGGTTCACAAAGGCCTTCTATTTCCCGCGAAATAAGCCGGATGCAAAAGGAAGGGCTTATAGAATACAAAAGAGGCACGATAAACATAAAAAACCTCAACAAGCTTAAGGGCCTGCTGAGGTAGTCACTTCCCAATATTGTTCATTCTTGCATAATGAAACAGATACTGCTGGGCAAAGCCCTTCAATCCGCCGAAATAGTCTTCCGCAAAAGCGCTTATTTCTTCAGGGCTGCTTTTTTTATGCAGATAGAAATGCTCCATCGTCCTCTTTACCCATACATCCACAGGAAATGTATCCATCTTTTCCATGGAAAAAAGCAGTATGCAGTCGGAAACCTTGGGCCCAATTCCGCTCAAGCCCACAAGCTCTTTTTTTGCATCTCTCGTATCCATTTTGCATACCGAACCGAGCCAGTCCGCTTTTTCCGAAACGGCCATTGCCGCCTTGAGGATATATTCATCCCTGTAGCCCGCTCCACATGCCCTTATTTCAGAGGCATCCAAAGATGCAAGTCTCTCAGCCGATGGAAAAGCATAACGCATCTTTCCTCTATACTCTCCAATCTCGATTCCGTAATTTTCGCTCAAGTTTTCTACTATTCCCTTTATTCTCGCAACTCCATTATTTGCCGATATGATAAATGAAACCAAAGTCTCCCATGGATCCTGATTCAATATTCTCATGCCATGGCCGAATGAAACCGCTTTTTCCATAGTTTCATCAATTTCCGAAAGTTGTCTTTCAATCTCAAAATAATTTCTCTTCAAGTCGAAGTAATTTTCCCAGACGGCCTCAAAGTCCCCTTCTCCAATATTGTTAAAAAGGATTTTTTCACCGTTCTTGAGCACATTGAGCACTTTCCCATGTGCAACACCCGTGTAGCTTCCATCGGCTTCCCTGTTCCACCTGAAACACTGTCCGCACTCAAAAATGTGTTTGGGTTCAAAATCCGGTATTTTAATTGTCAGTTTTCTTTTGTCAGACTTCATGCATTCAAATCCTTTCCGCACCTTTTCCCGACGGGAATCAAAAAAGTCCTCAGCCTCCCGATGAAGCATTGCATGATCCCTTTGATGTACTCTTTGAAAGAAATCCCGAAACAAGTTTTACTGAATCATCTTTGCCGCAATATGGGCATGTTTTCATGTCGTCCTTTTCGGAAATGGATGACAGCTTGTCAAACGTCTGACCGCAAGCTTTGCATCTGTATTCGTAAATAGGCATGTGATTCACCTCCTCTTATAGACTTTATACCCCCGCAGTGTATATTTCAATATTTTTTTTATTTTTACCGAACTTTTTGCCGTTTCATCCGTCATATGACTGAAAACCAACAACAATAACATTTGGGAGGTTATACTATGTTTACTAATCTTACTATCATTGAAGCGCTAAAGCTTTTCGCTCCACTGATAGCCATACAGATCGGACTTATTGCTTTCTGCCTGAGACTTCTTGCCAAGAATGACGTCCGAACACTGTCAAAACCATTTTGGGCTCTGATAATAATATCGCTTAACATCATAGGCCCTGTTTTTTATCTGCTTTTCGGGAGGGTTGAGACAAAATGATTTATGCAAAAGGACTAAATAAAAGCTACGGGGATCACCATGTGCTGAAGGATCTGTCAATGCATGTCGAAAAAGGCGAGATATACGGATTCATCGGCAAAAACGGCGCAGGAAAATCGACTGCCATGAATCTGTTTGCCGGCCTTGCCGGATTCGAATCCGGAGAATGTTTCATCGCCGGCAACGCAACAAGCATGAATTTCCAAAAATCCGGCAAGGTAGGCTACCTGCCTGAAAACCCCGGATTCTATCCATACATGACCGGACTTGAGTATCTCTTGTTCATAGATTCCATGTTCAAAAGAAAAAATTCCGCTGCGCAAACAAATGCGGCTGAGTTGCTGGAAACTGTAAAGCTTTCGGATGACGCATACCGCAGAATAGAAGGATATTCAAGAGGAATGCGCCAACGCCTCGGGTTGGCTTCAGTTCTTATTGGAGATCCAGAGCTTCTACTACTTGACGAACCATCTTCCGCTCTAGATCCTGAAGGCAGAAACGACATGGTGAATATCATTAAAAATCTGAACGCACAAGGAAAGACAATTCTTATATCCTCTCATATACTCGACGACATAGAAAAAATATGCAATAGGATCGGAATACTTCACGGCGGACATATACACCTTGAAACGGATCTAACCGACTTGGACGACAAATACCTGACGCCTTCATACGAAGCTGTTTTCGAAAAAGACCCTTCACCAGAAAACATCGCCACCTTGAAAAGGGAACCTTGGATGGCAAATATGGAAACAGAAAACGGCCATTTCATTTTTCACCTTAAGCAAACTGATGAATCCAAACTGCTCATGCTGAAAAAGTTGGGGGAAATGAATCTCGCTGTGCAATCGCTATTCCGCAAGAAATCCACATTGGAGGATTTTTTCCTGAGGATGGTGAACAAAAATGAATAGTTTTAAAGCCTACATCTACAAGGAATGGATTGAAGCTACAAGAACCTACCGTCTAACTGCACTCGGCTGTACAATCATTGCCTTCGCTTTCCTCAATCCCATTCTTCTTAAAATGTTGCCGGTAATACTGAAGTCGCAATCCCCGGGAGTAGATTTTTCGGGAATCTTTGAAATGAGCCAGCGGGAAGCGCTCAGAAGCTATCTTGACAGTCTGTATGAAATAGGGTCGTTCGTTGTTGTACTCAGCCTCATGGGCTCGATTCCGAATGAGTTCAACAATGGAACTCTTGTCATTCCGTTTACTTCGGGCGCAAAAATCAGGAATGTGTATCTGAGCAAACTTCTGATAAACGGAACTGCACTTCTTGCTTTTTCGCTTGCCGGCACTTCAATTGCATATGCTTATTCATCAATCCTCTTCGGAACGGATTTGACAAGTTTTGCGCCTGCTCTTAAAGCCGGATTACTGTACGGATTGTATTTCATCTTCGCGACAAGTCTTACGCTTCTCGCGGGTAGCTTTTTCAGGAAACCTTCAGTCACGGCTGTTTTCACACTATTGGTGCTTTATGTTGCACCGGCTGTCGCAGGTCTGTTCGATCTTGCTGTTTGGTTTCCCTTCGAAATACTCGATGGGGCCAACGATTTAACGCCTTTTTTCTCAAAATCTTCTTGTCGAAGCATTTTGCATACCATCGCATGGCTGTCGACTTTCTCATACGTGACTGTCTGGAAACTGGAACACATGGAAAAAGTGAGGTGAAACCATGAAATCTAAAACCCTTATTGCAGTCCTGGCCGTAACATTTTTCCTTTCATGGCAGGCAGAAAACTGGAATGAAGTATCTATAAATACTAAAGACGGGGTTCTCTACGGAACCTTGCTTGACTGCGGAAAAGAAAGGCCTGTCGCACTTATGATTTCTGGATCCGGTCCCACCGACAGGGACGGCAATCAGTCAAGCGGAAACGTTAAAAACAGTTCGCTTGAATGGCTGGCTCTCGATCTTAATGACCGTGGCATTTCCACTTTGAGGTACGACAAGCGCACTTCCGGAAAAAGTGCAGGCAACTTTGAAAACAAAAATCTCGTCCTGGAAGATTTTGTCGATGACGCAGTGAGTTCAATACGCTACCTTAAATCGCAAGGATATGATAATATCTATTTGATAGGACACAGTCAGGGTTCACTTATCGGCACTTTGGCTGCCCAGCAGGAAGATGTCTCGGGCTTCATATCGCTTTCAGGACCCGGTCGAAGCATAGATCTTGTTCTTGCCGACCAATTTAAAAATCTTTCAAATTCTTTCTCGGAAGAAACATCAGAGATACTCAGTCGCATAAAATCGGGAGCGCCCGTCGGCAAGATGAGCCCCGAAGCAAAAAAGCTGTTTTCGACAGACAACGTGGTTTTTCTTAAGGCATGGATGGCCTACAATCCGGTAGATGAGATTGCCAAGCTCGAAATTCCAATGCTTTTCATTGCCGGTGAAACTGACATTCAGGTTCCTCTGGAAGAACTCGAACTCATTTCTAATGAGGTCGGTCCCGAAAATTGCATTGTGATACCAAACATGAATCACGTACTCAAAGAATCTCCTATCGACCGGCAAAAAAACCTCAGGTCCTATGCTGATCCTTCATATGGGATTGCCGATGGCCTGACAGAAACCATAGAGTATTTCATTCGCTAAGCAATTTCGAACAAGGTGGTGATTCCTTGAAAGAAGCCCAATTGATCAAAGCCGCAAAGAAGAACGATCCAAAAGCATTGGATCAATTGTTCAGGGACAGCTATCCCATCGTTTATGGCTACCTTATAAAAACAACCCTTAACGAACAAACCGCGCGCGATTTGACTCAGGAAACTTTTCTTAAAGCGCTAAATAAAATCAACAGTTTCAACGCCCAGTCGAAGTTCTCAACATGGCTGATAAGCATTGCCACAAATCTTCACAAGGACGAACTTCGAAAACGGAAACGCGAGCGTCCCGAATCGGACAATCCTGTCGCTTCTTCAGACAGCAATGTTGAAAAAAGCGTATTGGAAAGAGAAGCATTCGGAAAAGTTTCGGAAATAATAAAAAAATTGCCGGATGCAAAAAGAAGGGTTTTCATACTGAAGCATTACTATCACTACAGCTATGAAGAAATCAGCCGCATAGAAAATTGTCCCATAGGAACTGTAAGGTCAAGGCTTCACGACTGCATAAATAAAATCCGTTTAGAAATGGAGGTGGAAGAATAATGAACAAATCATGCGAAATGTACCAAATGGAACTGATGGATGTGCATTATGGAGAATCTAAGATGACCGGCGAACTAAGAAACCATTTGGATATTTGCGAGGATTGTTCACGCTATTGGGCAGGGCTCGGTGAATTGGAAACCTCAATGGCTTTCCCCGAATTGGAAGACCCTTTCAAAGAGATTGTTTTGGATAAGCTCATGGCGGAAAGAGATAACAAAACCAGCTTGAGACGTAATGCACGTGAATTTGCAGCTTTTCTGCTGCTTGCGGCACTCTTCCTCGGAACTTGCCTGGCCCTTGTTTTCTCCGGACACGCAATCGCCCTTTCAAAAATATACTTGTCCATTTTCATGGTTTCGCCGCTGATGCTTCCCTTCCTTATAAAACGCCAGACAACAAAGGGGGCTCATACAAATGGAAGAGCTTAGAAATGTTCCTGCAGCAGTCTTCATACTGATAGCAGCACTTCTTTTCGCCCAAGGAACCTGGATTTTTCTCGATGCCCAAAAACGCGGTTCAAACAAATGGCTTTGGGGATTTTTCGGCCTATTAAATGTACCTTCAAACCTTATCATCTATCTCATCGTAACAAGAATATTCATTAAACCCTCACAATGTCCCGACTGCGGCTTTCCTGTGGAAAAGGATTATTCCTATTGCCCGGGATGCGGCAAGAAGTTTGACGATTAACCTGCCAACAGATATCCCTCGCGCAATCTGTATAAATAAAGCGGCATGTATTGAAAATATTAGTATTGATTAGAAATCGGTCCTTGACATGTTTTCAATACGAATTCCCAAATTAAGATAAAATGAAATCCTCTCAATGTCAATCAATGAGAGGATTTCTGTTTTTCGGTTGATGGTTCAAACGCATATCATGCAATTGGATATCATATTTGGAAATACTCTTCAATGACTCTCGAAATTTCATGGCCGGGAGATTTAATTCTGCTTTACTTTAAGCAACCTGTAACTTAGCACAACCAAAAGCAATGCGGGCACAAGCATTATTTGAGTAGCCGCCGTCAGACCATACGAGTCTGAAATTCTGCCAATAAGAAGAAGTCCCATCGCCCCTATTCCGCCGGCAAATCCCATTACCCATCCGTAGCTTGTACTTGTCTTGTTTGGCATCAAATCATGTGAAATAATTACGATTGGTGTATTGCTCGCACTAAGCATAATTCCCACGAATGCAAATGTAATAGCGGAAATAATACCTTCGCCGAAAATCACTCCAAACATCAATACCCCCACAGTTCCATTGAAAATCATAAGACTTTTCCTGCTGCCAAAGCGATCGTTCATGAACCCTCCAAACATTGTTCCAACAGGAACCAAGAAAAGGTTCAATGATAATAGCAATCCCGCCGTCTTTAAGTCAAGCCCTTTCATAATCAAAATTTGAATTCCAAACGCAGTAAGACCCCTTCTGATAAAATTTTTGTTGACTGACACAAGACAAAGCACAGACAGTTTCTTTATATTTTCTAAAAATGCCCCTCTGATTTCTTTAATAACACGGGACGATTCCGCTTTTATTTCAATCTCCTGGACTCCTGCCCAATACATGAACCCTGCTGTTGCAAGCCCCGGCACAATAAACAGTGCAAGACTCTTGAGTCCGTAGTTATGAACCATAGGCAATGCCACTGCCGGTGCCACAGCTGCCGAAAGCCCTCCGATGGTCATGAAAACAGAAAGTATTTTCCCTTTGGATTCCCTCCCCAGCTTAACTACTGTAGATGTTCCAAGTGGATGGAAAAGAGCCGAGGCAAGTGCTCCGAGGGCAACCACTGCAAGAAGCAAATAGTAATTTTGTACCAATCCCGCAATGCTCATCCAAAGCGCAATCCATATTACGGACCATATGAGCAAATATGATTTCCCATGTTTGTCGACAAAACCGCCCACAAACGGCTGGGCAAATGAGCCGAAGCTCGTTATTACAAAAGCGAGCATCCCCTGCTGAGTCATGCTTAACCCTAAATTTTCAGCAAAGATAAACGAAATCGGCGGAATGAGTCCCACATAAAAGTCATTCATGAAGTGGCCCACAGATATGGACGCAAGCTTTTGCAATCGCTTTTTTACAGGTTCTACAACTTTTTTTTGACTTAACTGAGTATCCATTAATTATTCCTTTCAAAAACCCTATGTGCACATTCTATCACAAAACGTTTCCAATTTGGGATTCTTTAAAAATCATCCGTGAATACTGATATAATGAAATAAAAACGAACGGGAGTGATTTGAAATGCACAATGACAAAAGCCTTTGGGCCGGGCTCAATAAACCTGACCTCGACATGGCAGATGCGGATGTTGCCGTATTCGGCATACCTTTCGACGGCAGCGTGAGTTTCCGCGCCGGAGCATCGGAGGCACCCGACGCACTGAGAAATATAACCCGCACTATAACTCCGACAACAGAATTTCTTGAAAGCTTTGAGGAATTGAAGGTTAAAGACATCGGCAATTTCGGAACCGGCACAAGAGAAGAGATTTTCTCAAAGGTCGAGGACGCAACCGAAAAACTCGTGAAGGCAGACACATTTTTCACCATGATAGGAGGAGACCATTCGGTTACTATACCGGTTTTGCGCGGTATTGACAAAGCCCTCGACGAACCTTTCGGAATAATCCATCTTGATGCGCACTTTGACATATGCGATGAATTGGGCGGAGACAGATTGTCCCATGGCTGCACCGAAAGACGCGCGCTTGAGCTTGATAATATAACCGGTCCCGAGAATTTCTTCTTTATCGGTGTCCGCTCAATAGAAATGGACGAATTGCATTTTATAGAAGGAAAGGACTTTTCAATAATAAACGCACATGATTTCGACAAGCTCGGCGTTTCCGCGGTTGTGGATAAGGTGAAGCAAAGCATGCGGCATTTCAACAAAATCTACCTGACTGTGGATATCGACTGCCTTGACCCC
>Ga0209947_1001311_pt1 | contig 14820 bp, 9 predicted proteins | sample SalPonR2_B_D2_MG_FD_185706 | JGI IMG/M metagenome (GOLD analysis project Ga0209947, IMG submission 185706) | Salt pond soil microbial communities from South San Francisco under conditions of wetland restoration - Salt Pond MetaG R2_B_D2_MG... ... | reverse complement strand
GGCACAGAGTCGACAAGAATCGTGGACGAAGTCACTCGATTGCTAGAATCCAGGGATGCTTATCTTCAAATGACGCATGTCCACAACCCTTACGGCGACGGAAAGGCGGCCGAAAGAATCGTCGAAGCGCTCGGGGGATTGCGGGGGGACGGGTTCGACCCGGACAGGCAACAGCCGTCATTGGCCTCAGACCTCGGATAGCTGCGTGTTCTCTCTACGCATCCTCAGGCCCGAATATATCGAGCTCGTAATCGTCAAGGTTTTCATGAACCTGAAAAGCGAGGCTTCCAGAACCTATCTCAGTTTTCTATGGTGGATTCTCGAACCGGTCATGACGATGAGTGTTTTTTATGTTGTCTTTGGTGTTTTGCTCAATAGGAGAACCGAAAATTTCACTGAATTCTTACTGGTCGGGCTCGTGACATGGCAGTGGTTCTCGAACACCGTGACCCATGGCATGAATGCGATCACCCAAGGTAGCCGAATCATTTTAAGCGTTGATATTCCGAAGGAAATCTTCCCCACGATTGAAATTCTGATGGATGTCGTGAAATTCGGTTTGGTGTTGATCTTACTGCTAGGGTTTCTCTGGTTGTCCGGGTTTCCCGCAAATTATCATTATTTTGCACTGCCTGCTCTCCTGGTTATTCAATTCATGTTGATTTGTTCTGTTACATTTCTAGTCGCAGCATTAGTCCCATTTTTTCCTGATATCAAGTTTTTAGTTATGGTTTTATTGCAGTTGGCGTTCTTTTTGTCCGGAGTTTTCTACGATGCCTCTTCCATTCCCATAGAGTATCAGCACTACTTTTTTATGAATCCCATGGCACTACTTATAGATTCTTATCGCCTCGTCCTGCTTGAGGCGCAATCACCGAACTGGTCGAAACTCGGTATTGTGGCCGGAGCCTCGTTAGTCGGCGTCTTGGCTTCGCTTGGACTGCTCAAGAAGCTTCATTACGCCTATCCGCGAGTGCTTCAGCCGTGATCGCGTCGGATCAGCGCAAGAGCCTTATTTCGCTTGAGCAGGCGGGGCTGACCTATCGGCGCCGGACGGGTTTCCTTCGCACGTCACGTTTTGAGGCGCTGACCGAGGTATCCCTGGAATTGCGCGAGGGCGAGTCGCTTGGTATCGTGGGGCGAAACGGCTCGGGAAAGAGTACCCTGATGAAAATCCTGGCAGGTATCTTGCAGCCAAGCCGGGGACGATTGATTAACCATGGTTGTTCGGTGGCGCTGCTGACGCTTCAGCTCGGGTTCGATCCGAATCTGTCAGGGCGGCAGAACATCCTGATGAGCGGAATGTTGCTTGGATTTCGCCTCAAATACGTTCGGTCGTTCATGGAACCGATAATCGATTTTTCAGGTCTCGGCGCGGCCATCGACAACCCGTTGCATACCTACTCGACCGGAATGAAGGCCCGACTGGGGTTTTCGGTGGCCTTTCACCTCGATCCGGACGTGCTCCTGGTGGACGAGGTTTTCGGCGTCGGTGACGCTAATTTCAAGCAGAAATCGCAAAAGGTGATGGAAGAGAAAGTGCAATCGGACAAGACCATCGTAATGGTTTCCCACAGTCTGCCCCTGCTTCAAAGGCTCTGTGATCGGATTCTGTGGATCGAGAGTGGCAAGGCTTACCGGAGCGGTGACCCGGACGAGGTATTGCCCGCCTATCGCGAACACTTGCAGCGCGCCAACGGCGGGTCGTGACATGAAGAGCTTGCTGATCATCGGAATGCATCGGTCCGGAACTTCCGCCGTCGCGCGGATCGCCAACATGCTCGGGTTTAATCTTGGCCCCACCGAGAGCATGGGAGAGCCATCGAGCGACAATCCGAAAGGCTTCTGGGAATTGATGCCGGTTCGGAACCTCAACGACTTCCTGCTCCAGTCGGCTGGCGCAACCTGGGACAACCCTCATGATTTTTCCGTCGACCGGATAAGCGAGCATGCGCGCTTCACCTTCTTCCGGCTTGCCGAAAGGTTGGTTTCGAGACTGCGCGGTGACACACCATGGGCGATCAAGGACCCGCGTCTGAGTCTCACGATGAACGCGTGGCGTCCCATGTTGGAGGACCCGGTGGTATTGCTGGTCTACAGGAATCCGCTGGAAGTCGCGCGCTCGCTCAAGGCCAGAAACAACTTTCCGCACGAATACAGTCTTGCGCTCTGGGAAAAATACATTGTCGAAGCGCTGAACAATTCCGCGGGCCTTCCGCGGGTTTCGGTCGATTACGGTGATATCGTCTCCAGCCCTGTCGAGGCAGTGGAGCGGCTGGCGAATAGGCTCTCCGGTTGCTTCCCCGGCATGCTTTCGGGAATTCCCGAGAACGATCTTCTGGCTTTCATCGACCCGAGCCTCAATCATCAGCGTATGTCCGGCGGCGAATTCAGCTCCGGAATCCACCTGACCGAACGTCAACGCGAGCTTGCCGCCGCGCTTGAAGCGGCCGATACGACTGGAGCAAGCGACCAGGTCTTCAGGATGTCGATCGAGTCGAACCGCCTGCTTCAAGCGACCGCCGATCTCAGGGCAACCGAAAGCGCCCTCCAGTCCACGTGCAAGTCGCCCGGCGCCGGACGCGATCAATCGCGGGGTTCGAGCGGAGACAGCGGCGAATGGGCTGCAAATGTCGAGCATGTCGCCGGCCGGTCCGCGGATTTCCTGCCCGACGCCGAGCGTCTGCTTACGTCGGTGAGGGTGGCCGGCGGGCGATTCGATTCGTTCGACACGCGATTGGCTTCGATGGAGCAGCGTCTTCAGGATCAGGAAACGTTGTTATCAGATCAGCACCGCGCACTCGAGACTGTGCAGGAAGAGCTCGCCTCGCGGCTACCGGCTCAGGACGTGGAATCGGCCTCGGTGGTACATTCAGCCCGCCGCGCTTATGAATCCGTGGGCGAGCTTCAGGCACTGTTGTCGGAGACCCGGCTGAGTTGGCGCTGGAAAGTCGGCAACTCGGTCGTGCGCCTGGTTGAAATGGTGTTGTTGCGGCGCAGGCCTATGCTGGCCGTCGACGCAATGGAGAGCGGTTTGACGCGCCTCAGGACGATGCTGTCCGAGCTTTCAGAGCCGCCCGCAGTTGCTGACGGCGCAGAATCCCCGCACCTCATCGAACCTGAAGAAGTTCGCATCCTGGATGAACTGCCGATGCCTGGCAAGCTGGATATCGTGGTCTTTCCGATCATCGATTGGCACTTCAGGATTCAGCGGCCTCAGCACCTGGCGCGCGAAATGGCGCTTCGCGGGCATCGGGTCTTCTATCTCACCATCGCGCCGCGGGGCGGTGCCCGGGAGCCCGGATTTCGCCTACTGGAGATGCCGGAGAACGGCGTATTCATTTGCGAACTGCAGATTCGCAGCGCCGCGAAATTCGATCTCTACGGTGGCAAGGTTTCAGCCGAGAGTATTGGCGAGATCCGAAAGGCGCTCGAATCGCTCTGGCGATGTCAGCGCATCGGTGAATCGGTCAGTCTCGTACAGCATCCCTCATGGCGCGACGTGGTCCGTTCGATTCCGGCAAACTTCGTGGTCTACGATTGCATGGACCACCACGCGGGTTTCTCAACACATACGCGTGATGTCGGTAGCCATGAGCAGGCACTACTGGAATCAAGCGATCTCGTGGTCGTGACCTCCGGGTGGCTCGCGAAGCTGCATTCGGCCTACCAGCCTAGCGTGATCCGAAATGGCGCCGAGATCGAAAGATTTTTACCCTTTTCCGCAGCCGAGCAGGAACGGGTCGGGAAGGCTCGCACGGTGGGTTACGTCGGCACGATTGCCGAGTGGTTCGATCTGCGGCTGATCGTCCAGAGCGCCAGAAAATTCAAGGACTGGAAGTTCGTGCTGGTCGGCTCCACAGCCGGATGCGATACGTCGGAAGCCGAGCGCATGCCGAATATCGTCTTCGAGGGCGAGCGTCCCTATTCGGAAGTCGCTGAATACCTGCGTCGCTTCGACGTTTGCGTCATTCCGTTCAAGCTGACCGACCTGATCAAGGCCACGAACCCGGTAAAGGTCTACGAATATCTGGCCGCTGGCAAGCCGGTGGTCTCCGTCCAGCTTCCTGAACTGGAAGCGATGCAGGACCTTGTTCACCTGGCGCGAGACGAACAGGATTGGAACGACAAATTGAGAATCGCCATGGATGAAAGTGGCGATCGCGAGTTGATTGCAAAAAGAAGCGAGTGGGCACGCCAGCACTCCTGGGCCCGTCGTGCGGCCAAGCTCGAAGGCGCGATTCTTGAGAAGCTGCCCGCCGTAAGCATCATCATCCTGGCTTACAACAACCTCGACTTCTCCCGCGCATGCATTGAAAGCGTACTGAAACATACCCATTACCCGGACCTTGAAATCATCATCGTCGATAATGGCTCGTCGGATGGATCGATAAAGTATTTTCAGAAAGTGAGCGACCAGAACCCTCCGATCAAAATCGTACGCAACGAAGAAAATCTCGGATTTTCAGGCGGAAACAACAGCGGGATCAAGGTTGCCTCCGGCGAGATCGTAGTGTTACTGAACAACGATACCTACGTCGCGCCCGGCTGGCTGTACGCGATGGTCAGCAAGATGAAAGGGTCATCTGCGCTGGATATCGCTGGCCCGGTGACCAACAATATCGGGAACGAGGCAAAAGTTGATATCGTCTACGACTGCATGGAGAGCATGATTGACGCCGGAACGAACTACACCTGGCGGCACGCCGGGGAGGTGCTGATGGTCGAAAATCTTGCGTTCTTCTGCGTCGCAATTTCGAGAAAAGTAATCGAGAATGTCGGATTGCTTGACGAATCGTTCTCGGGAGGATTCTTCGAAGACGATGATTACTGTAGACGGGCGGTTGATGCTGGCTTCAAGCTTGCGATTATCGAAGATTCTTTCGTGCATCATCACCTTTCAGCGTCATTTGATCTCTTGGGAGCCGAAAGGAAGCAAGAAATCTTCGATTCAAATCGAGCAATTTATGAAAAAAAGTGGGGGCGATGGAAGGCTCACAGGCATCGTGGCAGGGACACGGATAATGACTGACCTCCCGCGAGTGATATTGCATGTCGGTACCGAAAAAACAGGCTCCACGGCTATTCAGAAAGCCGCTTCCTCCGCGCATGCAGGGCTTTTGAAAGCAGGCTGGTTACTTCCTGCCAGCTTTGGTCCAACTCCACATGTACGTGTAACAACAGCAGCAGTTGATTTTAGCGAGCGCAGCGCGCTGGTTAGACTTCTTGGGTTGCAAAATAAAAAATCACAGGATGCGCTTAGAAACACCTTGAGCGCCGATATAGCGGATGAAATTCAAAAAAAAAGGCCGGATACCGTTCTCATCACTGATGAGCACATTAATGTTCACTTAAGCTCAATTCAGCAACTGCTGCGTATGCGCTCATTTATTGAAGAGTTTGCGCAAGTCGATGAAGTTGTTTTATTCTTTCGGCGACAAGACAACTTCTTGGCGGCTCTCATAAGTGAATCGATCAAACTCGGCCGATTCGGGATTTTTGACCCGGAGAATCCGAAACCAGTCGGTAACACTAGGCCATATCGTTTCAGTTACCAGAAAATAATTTCGAACTTTGAGGCGGCTTTTAGGGGTGCCCGCCTTGTTCTAAAGTGTTATCAGGAAAATCCGGAATATTCAACAGTTAGAGAATTTGAGGGACTTTACCCTGAGCTTAAGAACAGGCTGAGAGAGCCTACGCAGCGTCAAAACTCATCGTTAAGCGCGGCGGTCGCAATGCCGTTGTTGATCATAGGTAATCAAGCATTCAAGAACGGCAATCAGGAACTGCTTTTGCGTTGGCCCGAGGTAATCGCTGCAAGTCAACAGCTTTTTCCTGGGAGCCCGTGGAGGTTTCCTAAGACTAAAGTTACTTCTTTTCTTGAAGACTTCAAAAGTGAAAATGAATGGATTGCGTCTCGACACGAGCAATTTTCCGCATGGCTGAATCCGACCTACTTTGATAGTCGGGAGGACAGGCTTCCAAATCGTGCCGAGTGCGAAAGTGTAATCGATTCACTGTCGGCGAAAATCGATGCCAGACTTGCAAACAACCTTGCGAGTGTTCTAAATTCTATTCCCAATGAGAAATTTAGCGAGAATAGAGCGGGCACGGCTGGAAACGCGTTAAATTATTCGTCGGAAAAGAGGTTGCCGGACAGCTTGCAGCTCACCGAGCCAGGCTCCGTAAAAGAAGAAGGTGCCAGCATTCGTGCAAAATGCCCGGTCTGCGCACAGGCCTATATAATTAGCACAGCTCTGCCAGCCCGCGAGGGGCCGCTTTGTCCGCGTTGTCAGGTGTCTGGAAGGGGCTCCGCAATTGTCTACCATTTTCTGCGACTCGCAACAGGTTCGACGACCCGATCATTGGCAGAGCTCAGGCGCGACGCAAGTGTCAAGGCCCTTGGGCTATCGGATAGTCCGCGATATTCGGAATGGCTGGAACGTAAATTCAAATACAGGAATACATATTTGCACAAGCGTCCGCGATTGGATGTCACTCGCCCCCCCCGAAACTGGCTTAACTGGGCGGACGTGGTGATATCCGCGGACGTATTTGAGCATGTTGTAGGGAATAGCATTGAGGCGTTTAACGGAGTTTTCTCCATGCTCAGGCCAGGCGGTAGCCTGATTCTGACCGTTCCGTTCGTGAACGTGGGCGAGGCGATTGAACACTATCCTGGCCTGATTGACTATCGGGCCCGCGTTAAGAATGGGGTTGAAACGGTTGAATTGATCTTTGCCGGCGGGATTAAGCGTATTGCCGATAACCCCGTTTTTCATGGCGGCCCCGGTTCAACATTGGAGTTGAGAATTTTCAACCGTCACAGACTCCTTTGCGAACTTGAGCAAGCCGGTTTCATCGACATCCAGGTTCACGATGATAACCTACCGGAGTCGGGCATTGTCTGGGGCCCGGCATCTCGGCCAATCACGGCACGAAAGCCGCAATAGTCAATTCCATTAGATTCCGGCGCAGTTGCCTGTGACGTCTAGCCAGATCCTTCGAGTATCGCTTAGATATACCCACAAACACATCGGTTTACAGGTTGAGAAATTGAAAACACGAAAGCTTTTTGAGCGCTTAGGCCGTACTCTCGGGGACAAGGATTCGATGGTCGATCATTTTGTGCTCGACTTTGATGCTCCGGTCAGTATTCGCTCCAAAGACGGCGAGAAAGAGTGCGTCACCTGGTTCGTTCCGGAACATGTTCTGGACGGAAGAATGTCGGTATCATTGCCGCCTGGTTCGCTCCTGGAACTTGGATTGCCCATTGCCGTAAAGGAAGACTACGAATTTGTCGTGCAAGGATGCTTGGCATCGAATGACGATGGCATAGGATCAGAATGTGGTCATACTATCAGAGTCCTGGCCAACGAGACCGCTAATAGCAGAGGCGACTTCGAAGTGGTTTCGGCACTGTATATATCGGGTTGCGATCGCTGGCAGACGATGCGGGTAGGTTTGGAAAGGTTCGTCGGGAAACAAATCTTTGTCTCAGTTGAGTGTTGCGCCTCGGATGATGCACAGCCGGGCATCAGTGGAGTGGCGCTTTCCGAGATCTCGATTGCACGGAGTGATAAGCTCCCGTTGTTCCGGGCGCAGACATTCCGCAAGCTCCGGTCGCAGAACGAAATTGACCATTTCAGCAAGGTCTATAGCCATTCAGTGTATAGCCGACAACAGGACAAACAGGCCAAGGAGGCTTTGGGCGGGCACCGGCCAGTTAAGACATTGAAGTCAGAGTTGTCGAGCCGGAGCGGCTCGAGAAATCTGAAGTCCTGGAATTTTCCACCGCCCGATGAGGGAGAAGTCTCGTTTTCGTATGGCAACAGATTGCTTGCGCAGAATATTCGGCAGAGGTCTCCGGATTTTGATTCGAGGTTGCGAGAGATGGCATCTGAGCGTGACAAGGTCAGGATTCTCTCGCTTTGCAGTGGCGCAGCAAGAGTTGAAGCGGCAATGAGCCGGAGCGCACCTCAGAATGTTTCGTGGGCTTTGCTCGACATGAATCCTGGTCTTCTTGAAATGGCTTCGACACAGTTCCATGATTCGGTTGATCTAGAGCTTTTTAACGAGGATGCCAACCAGTTGAATCCAGTCGATGCTAGCTGGGATATCATTATTTGCGTTTCGGCATTGCACCATATAGTCGAACTGGAACGGATTTTTGAATTTATTGGGGGAAGCCTCACTGACGGCGGCGAGTTCTGGAGCCTTGGCGAGAATATAGGGCGTAATGGCAATCGACTCTGGCCTGATGCGCTGCAGGAAGGCAATAGAGTTTTCCAGCAACTGCCAGATGAACTTCGTATAAACGTGCATACGGGTAATGTCGATGACGTGATTCCTGATAGGGATTTTTCCGTCGGTTGCTTTGAGGGCATTCGTAGCGAGGATATCGAGGGCGTACTTGCAAATTGGCTTTCCCCGATCGACGTGTATCGGAGAAACTGCTTTATGTGGCGGATACTCGACCTATCCTATTCTGAAAACTATGACTTGAGCCGCGGAGATCACGTGCGCCACTTGCAGGCTGTTGTCGATGCGGAGTTGCGGTTTTATAATTCCGGCGGACGTGCAACTGAACTATTTGGCGTCTACAGGAAGTCGATGTAGGGACAAGCTGAGTCTCGAGCTAAGATTTTTTAGGCTGGTTGGCTGAAAATAATATCCGGCTCGTTAGGCTGGGAGCTTTGTTTTTGCTGAACCTTTTTGGCCGGGATTTTTAAGACCTTATGATTTGCTCAATGTGTTTGATCTTTTGTTAGTAAATTCATGATGAGAATCCTTTTGATCGCGTACGAGTTTCCCCCTATTAGCTCTGCGCAGTCTTTGCGTTGGGCAAAACTAGCTGGTGAGCTTAGCGATCAGGGTCACGATGTCACCGTTTTAACTACGAATTTTAGGGTAGTGAATAAACTCACGCCGGATTTAAAAGCTGAATTGACAGTCATACGCACTTGTCCGGGGATATTCATGAGCTTGACGAATCGAATTCAAGCCCGATTTTTCAGTGCAAAGCGTAGAGATGTTCCCGACGGAATTCTAGTGCAGTCGAAACCAATGTTTATAAGGCTCTATCGCCGATTGAGAGGGATTCTTAACCAAGTTGTTTTCCCGGACTTACGAACTGAGTGGTATCCCTTTGCCCGTGTAGCAATCGGTCACCTTCTGCGGTCCGGTTATAAGCCTGATCTGGTGGTAGGGTCTCATGAGCCAGCCATTGATATAGAGCTCGCGATTCACGCTAGTCGTTCTTTTGGTGCGCCAAGCATTGCTGATCTTGGCGATCCAATCGATACAGTTTATTCGCCGAAATGGAGGAGGCGCCTGGACCGGCTTTATGAGGCTTCTTTGATTCGCCGTGTTGACGGTATTACCGTGACCATCGAAGAAGCTAGGCAGGTGCTATCGAATAGACACAAAGCTAAAATTGATAAGTTTGCAGTCGTTCCTCAAGGGTTTGACCGTTGCGCGGCCCCCGAGCCTCGCTCTACAATAGCGTTCAATAGAGCGTGTTTGAATATCGTATTTACCGGTACATTATACGAGAAATTTCGTTATCCCCGTTTCTTTCTGAAAAAACTTCGTGAGCAGTCGGAAGTCCGCTTATGGATTATCGGAAACCTAGTTGGGGAGTTTCCGGAAATTGAAAATTCTGAGTCGATTAGCTTCCTCGGGACGCTTCAGTATTCTGCTGTTCGGGAGATACAGATGATGGCGGATGTGCTTCTGAGTGTTGCGAATAAGCAGAGCGAGCAGATTCCCGGCAAGATATTTGAATATTTCGGAGCACAACGGCCGATTTTGCATGTAAGCTTCGGTGGGGATGATCCGACCGCCGCTATGATTCATAAGTATAAACGGGGCTGGATGGTTCGGGATGCAGATCGGGACTGCACTGAAGTCCTTGGTGATATCAAGGCTCGTTGGCGTTCCAATTCTCTAGAAGAACTTCTGGATCTTGATTCCGCGCTGTTAAGCGAATTTTCTTGGGCCAGGCGAGCAGAGCAGTTTATTGACTTTGCTAAGAAAGTTAAAAAGAAAGATGCATCTGGCGCCTCCGCTTTCGAATAGCAGGTCCCTGATTTACAATGATATTTATTTCGCTGGCCGGTAGACATGGCTTTGACTGTAGGTCAGTATATTCCTCAATTCAATGGCTTGCCTCAGCATTCTCGCGCAGTGCGTCCCGGGTGCGAACGCAATCGATCCATATTTTGCTGTGTGTCAAGCATTTCCGGCATTCGAGAAGTGTTATTTTTGACTAATCCGGGATCAATTTAAGTGTCGTACCCGAATTGCATAGCTGTTGTTGCGCAAGTGCCCCGAATAACCTCGAGCTGAAAGTCCGAGATTTCCTGACTCCTGTCGATCGCGGTCACCGGCGAAATGCGCGAGGCTTGCTTCCGGGCATCCCTCTTGGTCTCACCAATGCGTTCGGCGGCCACATGCAGAAGAGTCCGCGGGTCTTCGCTGAAGTCCTCATATCTGACGATTTCCAGTCGGTTGATGTTTTTCAGGGCCCGCCTGGCGAGGAAATTCCACCACATGGCGCGCCTGATTTCGACTTCGGGCTCGGCCTCGATTCGTTCGAGTTGCCGCCTTTCCACCCCCGCCAGGAAAGGGTCGCTCGACGTCCCGATTCGGGCCTTTCCGGTCACCGCCATGCGAAGATGCTCGAATGATCGGCTCCATGAGGCAATGGTGCTGATCGGGTTTCGAATGCAAAAGAATATCGGACTTTCGGGCATGGACTCTGCAATTTGTTCGAGCCGGGCCGAGAAAGCCAGCGTGTTCTTCGTTCCCAGCGGAAAAGCATCGCTCCCGGGCTCGTAGCGCAGGTCGGTTCGGACGTCCGATGCGAAAGTGTCTTCGACCAAACGCCCCGTAGAGTCTACCTTGTTCGGCACGGCCTGCCCGGTCAGGATCTGGCCCCGAAGCCGCTGGTAGTAAGCTGCCAGCCCGAAACCGCCCGGATGCTCCAGCGCACCGAAAACTTCAGCGGGTTCGTTGATCACGATGGCGTCGCCAAGCCCGTCTATGCAGGACGAAAACAGACTTGTCCCGGAACGCGGAATTCCCGTAATGATGAAATCCGGACCACCGCAGCGCGGCGAACGGCGTGGAAGTGTCCGGAACTTTCTTTTCGGTCCCATCTCCGCCGCCCAACGCCATTCGGGATCGTCGGTCAGGATGGGCCCGAGCATTCTGTAGTCGTCCAGCAAGTGAGCAACAGCGTTCCTGATCCGGCGACTTCCGGAGACCCGGTCCGGCTGATGATAGTGGACGACGGCAGTTTGATCGCTTTCCGGAACCGGGCGGAGGTGGGCGGGAAAGTTGAGGTTTTCCGACACAGGCCGAACATCGAGCTTCTGGTCGTAGACTGCGAGCGTGAGCGAGATCTGATCCAGGTGGTAATCGTGTCGTCCCCGGGCTTTTGCCATCTGGCGGGCATGCCGAATCCAGCAGTCGGCGAGCGTCCTTTCGCTGGACAGACCGATGAAGCCGGCATTGAAATATGGAATACCCGGTTCGCCCGTATGGGTCGACAGGTACCGTACTGTCGGAACTGAAATGCCATGATCTGCAAAAACCCGCTTCCACTCATCGTCGTCAAGTTCAGCGGTCAGCGCGTCGGCCGGTTTGGCCATGAACTGAAAGGCGGGTTCCAGGTGGCTCAGAAAGTTATCGAGCACGATCATGTCGCTGTCCATGAACAGCGCAACCCGCGAGGTCGTCTCCAGGATCTTGAGGCAGGCCAACTTGTTGCCGATTGGATAATCGGAGGAGAGGGGATTCTCGAGCGGGCGTATTTCTGCTCCAATTGCCTCGAGAAAACGCAGTGTCCGGTCGGACGGGCCGGGTCTTCCCGACTCGATTCCGCCGATCGCTGCTGTCATTCGAACACTGTCCCCAAGCCGGGCTGCGATCGATGCGGCCAGCACGCAGCTCTGGGCCTCAAGGCGGCCAGCCTGACAGATGAATCCGATGTGGACGTTATCGCTCATCCTGGTTCCGGTGCCGGGTGAGCTAGAATTGTAGCGTGGACGGCAAGCAGGCTGGAAGACGGAGGATTCGTGACCAAAGTTTTCTGTATAGGCTTTCACAAGACGGGTACGAGCAGTATCGGCAGAGCGCTGGAGGACCTGGGGTTTGATGTGACTGGACCCAACTTCGTTCATGACCGCCGAATTCACTTCGGACTATGGTCGCTTGTGCGCCCGCTGATCGAGCAATACGACGCGTTCCAGGACAACCCCTGGCCTGTCCTCTTTCGTGAAATCGACTGGTACGTGCCCGACGCCAAGTTCGTGCTCACGATGCGGGATCCAATGGACTGGATCGGCAGTGTCGAAAGTTTTTTCGCGAAGCACAGTACCGAGATGCGGAAATTGATCTATGGCGTCGGCTCGCCGGACGGACAACGTGAACGCTATCTTGCACGATACTTGCGACATTACGAGGAAGTAGACGCTTACTTTGCGGACGACGGGTTGCGCCTGCTGCGAATGAATGTCTTCGAGGGTGATGAATGGCAGAAGTTGTGTTCGTTTATCGGGAAACCGATTCCGGACATTCCGTTCCCCCACGTGAGGCCAAGCCCGGCGGCGGCCGGCTCCGAGTGACCCGGCGTTTCGGCCCATGATGTGGTCTTCCCTGATCGAAGCCGAAGGCGCGCCGTTGCGGCGGGCACCTGGTTCGAATCCGGCAATCCTTCATCGGTCGTCCCAGGCGATCGAAAGACCGATACGAGGCGGATTGATCGATGAATGAAACGGCGAACGAGAATCCTGTCTGGAAACCCGCAGTCGATGACATGGCTGACCGGGGGTTCGTTTTCGTGCACATCAACAAGACAGGTGGAAGCAGCATTCGCGCCGCGCTTGACATATCAGGATATCAGCACGTCAGGGCATGCGACATTGCAGCTTTTCTGGGTTGGCGCAAATGGTCGGAAATGACTACATTTTCCACCATCCGCAATCCGTGGGATCGTCTCGTCTCCATGTATTACTGGCGGGTCACGACCAATCAGACCGGCCTGGCTGACTCGCGGATCGATTTCAACGATTGGCTGGATCTGTGCCTGCGGCGTCGGGATCCCTATTTCATAAAGAATCCACTCATGCTCGCACCGCAAAGCTACTGGCTGTGCGATGAATCGGGTGAATTGCTTGTCGACCGGCTATTGAGATTCGAGCGGCTGGCGGAGGATTTTCACAAGTTGTGCGCGGCAATCGGCATTCAAAAAAAGGCAGAGCTGCCCCACCTCAAGAAAACCGAGCGCAAACACTATTCGGCATATTTCGGGCAGAAAGACGCTGAGCTGGTGGGTCGCATCTACAAAAAGGATATCGAGGCGTTCGGGTACCGATTCGACGGGGAGCCGGCCTGACAGGCCGGCTCCCGCGTCGGTGGGCGGGTTAATCGCGCGCAGTCTTGAGTGCGTCGATTTCGCTTTCCAGCTGCTTGATCGTATCCTGCTGCTGCAGCGTGTACAGGGTCAGTTCCTCGACCTTCTCGAGAAGCAGAATCTGAAGCTCACTGAGATTGACGCCACCACGGTCAGCGTATTCCTGAGCGGACGGGATGCCGGGCAGGTGTCCGAACTCGTCGATGAAGGACGCAACCTCATCCAGCGGACGCAGCGCGTAACTGTCCTCGAAGACGTAATCCGGAATGGTCTGCGTCGCTGTCGTGAGGGTTCCCTTCAGCGTGAGATTGCCGTCGGTAGACAGGAACATTTCTGCGCCGGTATTATCCGGGTCATTGAAACCGAGGCCACCATCCGCATCGCGGATCGTCAGTTGCCAGTCCTGGTTGGCGCCCGGGCCGGTCCCTGCCGAATTTCCGGTTTCGGTCATCGTGAAGGTCATCCCGTCGGCCTGGGTGGTCTGCAGATGCAGTTTCGCAGCAGGGGTCAAGATACCCATCCCGACGTTTCCGTTGTGAAGAACGAGACTGTTCGTGTCGGCACCGGGCCGAATCTTGAATGGCAGCAGGCTACCGTTGGTCACATCCCGCACGAAGAAGTTGGTCTCGTTGCCGGCGATGTCCCAGGTCTGGGCCGTAAAGCCGCTGCTCCCGTTCTGTTCCAGGCGCACGGTCGGACTGTCGCCATCGACAATGTGGTTTTCCACGACCGGTGTGCTGGTGCCGAAGCCGATTCGGCCGCCATCATCGACATACAGCGAATGGCTCGGTGCGGAGGCTTCGATGGTGAACGGGGTGCGCCCGCCGGTAATGTCGTCGATGGAGAACTTGTTGGCGCCGCCGTTCGCGGAGTCGTTGGCGGTCAACTGCCAGTCGTTGCTCGGGAAGCTTCCGGAGTTGCTGGTGTCGTCGAACTTGATCCGGAGGTTGTTTTCCTTGAGACGGAGCGTGTCGAAACCGAAGCTTTCGCCGTTGACGCAATCGAAGCCGACACAGATGCTGCTGGTGACGATCAGGTCGTCGGCGATCACCTGGTCGCGCGTATCGCTTCCATCCTGGGATGCAGGGCTCTGTACGCTGGAAGCCAGTGTGCCGACCGGGGCGGTTTCGCCTTTGTAAGAGGCCTCCTCGACGCCCGGAGAGACTAGATTTCCGTCACGAATCGAGAAGGCGCCGTAGCCGCCGGTCAGGGATTCGGTGATCGCGGGTTTGCCCGAATCGCGGTCTGTGGTCATGCCCGATATGCCCATGATCTGCAGTTCATACCGGTACGTGCCGTCGGGCATTTCCCCATGCCCCAGCGTTGCGGGACTGAACTCGATCGGTTCCCCGGCTTTGAAGCTCTTGCGCAGATGGAAGTCTTCCGGGCCCTTGATGATC
>Ga0209947_1001310_pt1 | contig 14824 bp, 14 predicted proteins | sample SalPonR2_B_D2_MG_FD_185706 | JGI IMG/M metagenome (GOLD analysis project Ga0209947, IMG submission 185706) | Salt pond soil microbial communities from South San Francisco under conditions of wetland restoration - Salt Pond MetaG R2_B_D2_MG... ... | reverse complement strand
AAGGCATTTCCGAGCCGACGCGCGAGGCGCGGCACTGAAGTCAAGCGGCGGCGATGGCCCTCCGCTTGCGGCCGTCAGTCACGTTGGCGGGCTTTCCGGGCGTCGCCGCCGCTTTCTTTCGCGGGGCGAGAGATTGTCGGGGCTCAGGGTTGCCCGTCGTCGAGCACTGCCCCCGCCCCATGAACCGGCGCCCCCGAGGGGCGTCCGACTCCACGCACGAAGCCAGTGCTCCGCTCTCACGCGCCTCTCGCGCGGGCCGACGCCCGCGCCTGCTATCCTCGCCGCCGCCGCCGCCGGCCGCCGGCCTCCGACGACTGGCCGTCGTTGAATGCAAGGTCGGGCAGCGGGACGACGCTGCGCAGGATCTCGAACCGGTCCACCGCGTTCGGCATCGCCGAGGCGGCGACGAAATGCTCCTGAAAGCGCGGCTCTATCGCGGTCTCGATCTTCTCGATGCGGCCCACGATATCCTCGATCTCGAGCCGTGCTCCCCGGTTGAGAAGCGCGATCCGCGCACCTGTGCCGGCGGCGTTGCCCGCCGATGTGACATTTTCGAGCGGGCAATCCGGGATCATGCCGAGCACCATCGCGTGTTTCGGCGAAATATGCGCGCCGAACGCCCCGGCGAGGACCACCCGGTCGACCCGGTCGACGCCGCGCTTGTCCATCAGAAGCCGTGCGCCGGCGTAGAGCGCGGCCTTGGCCATCTGGATCGCGCGGATGTCCGGGTTCGTGACTGTGATGACCGGCCCGCCCGTCGCCGCGCCGTCCCAGACGACATAGGACCAGGTTCGCCCATCGGCGACGATCCGCTCCGAACCGGTCTGCTCCGGCGAGCCGATGAGCCCGCCGGCATCGACGAGGCCTGCGATCCGCATTTCCGCGATCGCCTCGATGATCCCGGAGCCGCAGATGCCGGTGACCCCGGTCGCCGCCACGGCGCCGGCGAAGTTCTCGTCATCCGACCAGAGGTCGCAGCCGATCACCTTGAAGCGCGGGCGCTTGGTGGCCGGGTCGATCTCCACCCGCTCGATGGCCCCGGGGGCGGCGCGCTGTCCCGAGGAAATCTGCGCGCCCTCGAAGGCGGGGCCGGTGGGCGACGAACAGGCCAGAACGCCGCTCTTGTCGCCGAGCTGGATCTCGGCATTCGTGCCCACGTCGACGATGAGCACGAGGTCATCGGACTTGTCGGGAGCTTCCGACAGCGTCACCGCGGCGGCATCGGCACCGACGTGGCCCGCGACGCAGGGCAGAAGGTAGACCCTTGCCGAGGGGTGCCAGCCAAGCCCGAGTTCGGCTGCCGTGAGGTCGAGCGACCCCGAGGTCGCGAGCGCGAAGGGGGCCTGGCCGAGTTCGTAGGGGTCGATGCCGAGAAGAAGGTGATGCATCACCGGGTTGCAGACGATGACCCCGTCGAGGATGAGGTCGGCGGCGACGCCCGCCTCCGACGCGATCTCCTCGGTGAGCCGCGCGATGCCTTCGCGCACGACCTCTGTCATCGTCGCGGCGCCGCCTTCGTTCATCATCGCGTAGGAGACCCGGCTCATCAGGTCTTCGCCGTAGCGGATCTGGGGGTTCATGATGCCCGACGAGGCCAGAACCTCGCCGGTGCGCAGGTCGCAGAGATGGCCGGCGATCGTCGTCGAGCCGAGGTCGATGGCCAGCCCGCAGACCGAGCCCTCGTAGAAGCCCGGCCAGACCCGCTGGATCACCGGTGAGACGTCATCGCGCGCCTGGTGTACCGCGACCGTCACCTTCCAGCCGCCCTTTCGCAGGGCCGGTTGCAGCCCCCGGAGGACCGCGAGATCCGCCCGCGCGCCGGTGATGTCCCATTGCGCCTCGAGGGCCGTCGCGAGCCTCTCGAGATCTCCCGACGGCTCGTGCATGTCCGGCTCTTCCACCTCGACATAGACAAGGCGCACGGCGGGGTTCATGACGATGTCGCGCACCTCGGCGCGCTTTCTGACGACCTGGCGGTGCACCTGGCTTTCGGGCGGCACGTCGATCACCACATCCGACAGGATCTCGGCCTGACAACCGAGCCGCCGGCCCGCCTTCAGGCCGCGCTTCTCATCGTAGCGCGCCTCGACCGCGTTCCATGGGCTGAGAGCTCCTTCGGCCACGCTCACGCCGTGCTTGGGGAAATCGCCCACCCCCGGCGAGACCTGGCACTTCGAGCAGATGCCCCGGCCGCCGCAAACCGAGTCGAGGTCGACGCCCAGGTGCCGGGCCGCTTCGAGCACCGGGGTGCCGCGCGCCACGCGGCCGCGTTTTCCCGAGGGTGTGAAGATCACGAGTGGGTCGCTCATCGGAGCCTTTCGCCGCTGTTCGGGTCGAACCATAGACCTTTTGGGAGCGGGGAAAAGTCCGGGCGCGACGGCTCAGACCGCGCGCGCGGCACTGCCCCGAAAGCTCCCCCGGCGTTCCAGACCCACGTCATCGTTTGGCCATTCTTCACGGGATGATGGCACGGGCTTTCCAGATGTTCGGAAGGCCGCTGTAAAAACGGAGTAACGCGTATGGACCCTTTTGTCCCACTGATGGCCCTTGGCTATCTCGTCCTGCAGATATCGGCCCTCTTCTGGTCGACGTCATCCTGGCGCAAGCTCGGCCGCTTTCCGATCTGGGCGTTCGGGGCGGCCACCGTGGTGCTCGTCGTCGGCAACGCCATCGGCTCGCCTCTTGCGTCGATCCTGCTTCTGGTGAGCCTGCCGCTGATGACGTTCTATCTGGCGTCCCTCTGGGTGTTGTATCTCGTCCTGGGCCAGCACCGCTCCGCAGCCGCCTAGCCTCCAAGCATCTCCCCGCCCCAGAGCCACACCGCGAGCGGCACCGGCAATACCGCGATGGCGATGGTCGCGATGGTCCAGCCAGGCGTGAAAAGCCGGGTGAGCCCGGTGACCATCGCGATCCCGCCGCCGCCGCCGATCAGCATATTGCCGGGGACGTTCAGCAGCACCGCGAGCATCACGTAGCGCCCGTGGATGGCCAGCGGGCGCAGCCAGCGGGGCAGGGCGGAGCGAAGCTCTGCGAGCCGCTCCTCGCGCCCCATGGCGCCGGTGCGCTCGATAAGGCGGCACGCCCGCCGCAGCCTCAGGTCGGCGAAGACGCGGTGCAGCCAGCGGTAGTTGAGGACTTCCCCCGCGCTGTAGGCGAGGACGAGCCCCGTCACGGTGGCGAGATAGACGTAGGGCGCCACGGTCTCGCCGCGCATCATCAACAGGGCGACACCGATCTCGATGCCCGGCACGAAGGGAACCGCGATGAGGCACGCGTAGAGCAACAGGAACGTCACGATCGTGCCGATCATCATGCCCCGGGATATGTCGTCGGCCACTTCGTCGGCCGTGCCCGTGACCCAATCCATCGCCCAGGCGATGAGAAGGGCCGCCACGATGACCACCGCGAGTCGTCCCGCGGTTCGGGTCAGGGCCACGCGGAGCGGCGGCGTTTCAGGTGGGTTGATCGGCTGTCTGTCCATGGCCCGCGATCATGCAGCGCGCCGGGCCGTCCGGGAAGCGATTATCCCGCCCTCTCGGCCCAGCGACATCGGTCGAACCGGGTGAACTCGAGAAGGCCGGCCGGCCCGACCGCTCTCGGGACACGTCGCGAGCAGCCTTCGAACACCGTGGGGTTCTCGAATACGCCGACCGTGCCCGCGCTTTCCGCGCGACCCGCGCAGAGACGCTCGCCCGGCTCGAGCCAGCCTGTCACGCGGCCGTCGCCGTCATCACTCTCGGCGGTGCCGAAAAGTTGCTGGTCGCTTCTGTTCTCGAGGCAGACCGCGCCGGCGGGACCGGCGAGCAGCACAGCGAGGGTGATTGACAGTAATTTCATGCGGTCATCGTGGCATCGGGTTTCCAATCGCGCCAGTCACAGTTCCTCGCGGGGACTTGAGGGAACGGAAAGGTGAGGGAACGTGACCCGGCTTGATTGGGTTTGCAGAATGTGCCGGGCCTAGTCTTCGGCCGGTATGCCTCCGCATGCAAATCGAGAGAAAGGAAAGCCAGATGACGTCCAAAGGAATCCTAGCCACCGCCCTTTTCGCAGCAGCCTTCACCCCGCTCGGCGCGATCGCCCAGGACGCGCCCTTCGGAGGAGAGGACGACATCGCCTATGCCGGGCTTCTCTGGGAGGTCATGGAGGACGCACGCCTCGTCGGCGACAATGCACTCTACGGCTACCCCTACGCTGGCATCGAGCCCCATGGTTTCCTTCTCGAAACGTTCTATGAGGAAGCCACGGTCGACGGCCACACCGGAACGCTCGTGGTCAAGCGCAACTTCGGTCCGGAGGGCGTCGAGACAGACACGGTGATCGGCGACCCGGACGGAAGTCTCGCCGCGGTGACGATCATGTTCCAGCGCGAAGCGGGATACGATGAAGAGAACCAGAACTGGTACTGGGTGAAGTACCTGCCCGATGGATCGCTCGACCAGAACCCTGCCGGAATGCAGCTTGCCGGACGGGTCGGCAAGGGCGCCGACCAGGGGTGCATCGCCTGCCATGTGGGCGCCGGCGGGGACGATTACCTCTTCACGACCGACGCCATCGACACCGCGATGGCGGCCAATTGAAGACTGGCGGGCGGGCCGGCGTGCTCAGCCGGCCCGCTCAGCCGGCGCGGCGGCGCCGGCGTTCGCCGCGGCCGCCCCGCCCGCCGGGCGCACCCGCGCCGCCGGGCTTGTTGAGCCGGATCCAGTTCGCGCCGGAAGGGTCTTGATTCAATAGAAAATCCGCCGCCTTGATCGAAAGGATCTCTTCGGAGGTCGCGCCGTACCGGCCCCCGAGCCCAAGGAGGGGACCGAGCTTCGCGGCATCGATCTCGCCGCCCGGCACGATGCCGAACGTGGCGAGGTGGGCGAGCCGCTCGCCAACCAGCGCCTCGGTCGTGCCGAGCCCGATGTAGGGGGCCACCGCGGCGGGGTCGATGTCGTCGGGGATCACGAGGCCCGCGCCCCGCAACTCGTCGAGCCGGTCGGTGATGTTCTTCTTCGACGGCACCAGCGTGACCGGGTTCATGATCGCGCTGGTCATTCCCGCCGCCGAGGCCATGGCCAGAAAGGCGTTGTTGATGCCGTGGCGATTGGGCAGACCGAACGAGATGTTGGACGCTCCGCAGGTCGTGTTGACACCAAGCTCCTCGCGAAGTCGGCGGACGAGGGAAAACACCTGCTGTCCCGCCGTGGCCATCGCACCGATGGGCATCACGAGGGGGTCCACGACGATGTCGTGGGCCGGTATCCCGAAATCCGCCGCCCGCTCCACGATCCTCTTCGCAACCGCGAAGCGCACGTCGGGGTCCTCGGAAATTCCGGTGTCGTCGTTCGAGATCGCCACCACCGGCACGTTGTATTTCTTCACCAGAGGCAGGACGGTTTCGAGCCGCTCTTCCTCGCCGGTCACGGAGTTGACGAGCGGGCGGCCCTCGGCGGTCGCGAGCCCCGCTTCGAGGGCGCCGGGAACAGAGCTGTCGATGCACAAGGGAACGTCGACAAGTCCCTGTACGAGCTCGATCATCTTTCGCATCAGCGGCGGTTCGGTCTGGTTTGGGTCGGGGTTCGAGTTGTAGACCACGCCCGCGTTCACATCGAGCACCGCAGCACCACAGGCCACCTGCTCGAGCGCATCCTTTTCAACCGTCGAGAAATCGCCCGCCTCGAGTTCCCGGGCGAGCTTCTTGCGGCCTGTGGGGTTGATCCGCTCACCGATCACGCAGAACGGCTCTTCGAAGCCGATGGTGACGGTCTTCGTCCTCGACGAAACAATGGTGCGGGTCATGTAAGGTCCTTCAGATGGCGGCTGCGGCGGTTGCCGTGCCGTGCGTTGCTGCCCATTCGGCCGAGGTCCTGATGCCCCCGAGCGGAAAGACATGTACTTTCTCGACGGCGAAGTCCGGGTTGGCCGCCTTGTGCGCGGCGAGGTCAGCGACGACCTCGGTGGGCTCATAGGGAAGAAGAAGCTTGGTGACATCCATCGCCCGGCGCTCGAGCACGCGCAGGGAGGGGCCGACGCCGCAGGCGATGGCGAACTTGATGAGCGTCTGGAGCTTGGCCGGGCCCGCGATCCCGATATGGATCGGCAGGGTGATGCCTTCGGCGCGCAGCCTGTCAGCCCAGGCGATCACCGGCGGCGCCTCGAACGCGAACTGCGTCACGATGGCCATTTCTGCGGAGGTCTGGCTGGCGTATTGCTGTTTCCAGACAAGGGCTTCGCTCACCCCTTTCATGCCGCCGTCGGCGTCGATGTCGCGGTTGCCCTCGGGGTGGCCCGCCACATGCAGCCGGGTGAAGCCAGCCTCCTCGAACGCGCCGGTCTCGAGCAATTGCATCGACGAGTGAAATGCGCCGACGGGCTGGGCCACGCCACCGGCGAGCACCAGCGCCTCGCGCACGTTCGCCTCGCCCTGGTAGCGCGCAATCCAGTCCCTGAGCGTCGTCTCGTCGGCGATGATGCGCGCCGGGAAGTGCGGCATCACCCGGAAGCCGTCGGCGGCGAGCCGCGCGGCCGTGGCCACCATCTCCTCGATGGGGGTGCCTTCGATATGAGCGATGTAGACGCGTGTGCCCTCTGGCAGCAGCGCGCGGAAATCCTCCACCTTCGAGGCGGTCCGCGGCATGACCTCGATGGAAAAATCCGTGAGGAAAGGGGCGATCCGCCCGCCACCTGTCGTCGGTCCGGTCTCGCGCCGGCGGAAGTTCAGAAGCGCCATCAACCTCTCCTTCAGGCTCAAGCCCGGCCGCCGCTCGCTATGAGCGCCCTGAGCCGGTCGGTATCGTATTCCCTGTCGAGCCGGGCCGCCTCTGCCTCGGCGACGCTCTTGTCCTCGCCTTCGACGGTCACCGGCGGCGCCTTGCGCCATTCTTCCAGATAAGCATCGGTGCCGGTCATGCCATCCTTCATCGCCGCGCGGTCGATCGCCTGCTCGAAGCGCTCGGGCAATTGCACCTTCGCGCCCCGTCGGCCCTTGCCGACGATGACCTGTGCGGGGATATCCCGCCAGTAGACGATGGTGACCTCGGCCATGCATGCCCTCCTGCCTTCCGCCCCTGCATACGCGCGCGTCCCGCGACCGGGACGGCGAATTTCGACATGGCGCGTCGCTCCTGCGACGTCGCGGAACACTATGGCGATGGCGGGTCGCGGCCAAGTCCGGGCCGGATGAAACCTTTTCATGGAAACTATGAGCGCGGCGTGGCTCGCGGACCTTGCGCGGGAGGCCAGCGCTCCCCTATGGTAAAGACAACCCAAATTCGGAGGGCGACATGCCGCCCGACCCCCCTGGCGGGGCGGGGGCCTTCCCGGCTCCCGTCGACCGCGCCCCGACGTTACGGCCCGACCCCGCGGACCTCTACGCGGCGCTGGACCTCGGCACGAACTCGTGCCGGATGCTGATTGCCCAGCCGAAGGGCAACCAGTTTCACGTGGTCGACAGTTTCTCGAAGTCGGTTCAGCTCGGCCAGGGGCTCGAGCGCTACGGGCGGCTGTCGCGTTCGTCGATCTCGCGGACCATCCAGGCGATGCGCATCTGCAAGCGCAAGGTCGAGCAACACGACGTCAAGCGGCTGCGCTTCGTGGCCACCGAAGCCTGTCGGCGGGCCACGAACGGCCCCGATTTCGTTACCCAGGTCGAGCGTGAGACGGGCATGAAGCTCGAGATCATCGAGCCCGAGGAAGAGGCCCGGCTGGCGGTGATCTCCTGCGCGCCGCTCGTTTCGACGAAGACGGAGCAGCTTCTCGTCGTCGATATCGGCGGCGGGTCGACGGAACTGGTCTGGATCGACCTTTCCCGCGTGCCGCGATTCGATCGTCCGAAGGCGATCATGCGTCTGCATGCGGGCTTCAAGCCGGACGACGCCTCGCCGTTCCCGGCCGCCCGGGTGGTGGACTGGATCAGCGTGCCTCTGGGGGTCGCCACATTGCGCGACCAGTTCCACGACGTCGTCGACGACGCCGGCCGTTTCGCCCTGATGAGCTGGTTCTTCGAGGAGAAGCTCGCCGCCTTCTCGCCATACGATGCCGAGCAGGCCCGCGAGGGGTTCCAGATCATCGGCACCTCGGGCACCGTCACCACGGTCGCCGCGAGCCATCTCGGCCTGCGCCGTTACGACCGCAACAAGGTCGACGGCCTGCGCATGACCTCCGACCAGATCGACAGGGTGATCCGGTCGTATCTCGAACTCGGCCCGGACGGACGGCGCGCCGACCCGCGCATCGGGCGCGACCGGCAGGCGCTCATCATGTCCGGCGCCGCGATCCTGCAAGCCCTCCTGCGCGTCTGGCCGACCGACCGGCTTTCGGTCGCAGACCGGGGTCTGCGGGAGGGGCTGCTCTACGCGCAGATGTCGGCCGACGGCGTCCTCGATGACGGGCCCTACTAGAGGCATGGCGAAGAAGACGAGCGGGCGCGGCGAGCGCGACCTCAGGGTCAGGGTCAAGACGGCGCGGGGGCGGAAGCTTTCCTCGACGCGCTGGCTGGAGCGGCAGTTGAACGACCCTTACGTGCGCCGCGCGAAGGCCGAGGGCTACCGGGGCCGGGCGGCGTACAAGCTCATCGAGCTCGACGACAAGTACCGCTTCCTCGCCCCCGGCGCGCGGGTGGTCGACCTCGGCGCGGCGCCCGGCGGCTGGGCACAGGTTGCCGTCGCGCGCACCAATGCCGACGGCGCGAAGAAGGGCAAGCCCGAAGGCAGGGTGCTCGGGGTCGACCTTCAGGAGATCGACCCGATCCCCGGAGCGGAGCTCCATGTGCTCGACTTTCTCGAAGAAGGGGCGGACGAGAGGGTCAAGGAGTGGCTCGGCGGTGAGGCGGACGTGGTGATGTCCGACATGGCCGCCGCCTCGTCGGGCCACAAGCAGACCGACCATCTGCGAATCGTCGCCCTGTGCGAGGCGGCGGCGGAGCTTGCCTTCGATGTGCTCGCCGAGGGCGGGACCTTCGTTGCGAAGGTGCTCGCGGGGGGCGCCGAGGGCGGCCTGCAGGCGGAACTCAAGAAGCGATTCGAACAGGTCGCCAATGTCAAACCCCCCGCCTCGCGGGCCGACAGCTCGGAAAAGTACGTCGTCGCGACCGGGTTTCGCAGCAAGGGCGGGGACTGACCGGCAGTCTCCCGCCGCCTGTCGGAATCCGCGGCACAGCCGCCTTGCAGCCTCCCAATTCCGGGGTCAGAGTGCACGGGTCCGGAGCAGGGGGGGCTCGATGATCATGCTTGCGAAAGGCCGGTTACGTGCCGGGGTCCTGTTGGCGGGCTTCGCCGCGCTGGCCGGCTGTGGCGGCAGTGGCGGCTCGCTCGTCGTCCGGTCGGTGCCCTACGAGAAGCCGGTGACGCAGACCGATTACGTCGGGAAGACCTTTCCGGTGTTCTTTCTCGTCGGCGAGGCCGGCGACCCGTCCGGCGATGCCGTGGCCGGACGCGGCACCATCACCTACAATACGAATGACACGGTCACCATGCAGCTGCCGGGCCGTGCGCCCGTCATCTTCACGCCGACGGGCTCGACGGCGCTTGGAACGACCTACCAGGCGAGTTCCGGCAACGCTTCGACCATCGACGCGGTGGTGACGGGGCTGGCGAGCACGGACGCGTTGCGCCTCGTTACCTCCGTGGGCGACCAGAGGTCGTTTCTGGGCGGGTTCGGCTTCGAGACCCTGGCCGCCGACCGGGAATCCCTGCCCACAGCGACCTACAACACCGCCGGCGCGGTCTTTCTCACGGCTACCAATGCCGAGGACTTCCTGCCGGTCGCGGGCGACGGCACGCTCATCGCGAATTTCGGGTCAGGCATGATCTCGGGCACGTTCCTGTCCACCGATCCCGTCGAGGTGCAACTCGCCGGCTCCGCGGGCACACCGGATGAACTCGCGCTCCGGTTCATGCTTCAGAACGGACAGATCACGCCGTCGGGCTTCTCCGGCGGAGTCACCGCCACGGGTGAACTCGTCGTCGACGGTTCCGGCCCGCCGCTGGCTCTCGATGCGGCCATCGCGAACGGGAGCGCCGAGGGCGCGTTCTTCGGCGAAGAGGCAGCGGCCGTCTCCGGCATATTCGAAGGCGATCTGGCTCTGTCGGAGGGCGGCACGTCGCTGGCGGACTTCGAGGCCGCCGGATTCGTGTCCGGGGCCAAGCAACCTTGAGGGGGCACCGGACGCATGGGTGACATCGGCTTCTTTGTGCTGGGCGAACGTGTAAGGCGCAGCTGACACCGGCGGTTCGGGCAAGATCAAGCGCCGTGTTCCCGAATTCAATGCGCTGGACCGGAGGGGCTACGTTGCGGCTGCCAAGCCCTGAACCCTCACGCTCCGTGACGAGAGCAACGTCTGGCGGATAGCCTTAAAGACAAGGGAAATCAGTAGTTTCCGTCCGAAACCTTACGTTCCTCCCAATTTCGGTTATGTCCCGAAGCGGTTCGGCATCCGCTCGCACGGTGCGTTCACGGGCACAGGTTCCGACCTTGACCTCGCGGAAGGCCGCGCGACCGAAGTGTTGCGCTGCCAAACCAATGGGTGTCTAGTTTCGCTCAGGGGACGCCGCGAGAAGACGTCCCGCAGAACCAAAAAACGGGAGAGATCCATGAATATTTCGCGGAAATTCGCCGCGGCCCTCCTCGCCGGCACGATGCTGGCCGGAGGGGCCTCGGCGCAGACGCTCGTCTATTGCTCGGAAGGCTCGCCAGAGGGCTTCGATCCCGCGCTCTATACCGCGGGCACGACCTTCGATGCCTCGAGCCGGCAGGTCTACAACAAGCTTGTGGAGTTCGCCCCGGGCACCACCAACATCGAGCCCGCCCTCGCCGAAAGCTGGGAAGTCTCCGAGGACGGCCTCGTCTACACCTTCACGCTGCGCGAGGGCGTGACGTTTCATTCGAGCGACATGTTCACGCCGACGCGCAATTTCAACGCAGATGACGTGGTGTTCTCGTTCGAGCGCCAGCGCCTCGAGGCCCATCCCTACCACGACGTCTCCGGCGGCACCTGGGAGTACTTCGGCGGCATGTCGATGCCCGACCTCATCCAGTCGGTCGAGAAGGTCGACGACATGACGGTCAGGTTCGTGCTGTCGCGCCCCGAGGCGCCGATGATCGCGAACCTCGCGATGGATTTCGCCTCGATCCTGTCGGCGGAATACGGCGACGCGATGATGGCCGCGGGCACGCCCGAGATGCTCAACCAGGCCCCCATCGGCACCGGACCGTTCGAGTTCGTGGCCTACCAGAAGGACGCGGTGATCCGCTACCAGCGCAACGACGACTACTGGGGCGAAGCACCGGCGGTCGAGAACCTCGTCTTCGCGATCACGCCCGACGCATCGGTGCGCTATCAGAAGCTGCAGGCGGGCGAGTGCCACGTGATGCCCTATCCCGCACCGGCCGACATCCAGGCCATGCAGGATGATCCGAACATCAACGTGATGAGCCAGGAGGGCCTGAACGTCGGATACCTCGCCTACAACACGACCCAGGAGCCGTTCGACAACGTCAACGTGCGCCGCGCGCTGAACATGGCGATCGACAAGCAGGCGATCATCGACGTGGTGTTCCAGGGCTCCGGCACGATCGCGAAGAACCCGATCCCCCCGACCATGTGGTCCTACCGCGAAGAGACGGTGGATGACCCCTACGACCCCGAGCGCGCGCGTCAGATGCTCGAGGCCGAAGGGATCGAGGATCTTTCGATGAGGGTCTGGGCGATGCCCGTGCAGCGGCCCTACAACCCCAACGCCCGGCGCATGGCCGAGCTCATCCAGGCCGACATGGCCGAGATCGGGGTTGAGGTCGAGATCGTCTCCTACGAATGGGGCGAGTACCTTTCGCGGTCCCGCGAGCTCGACCGCGACGGCGCGATCCTTCTGGGCTGGACCGGCGACAACGGCGACCCCGACAACTTCCTCGCCGTGCTTCTGGGCTGTGACGGGGTGACCCGCTCGAACCGTGCGCAGTGGTGCTACGAGCCGTTCGACGAAATCGTGCAGCAGGCGAAGATCATCTCCGACCAGGACGAGCGTGCGAAGCTCTATGAAGAGGCGCAGGCGATCTTCAAGCAACAGGCGCCCTGGGCCACGATCGCCCACTCGGTCGTCTTCATGCCGATGCGCAACGAGGTCGAGGGTTACACCATCGACCCGTTCGGCGGGCACATCTTCAAGAACGTCTCGCTCGCGGAATGAGACATCGGCCGGCCGGGGTCTCGCCCCGGCCGGCCGCCATTGGAATTCGGGTATTCATGACAGATCGCTACGGTGAATTGAAAAGCGTCGCGAAGGCGCTCGGGGTGGATGCGCTCGCTCTCGTTCCGGGGCCGAATTTCGAGCGGCTCTACGGCAGGCGGTTCATGAGCAACGAGCGGCCCCTCGTGGTGGTGATCCCGACCGAGGGGGTGCCCGCGGCCATCGTGCCCAACCTCGAACTGCGGTCCTTCGACCTCGTCGATTTCGAGGGCGCGGTTTTCGACTGGCGCGACCAGGACGGCTACCAGCGCGCTTTCGACGCCCTCGCGGACCACATGCCCCTCACTTCGCTCGCGGTGGAAGGGCAGGTCATGCGGGTTTTCATTCATCACGCTTTCGCCGCGGCCCTGCCGGGCCTGCGGATCGTCGATGGCGAGCATGAGATTTCGGGGTTGCGGCTCATCAAGTCGCCCGAAGAGATCGCCGCCATCGAACATGCGGTCCGGATCGCCGAGACCGCGCTCGGGGAGACGCTCGGGGCGGTGCGGGCCGGAATGACCGAGAAAGAGGTCGAGGCGCTTCTCACCCAGGCCCTCTTCCGGGCCGGCGCCGAAGAGCATGCCTTCAGCCCGCTGGTCGCCAGCGGCGCGCATTCCGCCCGGCCCCATGCCCATGCGCGGGCAGATGCACACATCGCCGAGGGCGACGCGCTGCTCATCGACTTCGGGGCGCGGGCGGACGGCCTCGTCTCCGACATCACCCGCACCGTCTTTGTCGGCCACGCGACCGACGAGGCCCACGCCGTCTACGACACCGTGCTGAGCGCCAACGAGACCGGCCATGCAGCAACCCGGGCCGGGACCACGGCCCATGACGTCGACGATGCGGTGATCTCGGTTCTCGAGGCGTCGCCCTTCGCCGACCGCATCCGCACCAAGACCGGTCACGGCATGGGGCGCGAAGTGCACGAGGCGCCCTACATCATGCGCGGCAACCATCAGCCTCTCGAGGCCGGCATGGTCTTCACCATCGAGCCGGGGCTCTACAAGATCGACGGCTTTGGCGTGCGCATCGAGGACGATGTGCTCGTCACTGAAACCGGGTGCCGTTCGCTGACGAGTTTTCCCAAGCAATTGCAGGTGGTTGGATGATCGGGTTCATTCTTCGTCGCCTCCTGACGTTCCTGCCGACATTCGTCGGCGTGACGATCATTTCCTTCGCTTTCATCCGGATGCTGCCCGGCGACCCGATCATCGTGATGGCCGGAGAGCGCGGCATGAGCGACGAGCGTTATGCCGAGCTTCAGGCGCAGTTCGGCTTCGACAGGCCGCTCCTCGAGCAATACGGCGAATATGTCTGGGGCGTGCTTCAGGGCGACCTCGGGGAGAGTTTCGTCACCAAGCGGCCGGTGTGGGACGAGTTCTTCACGCTCTTTCCCGCCACGCTCGAACTGTCGCTCTGCGCGATGATCTTCGCCGTCGCCCTCGGCCTTCCCGCGGGCGTGATCGCCGCGGTCAACCGGGGCAAGTTCTTCGACCGCGCGCTGATGTCCACCGCCCTTGTCGGCTACTCGATGCCGATCTTCTGGTGGGCGCTCCTGCTCATCATCCTGTTTTCGGGGGTGTGGGGCATCACGCCGGTCTCAGGGCGCATTTCTCTGCTGTATTTCTTCGATACGCCCACCGGTTTCATGCTGATCGACAGCTGGCTTTCGGGGCAGGAGGGGGCGTTCGGGAGCGCCGTAAACCACCTCGTTCTCCCCACCATCGTGCTCGGGACGATCCCGCTTGCCGTCATCGCCCGGCAGACGCGCTCGGCGATGCTGGAAGTCCTGTCGGAAGACTACATCCGCACCGCCCGCGCCAAGGGCCTCGCGCCCGCCCGCGTCACCGGCGTTCATGCGCTGAGAAACGCCATGATCCCGGTGATCACCGTGATCGGGCTCTCGGTCGGCACGCTGCTCGCCGGCGCGATCCTGACCGAGACGATCTTTTCCTGGCCCGGCATCGGCAAGTGGATGGTCGACAGCATCTACCGCCGCGACTACCCCGTGGTGCAGGGAGGGCTTCTGCTCATCGCGGTGATGGTGATGATCGTGAACCTCACGGTCGACGTACTCTACGGCTTCATCAACCCCAAGATCAGGAAGACCTGAGATGGCGCTTGCGACAGAACAGGAGACGCCGGTCGGCGACACGGTGGAACGTCCCGGCCGGCTCAGGGAGTTCTGGTTCTATTTCCGCGAGAACCGGGGCGCGGTTTTCGGGCTCTGGATCTTCCTCGGCTTCCTCTTCATCGCGATCTTCGCCCCGCTTCTCGCGCCCTACGACCCCGCCGAGCAGTTTCGCGGCGCGTTCCTGCAACCGCCGGTCTGGCAGGAGGGCGGCGACTGGCGTTTCCCCCTCGGCACCGACATGGTGGGCCGCGACATGCTTTCGCGGCTTCTGCACGGGGCGCAATACTCGTTCTTCGTCGGCGTCGTGGTGGTGGTGGTGGCCGCTTCGGGCGGAATAACGGTGGGGCTCATCGCGGGGTTCGCGCCGACCTGGATCGACACGATCATCATGCGGATCATGGACGTGATCCTCGCTTTCCCGTCGCTCCTCCTGGCGCTGGTTCTCGTGGCGATCCTCGGACCCTCGCTCACCAACGCGATGATC
>Ga0209947_1001309_pt1 | contig 14831 bp, 11 predicted proteins | sample SalPonR2_B_D2_MG_FD_185706 | JGI IMG/M metagenome (GOLD analysis project Ga0209947, IMG submission 185706) | Salt pond soil microbial communities from South San Francisco under conditions of wetland restoration - Salt Pond MetaG R2_B_D2_MG... ... | reverse complement strand
ATTATTTATTCTCATTTTCAGTCCTTTTAATCAATAGACCGGCATCTTGCCCTTTTTATAAAAATTATTTATTTCGACAGTACTGTTTTGGGTAAATAGACATATATGCACATTTTACGCGTCGCCCGCTCTTTCATTGATTCTTGATAAGTCATATTAAAGGAGGCTCCCATGACATGCCTGATAAAAACGAAAATAAAATAAGCCTGACCCGGCAAAGCCTCCTCTTCTCTATAATCGTAATTTTATTTTTAACGCTTTCAAACGGTATAATGACATACTTCGGGCAGGTCAGGGCTTACGAGGCGGACCTTGAATCGAGTGAAAAATCATATCTCGAAAGGGAACTTGACGCAAGCCGCGCAAAAACCCAAAACATCAAGTCCTATATAGACAACGAATCGGCTTTGTCAGAGGAATCACTAAGAGCAAAAGCAAAATCCATAGTTTCGGAAGCTCACAATATTGCATTTTCTCTCTATGAAAAAAACAAAAATGAAATGGAAGAAGCTGAACTGAAAAAACTGATAAAGAATGTTGTCGAATCCCTGAAATATGATGACGAACCTGGATACAACTTCATCGGCGGCATGGACGGCACAATTATCATGCTTCCTTCAATGCCCGGGCTGGAAGGCTCAAACATTTTAGGTTTAAAGGATGCAGAAGGAGCATATCCTGTGCAAAATGCCATAAAAATAGCTTCATCTCCTGAAAAAAAGGGGTACATGAAATGGAATTGGTACAAACCGGGCGAGGCAGGCGAAATGTATGAAAAAATCGGCTATGTGATGTACTTCGAGCCTTATGACTGGTTTATAGGCACAGGAGAATATATTTACAATTCGGAAAACACCTTGAAGACAAAAGTTCTCGAAACTCTCGAAAAAATATACAGGAATGCGGAACAATATGTATTCATCGGAGGAAGCGACGGGAATGTTCTGATGGCGCCCTACGAAATTGACAATTTTTATGATTTGGGTAAATCGGGAGAGATGTATGTTTGGGACATCATCAAAGGTCTTCCTTTCGATTCGGAAGGATTCGTCGACTACACTCTGCCTGAAAGCGCACTGGGGTATTCATATTCCAAAACAAGCTATGTTCTATATGTCCCTGAGTGGGACTGGTATGTAGGAACGGGAATAGACCTTGATTTCCTCGATTCACAAAACCTTCAAAGGATTGAGGAGCTGAAAAACATTCTAATTCAAAATTTCCTGGTCAGCATACTCATTTCATTAGTGACTTTTTTAATTGCAATGTATCTTTTCGCATATTACAACAGAAATCTCGACAAAGAGTTCGCAATGATGAATGATTTTCTTTCAAGCGCCCCAGGCAAATACAGAGAACTCGATGTTTCAAGGTTCAAATATCGCGAGCTTCACCACTTGGCTTCCACAGCCAACCAAATGATTTTAAAGATTCGTACCCAAAGAGTCGAACTCGAAAAATATTCAAAGAGAATGAAGCAACTTGCACGGACCGACAGCCTGACCGGTCTCCTCAATCACAATGCCATAATGCAAAATGCACAGTCGCGTATGCATGAAGCTGACCGCTACCACGCACCTCTTTCAGCCATAATGCTCGACATAGACGATTTTAAAAAAATAAATGACACATACGGCCACCAATTCGGCGACGAGGTTCTTGTTCGCGTTTCTTCTATTTTCAATGAATCCCTACGCGAAACGGATATTATAGGAAGATACGGGGGAGAAGAATTCCTTATTCTCCTTCCCAACACCAATCTGGACAACGCATGGCAGGTTGCTGAAAAAATAAGAAAAGCCGTCGAATCCAGCATATGGGATGTGGAAGAATTGACTGTCACCTTGAGCGGAGGCGTTTCTGAATATGCAGGCAAGCACAGCAATCGAATGATTGGCGATGCCGACAAGAAGCTTTATAAAGCAAAATCCATGGGAAAGAACCGCATGGTCAAATAAAGAATCCCCGATTCCGTTTTTACGGCAATCGGGGATTCTTTTGCAAAGACCTTTTCTACAGTCCCAACTCTTCCGATATTTCTTTCATGGCGTTCAGCGAGAGTTCGGCGAAGTCTCGGAAGTCCATGTCCAATTCTTCTATCGACCACATGGCCTCTCTGTCTGCACCTGCAGCGAAACGTGTTTCATGCATACGTTTCGTTATCGATTTCACTTTGACTTTTTCGATTTTCTTGTCAGGATAAACCAGCGTTATGGCGTTTATGAAGCCCGTTATGGGATCCGCCGCGTATATGGCCCTGTCCAGTGAAGACTTAATGGGTGTCTTTGTCGCTTTGTTGTGCGCCATTATCGCATGGTACATGACCTCGTCTCCGAAGCCTTCCTGCTTGAGAATCTCAATCGCTCTTGGCCCGTGAAGCTCCGGGTGCTCCCTGTAATCGACAAGATCGGCGTCCAGGTCGTGAAGGAGTCCTGTGATTGCCCACAGATTTTCTCTTTCCGGATCAAATTTCCTGCCAAGCATTCTCATTACCGCTTCCACGGCGTAAGAATGTCTTATAAGATACTCAGTTTCAAGGTGCTCAGTCAGTATTTCAATTGCTCTGTCTCTATCGTACATCTCAACCACTCCCAAAATCGTTTTTTACTCACGAAACTTTTGCATTGCATCAGCTTATGCGTTCGAGCAATATTCCTGTTTCGTGATCATTCAAATTCTTTTTCTCCATTTCGTCATTCTCCACCCTTTCTATCGATACGGCAAGGGTTTCCTTCTTTATATATTCCTCAAACGCCTCTACGGCCTTGGCGATTTCATCGTCGCCGTCATATTGTATTTTAATCCTGTCCATCATGTCATAATCGTTTTGCTTTCTCATCTGCTGGACCTTTGAAATCATTTCCCTTGCAAAACCCTCGTCTATCAATTCCTCAGAGAGTTTTGTGTCAAGTATTACAAACATATTGTTTTCCATTGACACCGTGAATCCTTGTTTGGCGGAAATGGTTACTACGACCAATTCTTCAGTAAGGTCAAGTTTCTCACCTTCGAATTCAACAGGCACAACCTCACCGGCTTCCAATCTTGGCGCCATGTCGGATGCATCGAGATTCGAAAGGAATTTCCCGAAGGCTTTGATTTTCTTTCCAAGTATCGGTCCGGCCTTCCTGAAATTCGGTTTCAGGCTGAACGCCATAAACTGAGAAAGATCTTTTGCAAAAACGACTTCCTTGACATTCAATTCCTCTTTTATCAGCGGAACCACGTCAGCCATTTCTTCTTCGTACTTTCCATCTACAAGAACTTTTGAAATCGGCTGTCTGACTTTTATTCTTACCGATTCCCTGGCGGCTCTTCCGAGTCCCACCAGTCTGCGGACATGCTCCATCTTTTCTTCAAGCGCCTTGTCGGTCAATTTTTCGTCCGTTTCAGGATATCTGCTTATATGGACAGACTCTTCCCCTGTCAAATCGCGATAGATTTCCTCGGAAAGATATGGCGCTATGGGTGCAACCAACTGGCACAATCCCTTCAACACTTCGTAAGTTGTGTTGTAGACCGCTTTTTTGTCTTCTGTCAATTCGGAAGCCCAGAACCTTCTTCTGTTCCTTCTGATATACCAGTTTGAAAGGTCCTCGTTAACAAAAATCTGTATCTTTCTTACCGCCTTTGTCATGTCGAAGGATTCCATGTCGTCTGTCACTTCCCTGACAAGGGTGTTGTAAACCGAAAGGAGCCATCTGTCTATCTCCGGTCTCGACTCGTAATCCACAAGGAATGTCCTAGGATCGACTCCGTCGGTGTTTGCGTAAAGCGTAAAGAAGTTGTACACATTCTTTATTGTGCTGAAGAACTTGTTCAATATTTCCTGAAGGCCGTCCTCATCAAATTTTGTAGGTGTCCAAGCCGGCGAAACATGAAGAAGGTACCATCTTAGCGCGTCGGCTCCGTACTTGTCGAACATTTCGAAAGGATCAACCGTATTGCCCTTGCTCTTCGACATTTTCTTTCCGTCTTTGTCCAATATGAGGTCGTTTACCAAAACTCTCTTGTAGGGAGATACTCCCTTTACAAATGTCGAAATTGCCAGCAAGGAATAGAACCATCCCCTGGTCTGGTCTATTCCTTCACAGATGTAGTCTGCGGGGAAAAGCTCGTCAAAGTTCTCCTTGTTTTCAAACGGATAGTGATGCTGTGAAAACGGCATCGATCCACTGTCGAACCAGCAGTCTATTACATCGGGGACTCTTGTCATTCTTCCTCCGCACTTGGGACAAGTTATGTGAACATCGTCTACATATGGCCTGTGCAGTTCTATGCTTTCGTCGATATCCTCATGTGCCCTTTCGACCAGCTCTTTCCTCGAGCCTATGCTGTCGAAGCTGCTGCATTCTTCGCATCTCCAAATCGGGAACGGAGTGCCCCAGTAGCGGCTTCTCGAAATAGCCCAGTCATTGAGATTCTCAAGCCAGTTTCCGAAACGTTTTTCTCCAACATAGTCCGGATACCATTCAACCGAATTGTTGTTTTCTATGAGTTTGTCTTTAAGATCGGTCATTTTGATGTACCAGCTCGGTTTCGCATAGTACAGCAAGGGAGTCTTGCAGCGCCAGCAATGGGGATAATTGTGCGCCATTTTTTCCCTCTTGTAAAGCTTGCCGTTCTCTGCAAGCCATTTCATCACATCAAGGTCTGTATCCATTACGAAACGACCCTTCCATGGAGTTTCTGTAAATTTGCCGTCTTCCCCGACCGGCTGCAGAACCGGCAGTCCGTAACGTACGCCCGTATTGTAATCGTCCTCTCCAAAGGCAGGCGCTGTGTGGACTATTCCCGTTCCGTCCTCGGTTGTCACATAGTCTGCCAATGTAACGAAGAACGCTTTCTTGTCAGGCTCTACGAAAGGAAGCAACTGCTCGTATTCAATATATTCAAGGCTGCTCCCCTTGATTTCTTCAATAACTTCGTATGATTCCTCGAGAACCGTGTCAGCAAGTGCCTTTGCAACGATGTATACTGTTCCACTTTCAGCCTTGACCTTGACGTAGACTTCTTCGGGATGCACTGTAAGAGCAACATTCGAAGGAAGAGTCCAAGGTGTTGTTGTCCATACCAGGAAATACTCGTCGGCATCTTTCCTTTTGAATTTGACTGTTACTGTAAGAGATTTGATTTCCTCATAGCCAAGCGCCACTTCGTGCGAAGCAAGTCCCGTTCCGCATCGGACGCAATAAGGGAGTATCTTGTGTCCCTCGTATATCAGCCCGGCCTTGTTCATCTGGTCCAATATCCACCATTCCGTTTCGATGAAATCGTTGTCCAATGTGATGTAGGGGTTTTCCAGATCGACTTCGTAGGCGACACGCTTTGTCATCTCACGCCATTGCTTTTCATATGTGAAGACCGATTCCCGGCACTTCTCATTGAATTCCGCAATTCCGTATTTTTCAATGTCGTTCTTGTCGGAAAGCCCGAGTTGCTTTTCTACCTCTATTTCCACCGGAAGCCCATGAGTGTCCCAACCGGCTTTTCTTTTCACCTGGTATCCTTTCATGGTTTTGTAACGGCAAACAGAGTCTTTGAGTGTGCGGGCCAACACATGGTGGATTCCCGGCTTTCCATTTGCCGTTGGCGGTCCCTCGTAGAATATGAAAGACTCTTCTCCGTCCCTTGTATCGATGCTCCTCTTGAGGATGTTTATGTCCTCCCAATAATCAGCAATGCGCTTTTCCGATTCCTTTACCGGTATCTTGCCCAATTCTTTGAATACGCTCATTTTTTCATCCTTTCATTCTTTAATAATTTCACTCAGCAATCCGGGTTTTCAAATAAAAAAACCCCGAGCCTAAGCTCAGGGACGAATTTACCGCGGTACCACCCAAATTACAGAATATTTTCTGCCACTCTTCGCTTTAACGCACGCATGCGGAACACTCTACTTTTTTTCAAGTGTCCGGCTCGAAGGTGATCCGCAAAAACCGTTTAACTGCAATCTTTCACCAATCGATTGCATCTCTGCCAAAACTCCGGTCATGCCGTCCTCGTCATAGCCTTTTATCCTATTTATACCTTTACATAGTATAACAGAACCTGTTTGTTGTCAAAATATTTTTTTGAGCATATCCCTTATCTTCAAAGCCTGCAGATCAGCATTTCCCTCATCCGGAGCTGTAAAGTCAGCCGTTTGACTATAAATCCACGCCCGTTCTTCATAGAGCTTTCTTAAATCCTCTTCATTCTTCAAGAGGGGTCTTCCTCCGTCTTCGAGCGAATTTTTAATCGATTCAAGCGAACGGTTAAGATATATGAGAATTCCGTTCAATTTAAGGTCTGCAACATTCCGCATGTCAAGGACTGTTCCTCCGCCAGTTGCTATAACAATATTTCTTCTGTTTCTCAAAGATCTGACCGTTTCCCTTTCAAGCTTCCTGAATCCTTTCTCGCCTCCGGTTTTAAATATTTCAGTTATAGGACCAGACTCTTTTTCAATCAGTTCGTCTATATCTATGAATTCACGACCCATAAGCTCTGCAAGCAGTCTTCCAGCCGAGCTCTTTCCACTCCCCGGCATTCCGACGAGCACTGGATTCATGTTTTCATTAAAAAAGGATTCCATCAGGCCTTTCTCCACTTCTTCGTTTATATTCATTCCGTTCCATATTTCCTGAGCCCTGCAAGCCTGCGCAACCAGCATGGAAAGCCCGCCCACCGTGCGGCAGCCCTTTTTCTCCATTTGCTGCAGGAATATGCTTCTCATAGGATTGTAGACAAGGTCAATTGCCATTGACGCCTTTTGCACAAGGCATGCATCAATTGGGTTCCCATCCACTTCAGGAAACATTCCGCACGGGGAACAGTTGACAATCAGATCCATTTTCCCTATGGCAATCTCATCCTTGCTTTCAAGTACTTGGAATGTCCGAAGCTTTTTCATCGCTTCCCGACCGGCCCTGCTTAAAAACCATACTCGCCCGGTCCTTTGCCTTAGCCAATATGCCGCTGTTTTGGCCGCCCCGCCTGTTCCTATTACCAGAGCCCGTGTTCCGCTGTCAATTTCCAATTTGCCAAGCCCCGCCATTTTTCCAAAACCGTATATGTCTGTGTTGAAGCCCTTCATTTTGCCGTCTTCCACCTTGACCGTATTTACCGCCCCGATCGCCTCGGCTTCCGGAGACAACTCATGCAAAAGGGGAATTATCGCATTCTTATATGGAATTGTGACATTGAATCCGTCGAGTCCTGAAGCTGCAAGCCTTTTTACGTCATGCTCAAAAAAGTCTTTCTCAATTTCTATAAGCTCATATGTACCCTCTATTCCGATTTTGTCCAGAATCCTGCCGTGGATTTCCGGAGACATGCTGTGGGATAGCTTTTCCCCTATCAAAGCATACTTACCCATCGAGTTTCTCCTTTGTTTCCTGAATGAGCCTGCTTTCCACGAATATTCTTTCGTAAACACCTAATATGGATTTCTCAAACTCCGGAAGGCTGGCCTTTCCGAGCCGTTTTTTTATTTCTTCCTCCCTGCCCGTAACAAGAACGGAAGCGCCCTTCTTCGCCTTGACGTCTCCAACTGCAACCGACAGTGCAAATCTCCTGTTTAGCATCTCTACAATTTCGCCGTCAAGCTGGTCTATTTTTTTTCTCAGGTTTTTCAAATCATCCATTAAAAACTTCCCCTTCCATTTGCAAGTCCAGCAGAGTCAATGCCAACGCGGCCTCAACGACAGGAAGCGCCCTAAGTGCTATGCATGGATCGTGCCTTCCGGTGACTACAAGCCTTGCGGATTCCTTCGAATCCATGTCAACCGTCTCCTGCTCCTTGCCTATCGAAGGCGTTGGCCTGAATGCCGTTTTGAAAACAATCGGCATTCCGTTGGTTATGCCTCCGTTTATGCCTCCGCTGTTGTTGGTGCGCGTGCCGACTGCCTTTCCTTTAATGAACAGTGCGTCATTCGCATCCGATCCCCTCATCCCCGCAAATTCGAAACCCTTTCCGAAATCGACTCCCTTCACACCCGGAATCGAGTAGAGGAGACTGGACAAGACACTTTCGACTGAATCAAAGAAAGGCTCCCCTATCCCCACGGGAACTCCAATGGCGGCGGTCTCGACAAGCGCGCCCACTGAATCTCCAAGTTTTTTCATTTTTTCCAAATAGCTCGAGGCGTTTTCATTAAGACCATCTTTTAAAAAAGGCATGTCCATACCGCAAAGACGTTTCAATTCTCCTGAAGGTATTTCCGTTTCAAACGTTTTGTCCTCGACTTGACCCACCTTAAGCAAATGGCTTCCTATTTCTATGCCCTGGCTTTCCGATAGAACGGATTTTGCCAAAGCCCCGGCGAACACCAAGAATGCCGTAAGCCTCCCCGAAAAACGTCCTCCTCCCCTATGGTCGCCAAAACCCTTGTATTTTACCATTGACACATAGTCTGCATGAGACGGTCTTGGTTTTTTTCTCAGTTCCTCATAGTCTGCCGATCTTGTGTCATTGTTTCTGAAAACAACAGCAAGAGGAGCTCCTGTAGTCCTTCCTTCGTAAAGGCCGCTTATGATTTCATATGAATCGTCTTCCTTCCTCGCCGTCGCAAGGTTTCCGCCTGGTTTCCTCCTGCGCAATTCGAATTCGATCAAATCGACCGGAAAAACCATCCCTGGCGGCAATCCGTCCACTACTCCTCCCACACAGGTTCCATGAGATTCTCCGAATATTGTAAGCTTTAAATTTCTACCCCATGTCGCACTCATGAATTTCACCCCCCAATTTCTTAAAGTCATTCACAAACTCCGGATAGGACTTTCTTATTGCATCCATTCCTTCTATAACAACAGGCTCTTGGCAAACCGTGGATGCAACTGCAAGAGCCATTGCTATCCTGTGGTCGTTGTGGCTCCAAACTTTTGCTCCTCCCTTTAAAGCTTTGACTCCACGAACAACAAGTCCGTCATCTGTCTCTTCAATGTTTGCTCCAAGCTTGCTTAGCTCCTCCTTTGTTGCTTTCAGCCTGTCCGACTCCTTGTATCTCAGCCTCTCTGCATTCTTTATTATTGTTGTCCCCTCCGCCAAGGCAGCAGCGACTGCCATTATCGGCACTATGTCGGGGCAGTTTGAAGCATCCATTATTATGGACTTCATGCTCGAACGCTCCGCTGTCATCAACCCCGGCGATTCGTAAAGCATGCCGCCCATTCTCCTGAGCAATTCGACCGCCGCCCTGTCGCCCTGCGGCGAATCCTTTTTGAGGCCTTCCATCTCAATTCTTTCTCCTATGAGCCCGGCAACCATCCAGAAGGCGGCTTGCGAATAGTCGCCTTCCATCTCGACATCTGCAGGATGATAGCTTTGGTTTTCGATGCGGAAGCTCTCGTAGCCATCTCTTTCCACCTTTACCCCGAAGTCTTCCTGCACTCTAAGTGTTATGTCCACATAAGTTCCAGACTCGAGAGGACTTTTCAAGATTATTTCCGAAGTGCCCCCCGAAATGGGGAGTGCAAGCAAAAGCCCTGTTACGAATTGCGAGCTCACATTGCCCTCGAGGCTGTATTTGCCGGCTTTAAGCCTTCCTTTTACTGTCAACGGCAATTTCCCTTCATTTGTTTCAAACGATATTTCCTTTTCCTTGAAAATCCTATAATAATCATCCATGGGTCTTCCCGGCAATTTGCCTCGCCCCACGAATTCGAATTCTTCTCCGGTAGTCAATGCCAAAGGTATTGAAAATCTGAGGGTTGATCCCGATTCTCCGCAGTCTATAGTCTTCCTGGTTTTCCCGAGGAGTCCTTTTCCAGATACAAGCAAGTCTGACAATTTGCCGTTCCTGCCACTTCCGATTTTAGCCACTTCCGCACCGAAAGCTTGAGCAGCTTCAATTGTTGCCGATATGTCTTCCGAAATAACAACATTCCTTATTGTCGAAATTCCTTTTGCCATTGCGGCACACAGTATAGCCCTGTGTGTCTCACTTTTTGATGTCGGGATTTGTATTTTACCCTTTAATTTCCCGGGGAATATTTTTACCTTGTCCATCTTCAACCTCTTTCCTCTGCGAAGAAAGCTTCGATACCACCAACGGGCACCCTATGTATGAAAGCTTCTCCAATCCTTTTAAGCAAAACCAAATTCAGGCATCCGTCAATCGTCTTTTTATCCTGCCTCATTATGTCCAAAGATTCCTTTCCAGCCTGGATTTTCCTGAACGAACCGGTGTCGAATCCCAGAGCGGACAGTATCTGTTCGATTTCATTAGCGGTTCCCGGCTCTGTCAAGCCCCTGGCCTCACTCAGGCGGGTTATCTGCAGCATTCCGCATGCCACAGCCATTCCATGGCTTATGGATTCATACCCTTCCATTGTCTCAAGCACATGGGCGATTGTGTGCCCGAAGTTGAGAAGCATGCGCCGGCCTCTGTCCTTTTCATCTTCTGCAACATACTTCATTTTCGTCAAAAGCGATTTCTCGACGCAGAATCGGGCATTTTTTTCCAAAAATTCGCCTGTAACGATATTCTTCATATACATGAAGAACTCCTTGTCTCCTATGCATCCGTATTTTGCCATTTCCGCCATTCCGTCAAGCAACGTTTCCTTGTCAAGCGTCTTAAGAAAGGACTTGTCCGCAAAAACAGCCTTGGGATGGTGAAACATCCCCACAAGATTTTTCCCCGACTCAAGATTGACAGCAGTTTTGCCTCCGACAGAACTGTCTACCTGAGCCAAAAGCGTAGTCGGCACGTTTACATAATCCATTCCTCTTTTGAATGTGCCTGCCGCAAAGCCTGCCATGTCGCCAACAACTCCGCCTCCCACGGCAACCAGCACATCGTCCCTGTCGGCCTCCATTTCAGAAAGGCGCTTGTATACCATCTCCAATGTTTTTATGGACTTGTTCGACTCTCCCGAAGGTATCAAGATTGTCCTTTCCTGCGAAAACCCCTTGAATTCTTTTTGCATCAGGTTTCCATGGATTTTAAAAACATTCTCATCAATCATGAAAAGAGCCTTGCCGTATTGGCTTTCCACCATAAATTCATTGAAATCCACGGATGCGCTTCCGACAAAAATAGCCGTTTCAGATTTTCCAATCCCAGAATCAAAAATTTTCATTTTCGGCGAGACTCCTTTTCTTTTCGTTTGTTTTCTCAAGCATTTCATAAACCGACCCGTAGTCGTCCTTGTCTATCATATCCTTAAGTCCCGAGAGGCTTGACATAAAATCTTCCAAAACCTCCGTCACATACATTTTATTATTTTTTATGATTTGAGTCCACAAATCAGGATTTATATCTGCAATTCTTGCCAAATCCCTGAAGCTTCCTCCATGAATCTCAAAATCGTTTCCATTGAACGCAGTCAGAAAGGCTGATGATATGAGATGAGGAAGGTGGCTTACTACTGCAACTCTCCGGTCGTGTTCACCTGGAGACATTTCAATTATCTTTCCTACCCCTGCCGCTTTTAAAACATCTTTCAATTCCTGCAACTGTTTTTTTCTGTCCGGTTCTGTATTTATAAGAATATAGCTGGCTCCGAAGAACATTCCGGGAGTCGCTTTTTCATGGCCTCTGCCTTCAGAACCGCAAAGGGGATGTCCGCCTATTCGGCAAATGCCTTCCGCTTCAGCTTCTATACGGCTGCACAATTCACCTTGTATCCCTGAAATATCGGTTACTATAGTGTCCTTGCCTATATCGTTTCTATGGTTTCTTATGAATTCGATAATCTCATCCGGGTAGAGGCAAAGGAAAAGTATATCAACTTCGTCTTCTCCGACAAAGTGTTCCATTCCTTTGTCTATATATCCATTTGAAAGAGCGTTCCCTATTGCATCGGGGTTTGTGTCGACTCCAGTCACCCTGAAGCCTCCGTTCATTTTCATTGCTCCCGCCAAAGAACTTCCCATAAGCCCCAATCCCACAACGGTGACATTCTTCATGCGGAAAAGCCTCCCCTTCTAAAGGCCTCCATGTTCCTTATGGATTCCATAAGATTCTCGAACCTTTCAGGCTTGAGCGACTGTTCCCCGTCGCAAAGTGCTTCCTTGGGCGATTTATGAACCTCAATCATGAGTCCGTCAGCCCCGGCTGCCACAGATGCAAGCGCAAGTGGTTCAACCAGCCACCAATATCCTCCGGAATGGCTCGGGTCGACAATTACCGGCAAGTGGGTTTTCCTCTTGAGGACAGGTATCGCACTTATGTCCAAGGTGTTTCTTGTCGCGTTTTCAAATGTCCTGATTCCCCTCTCGCACAAAACAATTTTTTCATTGCCTCCGGCCGCTATGTACTCTGCCGCCATAAGAAAATCCTTTATCGAAGCGGACATCCCTCTTTTGAGCAAAACCGGCTTGTCAAGGGATCCGACCTCCTTGAGCAGTTCGAAGTTCTGCATGTTCCTTGCACCTATCTGAATCATGTCTATGTCGCATGCGTGTTCATCGAGTTGCCTTACTGACATTATTTCCGTAACTATGGGAAGCCCTGTTTCCTTCTTGGCTTCGAGGAGAAGTTCTATCCCGCCCTCTCCAAGCCCCTGAAAACTGTATGGAGATGTTCTCGGCTTGAAGGCCCCTCCCCTGAGCAGATCGGCTCCCGCATTCTTTACACCCATGGCGGTCTCTACCATCTGGTCTCTTGTCTCAACGGAGCATGGCCCCGCTATTACCGCAAAATTACCGTCTCCGATTTTTCTTCCGGCGACATCCACAACAGTATTGCCGCTCTTGAACATTTTGTTGACCTTCTTGTAGGGCTCCTGGATTCTGACTATGCGCTCGATCCTTTCGTCTGAAAGATTGAATCTGTCCTGAAAAGAGATAGTGTCTCCCACCAAACCGATTATTGTCAACTCGTCGCCTTTGGAAACATGAGGTGTGAAACCCTTCGCCGCTATCTCCTCTTTCAAGTTTTCCATTTCACAATTCGAAATTCCCTTTTTTAAAATTAGTATCATTTTTATTCCCCTTTCAAAAAAATAAATGAGGACCTATAAATAGGTCCTCTGTCCAATCGCCATTCGATTATCAACTTCAGGGATCATTTATCTCCGCAAATTTTCATATTCATTTCCACGACTAATAACCGGCGCATAATAATAGCCCCAGCTAAAAAACAGATATGAATATGTGCTTTGCGTGTTTCTGTTTTGCTCTTTCATAATGATCACCTTTTTAAATAATAGTTAAAACCAAGTATAGCAGGTTAAAAGCAACTGTCAAGTTCTATTCCTTTATTTCTCTCATCTTTTCATCAACAAGCTCCAAAAGGTCCATTATTTTAAGATTTTGCGGACATTTAGCTTCACACGCTCCACATTTCCTGCAATTTGAAGCCCTGTTTTCTTCGGTGAAGAAGCCCCAATATACACGGTTCGCCTCTTTAGGAGTGTCGAACATGAACATGTCGTTATAAAGCTCGAGGCTTCTGGGAATCCTTACCCCATACGGACAAGGCATGCAGTATCCGCAAGCCGTACATTGTATTTTGATGTACTTTCTGTACATGTCCCTTACCTCTCCAATTATTTCATGCTCCTTGCGGCTGAGCTTTTCCGGCTCCGCGTCTGACATTGTAAGGATATTTTCAATAACCTCGTCGAGTTCGCCCATTCCGCTGAGAACTACAGAAACTTCCGGAAAATCGGCAATCCATCTGAAAGCCCACTCCGATGGAGTTCTTACGGCATCGGCCTTGGCCCAGATTTTTTCGGCTCTTGGATTCGGCTTGACAATCTTGCCTCCCTTTAAAGGCTCCATTATAACGACTCCCAAACCTTTTGATGCAGCGTACTTGAGACCCTCAACACCGGCTTGGTATTCTTCATCCATGAAGTTCAATTGTATTTGGCAAAAATCCCAATCCCAACCATCCACTATGTCCTTGAAAATATCGATTGTGTCGTGGAAGGAAAAGCCTACATGTCCCACTTTTCCCGACTCCTTGGCCCTTTTTATGAAATCGAAAAGCCCTGCTTCCTTAAGCTTGGGCCACCATTTTCTGTTAAGCGTATGAATGAGATAATAGTCTATTTTGTCGGTCTTTAGATTCTCAAGCTGTTTGTCGAGCAGCTCGTCAAAATCTTCCGGTTTATTCACAAGCCACGAAGGCAGTTTTGTTGCGAGACGGACCTTTTCCCTGTATCCGTCTGAAAGGGCCTGCCCTACTGCTTTCTCACTCATTCCTCCATGGTATGGCCATGCCGTATCCACATAGTTTACCCCGTGGTCTATTGCGTAGCGAATCAATTTTGTCGTCTTTTTCAAATCTATATCCTTGGGATTACCATTGTTTGTAGGCAGCCGCATAGTTCCAAACCCAAGAAGGGACACTTCCTCGTTAATCTTTCCAAATTTCCTGTATTTCATATCATCACTCCATTTTTATTTTCATCCACGATTCCCGATTGTCGACTATGGTTTTCTCTCTTAATGATAACAGATTTTTCAGTAAAATTACAAATTGAAACTTCCTCTTAATAATAAGAATTTTCGCCACAGTTGTTGTATAATTAAAAAAAGACAAATTCCAACGAGGAGACTCCCAATGAAGAAAATATTATACCTGCTTTTTATTATAACCCTCATTACCGTCGGATGCTCGCCTGGGGCTGTGAATGACGAAGGCGCAGAAAACGGGGATGAAATTTCAGAACCTGTTGAAAACAACAACTTGGGCAACGCCACAATAATCGGCATCAACATATCCCTCAGGGAATCACCGGATACTTCTTCAGAAAGAATTGACCTGCTGAGTTTTCCTTCAGAGGTATACCTGATTGAAAAATCCGAATCCAAAGAAAAAATAGGAGATCACGAAGAATACTGGTACAAGGTTAGATCGGGAGACTTGACCGGATGGTGCTACGGAGCATTC
>Ga0209947_1001305_pt1 | contig 14853 bp, 12 predicted proteins | sample SalPonR2_B_D2_MG_FD_185706 | JGI IMG/M metagenome (GOLD analysis project Ga0209947, IMG submission 185706) | Salt pond soil microbial communities from South San Francisco under conditions of wetland restoration - Salt Pond MetaG R2_B_D2_MG... ... | reverse complement strand
TATCAGTAATACAATTTTATAAAAATAAGTATAATGTTATGACTAAGATTCATTAAGACAGATGAAACGTCCCCTTGTCTTCTGACTAAGATTCATTAAGACAGATGAAACGTCCCCTTGTCTTCAAGATTCATTAAGACAGATGAAACGTCCCCTTGTCTTCAAGACAGATGAAACGTCCCCTTGTCTTCAGTCTTTTGGAACTCAGGTTGGATGAGACATACCTCTACTTCTTCAGTCTCTTCATCCCTTCACAAGCAGGGTTACGGCTTCAACGTGAACACTGTGTGGGAACATATCCACCGGTTGTATTTCATTTATACTATATCCCCCTTCTTGTAGAATTCTCAAGTCTCTAGCTAGTGTTGATGGATTACAAGATACATACACTATCTTTCTAGGATTCATTTCTTTTATGGTAGTAAGCACGGATTCTTCACACCCTTTTCTAGGTGGATCAATTATTACAATATCCGCTTTAATTCCCTTTTTATATAACTTAGGAAATATATTTTCTACACTTCCTAGATGAAAATTTGCATTTTTTATTTTATTTTCTTTTTGGTTTTCTTCAGCACTTAAAATAGATTCCTTAACTATCTCTATACCATGTACCTCTTTAGATTTTTCAGCTGCTAGTAAAGATATAGTACCTACGCCGCAATATAAATCATAAATTGTATCAGTATCTTTAATGTCAGCATATTTTAATGCTTTAGAGTAGAGTTTATCTGTCTGTACATGATTTACCTGAAAAAAAGTATGAGGAAATACTTTGAATTCAAGATCGAATATTTTATCATTAATATATTCATCACCATACATCAATATATTTTTCTTTCCTAATATTCGATTAGTTTTTTCATCATTTATATTTAAAAATATAGATTTGATATTTGGTATTTTTTCAACTATCTCATCATTAAATTTATTTAGTTTATTTTTAATATTATCCCTGCTAACTATTACCAACATAAGATCATCATCTTGGTTGTTCCTCATTAATATATGTCTTATGGAACCTTTATGCTTTCTTTCGTTGTATACAGAAATATTATTTTTGATTATGTAATCTCTTAATATTTTTATTATTTCTCCCGTCCACTGATTTTGTATTAAACAATCATCTATATTTACAATACTGTGACTTGCTTTTTCATATGGACCTATTAAGACTTTCCCATTAACTATATTTAGAGGAAATGCACCTTTATTTCTGTACCTGAAGGGATTTTCCATTCCTATGGTATCTTTAATTTTAATATTTTTAATATTTTCTAAATTACTCCTGTTTAGTTCATTTATCAATATACCCTTCTTATACTTTAACTGCTCTTTGTATTCCATATGCATAATTTGGCACCCGCCACAATTGTAAAAACAAGGACAAGCTGGTTCTTCAAATTTTTCAGATCTTTCTATATATTCAACAACTTCTCCTACTCCATATTTGGAAATTGCTTTTATTATTCTTATCTTTAATCTATCTCCAGGAAGACTATTATCCACAAAAACTACATAGTTATCTATTTTCCCTACTCCTTGTCCTCTAAAGTTTAAATCAATAATTTTTATTTCTGTTATTTCCCCTTTTTTTACAGGTTTTGCCATTACTACACATCCTTTTTGTTTTTATATATTATTATAACATTAATTTGCTGCTTCTGTGTTTTAATTTAGTTGTTTTTATTATATAATAATTATCAGTAACTATAGGAGTGTATTATGAAAGTACTAAAAAATCTAATTATAATTGGAATAATAATTTTTTGTGCATCAACTTTACCTATTTTTTTATCACCAATGGATTTTAGCAGTGTAGTTGATATTGAAGAAATTGATGAAAATATTTATGTTTCTTTAAAATCTAGGGATGGTAATGAATTTAATAATCCTTCAAAAATAAATTTATTCTTGGAAACTAATTCTGAAAAAGAAATTTATTTTAATCCAAATAATATGTTAGAATTGGAAATTTTTGATAATGGAAGTAAGGTTGATTTTAAAAATATCGAATATGCATTTAGCAAAACAACTATTGTTGATGGTAAGCCTTTAAACATAATTGTTGATATTTCTAACGAAAACTTGGATTTATCCTATGGTGACTACAAGTTTATTTTTACTGCATCAGGAGAGAATAATTTATCTGACAAAGTAGAAATGACTGTAGAATACCAACTAAAAGGTTTTTATCATGTCGGAACTAATGAATCTTATGAGCTTACTCCTGTTAAGTTATATTTCCAAAATAATAACTATGAATTAATTCCAGTATATAGGTTTGTGAACACATCTGATTTACTTCATAATATTATCGAAAATGAATTGTTAAAAGGACCGATAGATAGTAATCTAACTTCTCCAATAGGGAGTGTAAATTATATAATTTTAAGAGATGGTATTATATATGTTGATTTGCCAAAATATTCTGAAATATATAAGGGAGAGTACAGTGAAAATTCTTTTTATTCTTTTGTAAAGACTTTTTCACAAATGCCCAATTCATCAAGAATAAGATTCACTTTTGATAATTTAGTTGAAGACAGCTGGTTTAACGGTATAAACGTCAAAAGCTCTATTGCTTACCCTGATGATATAACTGTATATATTCCCGTATTAGTTGGAGAAAGGTTTTACCTAAGTGAAAAGAGTATTTTATTAGATGAAAATGTTCCTTTAGAAGAGCAAGTAGAAAGAATTTATACTTTTATTAAGGATAATAGAAAAAGTTATTTACAGTCATTAGATGATATTAAGATAAATAGCATCTCTCTAGATGGGAATAACCTTAAAATAGATTTTAATAAAAATATATCGAATTTGTACTCAAATAATGAAAGTTTGCAAAATATGCTGGTAGACAGCTTGATTTATTCTTTAACAAGTATTGAAGGTATAGAGAGTGTTATGTTTTCCTATAACGGGGAAGCCATGGGTAACTTAGGAAGTTATAATTTAAAGGAAGCTATTATTCCTAATCAGTATTTTAATTTAGAAAATATAGAATAAAAAATCCAGCCTAGGCTGGATTTTTTATTCTATTAATTTCCCGTGAATTATGACTCTAGCATTATCATACCAGAAGTTGCAAGTTACTAAAGATATTATTGTATCATCTTCTGTTATTTCAATATCTTTTTTTACTAAAGATCTCTCTTTGGAATCTTCTATAAAATCCTTATATTTTTCTCTATCTTTAAATATTGTAAATAAATAATAATCTTCCCTATCTAGATTTACAACATATGCAGAGTATATTTCCCAAGTTGTCCTTTCCCCGTTGTGATCCAAAGTTACGGTATCATTGTTTTCAAAATACTCTTTATATATTCCTTCGTTTGTGTAGTTTGCTAAATCTGAAAACATAGAACCATCCCTAATTTTATGACCGTAAATAATGATATTGTCATCCCTTTCTACGCTTACATTTCTGAAGTCCATATATATTGAACCATAGGAATCTCTTTCTCCTTTGTAGTTGTGGTTAAGATAATATTCATTGTCATCAGCCTGAACTACAGGGTAATCTATGTTTGTTCCGTCTACGTTTATCCAACCAATAACATTCTCTTCAAAAACTATATCCTCTTTACTTATGGAGCTTTCTTCCTGTTGAGGTTCTTGCTGAACAGACTCCCCTTCAGAAATCTCTTCTTGAGCTTCTTCAGAAGAATTTTCATTATATTCTTCTTCGAGTATTTCTTCAACTACTTCCCCAGCATTTTCAATTTCTTCTATATTCTCTATTTCTTCCTCATTATTATTTATTTTTTCATCTAAGACTTTTTCTATATTTTCATAATACATGTTCCTTGCTTCATCGTATAATTTATCAGCTTTATATGATTTATAATAAGTATTTATTAATAAGCCTGCTGATATAATGAATATTACAAGAAAAAATCTAAATAGTATTCTCTTTTTCATAGTTATCATCCTTTTTTTTATTATAATACTAAAATAGTAAATAGTAAACTTATATATGTTTTATTTATACCCAAAGGTATTTTAAATATAAAAATGTTTATTTATTGTAATGAAAGGGTATATATTTTATACAATATAAACGAGGAGTGATATTATGAGAAGAAATATATTTAAAAAATACAAGGGAAGAATCTCCCAAGATGGTGCAGGAGTTAAATTAAATAGAATTTTTAGTAATAGAGATGTTGAGGATGTAGATCCTTTTTTACTATTAGATTTTTTTGATTCTACTAATCCTGAGGATTATACAAAAGGATTTCCTTGGCATCCTCACAGAGGTATAGAAACCATAACCTATTTAATCGAAGGTGAATTAGAACATGGGGATAGTTTAGGCAACAGCGGTATCATCGAACCTTATGGTTGTCAGTGGATGACTGCCGGTAGGGGTATCGTTCATCAAGAAATGCCTAAAAAATCAAAAAGAATGCTGGGAGCTCAATTGTGGCTTAATTTACCAAAAGAAAATAAAATGACGGAACCTGCTTATAGAGATATTACAGTAAAAGACTTGAAAACTTTTGAAGATAAAAATTCTAAAGTAAATATTATATGCGGTGAATATAAAGGCCTAAAAGGTCCTGTAAAAGGAACTTATGTAGATCCTATTTATTTAGATGTTGAAATAAAACCAGGAAAAACCTTCGAATATTCTATTGATAAGGAAGAAAAGGTATTTCTGCTTATGATAAAGGGAACCATTAAGTTTGATAATGGAGATAGTGCTGATTTTGACAAAGAAAAAGGAATTTTACTAACTCAAGGTGATGAGATAAAAATCAACTCTTCTGATGGAAGTAGATTTCTATTTTTTGCAGGCAAACCTTTAAATGAACCAATAGCTTGGGGTGGTCCTATTGTCATGAATACCCAAGAAGAAATAAACAGGGCTTTTAAAGAACTTGATGAAGGGACTTTCATAAAATAAATTAAAATCTCCAGAAATAATATTCTGGAGATTTTCTATAATTATTATAAATAGTTCAAATAAATATTATTTGTTTAATATTTTTTTTACCAATGGTGCTCTCAGTCTATGTACTACTCCTAGATTTGATCCTACTAAGGGTCTAAGATAAAATTTAAATTCATCTGTTATACCATTTCCTTCATCATTAATAAATTCAGGAGGCATAATCTTAGTTTTAGCTGCAATTTTTTTTAGATCTACTAATTTATAATCTACTGAATAAAATCCTGTTCTTTGAATTGTTATAGAACCGTCAATTTTATTCCATATAGCAAATTGGGCTGCCTTTTCTCCTACTTCCCTTGCTTCCCTTTGGTCAACATCCGAAATACTTGAAATAGAACTTCGTTGAGGATAACCAAGGGTATCAGCTCTGACTCTAGATATATTAAGTTTTTTCTTTATTAAATTTGATAACATATCTGCTAAGGAACTGCTCCCTGAAAGCAATACATTGCCGTGGGAATCTTTTTCAACACCATCTGTCAATGAAGTCGCTATTAAATTTCCATTCTCGTCTTTTATACCTTCAGATACTGCTATTAGACATCTACCTAATTTATCGTAAGTTTTCTTTACTTCTCTTAAAAATTCATCAACTTTAAAAACTCTTTCCGGCAAATATATTAGATGTGGTCCATCATCTGGATATTTTTGAGCTAATGATGAAGCGGCTGTTAAAAACCCTGAATGTCTTCCCATTACAACTCCTATATGTACTCCCGGCAGCGACCTGTTATCTAAGTTTAGTCCCATAAAAGTTTCAGCCACATACCTGGCTGCTGAACCATATCCTGGTGTATGATCATTTAGTACAAGATCATTATCTATTGTTTTGGGTATATGAATAGCTCTAAGTTCATATCCAGCTTTATTTGCATTTTCATTTACTATTCTTACAGTATCCGAAGAATCATTTCCCCCTATATAAAAGAAGTACCTCACATCATGGGCATTTAAAACCTTAAAAATTTCTTTACAGTATTTTTCATCCGGCTTAACTCTAGTAGACAATAGCGCTGATGATGGAGTAATTCCAACCTGTTCTAAATTATTAGTGGTTTCTTGAGTTAAATCCATAAAGGTTTCATTAACTATTCCTTCAACTCCATTTAATGCACCGTAAACCTTTGTAATTTGAGGAAATTTTCTGGATTCTAGTACAGCTCCTACCAAGCTTTGATTAATAACTGCTGTAGGACCTCCTGATTGTGCTATAACTACTTTTCCTTTTAATTTCATCGAAACAACCTCCTAATTAATAAATGTATCTGAAAAAATCTTGATAAAAACATCAGTTAATTTCACGGTAATTAATAATAATTGCTAAAATAATTAACTTTTAAGCCAATTTACTTTTTTTCACAATTATAGCTTTATTTGAGAATATGTTTTATTTATACCCTATTATTTTAGTATTAAACTTAATTGTACTATTAAAAATTTCATTTCTATATATTAAAATAATGATAATCTATATAATAAATAATATTTATAATCTTAAAAATGCATTATTTCTATTTTTTCGGGTAAATATTTTATGTATGATAAAGGAGGATTTAAAAATGAAAATTGGAATAATAGGATTAGGGAAAATGGGGTATCCACTAACCTTAAATATAAAAGATTGTGGTTACGAACCCGTGGCATATAACAGGAGTTCTATGAAATTAGACAAAATCAAATCTTTAGATGTTGAAGTAGCTTATGAAATTGAAGAACTTTTTCATAAGCTTGATGACAGAAAAGTTATCTTTATGATGATAACCTCAGGTTCTGCAATAGATGAGATGATTGATAAGTTGTTACCTTATTTATCAGAAAAAGATATATTGATAGATGGAGGAAATAGTCATTATAAGGATACTAAAAGACGATATGAAAAATTAAAAGAAAGAAATATCCACTATATAGATGTAGGTACAAGTGGAGGAATTGAAGGAGCAAGAAGTGGAGCCTGTATGATGGTCGGTGGAGAAAAACATGTTGTAAAGGATATTGAACAATTATTTTTAGATATATGTGTCCCTAATGGTTATGCCTATATTGGAGAGTCTGGTTCCGGTCATTACGTTAAGATGATTCATAATGGTATCGAATATGGAATGATGCAGGCAATAGGAGAAGGCTTTGAGATTATGTCCCAAAGTGATTATGATATAGAATATCAAAAAGTAGCTAAAGTTTGGCAGCATGGTTCTGTAATTAGAAGTTGGCTGATGGAATTAACTGAAAAAGTTTTTATAGATCATAAAGAGGATTTTGAAGATATAGTTGGTGTAATTAATGCAAGTGGTGAAGGACTATGGACTGTGGAGGAAGCTTTAGACAGAAAAGTCCCTGCCCCTGTCATTACAGCAGCTTTATATACAAGGTATCGAAGTCAACAAACAGATACTTTTAGTGGTAAACTTCTTTCTGGACTGAGGTTCCAGTTTGGTAAACATAAAATGGAAAGACTTGAAAAATGAGGTGGTAAGTATGGATAATTTGTCTTGTACAATGATTATTTTTGGTAGCACAGGAGATCTTACTAAAAGAAAACTAATTCCTGCAATACATGAACTTGAAAAAGGAAAATATCTTCCTAACAAATTCAAGTTGATTGGAATTGGAAGAAGAAATATAAGTCAGGAAGAATATAGTAATATGCTGTATAAAGGTATCAAAGAGTATACAAATATAGAAACTAATCAAAAATTATGGAATAAAATATCTGAAAAAATCTATTATTTAAAGATGGACTTTACAAAATTATCTGAATATAAAAAATTATATGAATATTTACTTGAAGATAATAAAAGCAAAGAAATTTCTTCAAATCTTATGTTTTATTTAGCTGTATCTCCTGAATATTTTGGAGCTATAGTAAATAATTTAAAAGAAAATAACATAATTGATGGAAATAACCATTGGAATAGAATGGTTATAGAAAAGCCTTTTGGAAAAGATTTTGAAAGCGCAAAAAAACTCAACAATGAAATTACAAAGGTATTTAAAGAAAATCAAATTTTCAGGATAGATCATTATTTGGGAAAAGAAATGATACAAAATATAACTATGTTAAGATTTGAAAATTCTATATTTGAACCTATTTGGAGTAATAAATACATAGAAAATATACAAATTATTGTATCTGAAAAAGAAGGAATAGGATTAAGAGGAGAATATTATGATAATACCGGAGCTTTAAAAGATATGATTCAAAGTCATCTTTTACAAATTCTTGCTATAACAGCTATGGAGTCTCCTGAAAATTTCAATATGGATTCTATTAGAAATGCCAAGGCTAAATTATTAGAAGATTTAGTTTTATTTACTGATGATAATAACGAAGAAAATATCGTATTTGGACAATATGAAGGATATAAGGATGAAAAAGGAGTTTCTAAACATTCAAATAGAGAAACTTTTGTTGCCATGAAAGTTTTTATAGAAAATGAAAGATGGCAAGGAGTTCCAATTTATTTAATGACAGGAAAAAATTTAAAAGAGAAATTAGCCCAAGTTAATATAGAATTCAAAAAACCCAAAAATACTATTAATAATAAAATAAATATCTTTGATTTAGAGAAAAATATTCAGAGTAATGTATTAGAAATAATGATACAACCACAAGAAGGTATCGGGCTAAAAATTAATATTAAAAAACCTACTAAAATGAATAAAACGGAAGTTGCAGAAATGGAATATTGCAGAACCTGTTTAAGTGGCCTAAATACTCCTGATGCTTACGTTAAACTTTTACTTGATGTGATTGAGGGAGATTCAACTAGATTTACTAGATGGGATGAATTATCTCATAGTTGGAGATTTATAGATAGTATAAATGGAGAATTTATAAAAACTCATAAATACAAGGCTGAAGGCTTAGGACCTGATAAAGCTTATAAAATGATAAATGAAGATAATAGAAAATGGTGGTTTCTAGATAAATGGGAGAAAACTAATGAAAATATATGATATTTCTATGATGGTAGAAGAAGATATGCCGGTATATAAAAATAAAAAAGATAAACAGCCAATAATTAATACAACTACAAACAATGATTCCACAGAAAGCAAGATTTCTTTTGGTATGCATACAGGTACACATATGGATATGCCAATGCATTTTGTGAAAAATGGAAAAACCATTGATACATTAAATTTAAATAGAGTTATTACTACCTGTAAAGTATTAGATTTTACATATATAAAGGAAGCTATCACTTCTGAAGATTTGAAGAAGAAGAATCTAGAAGAAGGAGATTTTCTTCTTTTCAAAACTAAAAATTCTTATTCAAAAGAGTTTGATTTTGACTTTGTCTATTTAAGTTATGATGGAGCCGAATTTTTAAAAGAAATGAACATAAATGGAGTAGGAATAGATAGTTTAGGAATAGAAAGGAGTCAAGCAAATCATCCTACTCATAAAATTCTATTAGAAAAGGAAATAATAATTATCGAAGGTTTAAGACTAAAAAATATTAAAGAAGGAATTTATAAGCTTATTGCTTTACCTTTAAAGTTGAAGGGAGTTGAAGCTTCTCCAATAAGAGCAGTATTACTAAAAGATTAAACAATGAATTCTTGTTTATCAAATTATTTTTAACTTTTTATCATCAGTGATATATATTTTCCCATAGCCTTAATTGAACCAAATAGAATTCTAAATATATTTCTAATTCCGTAATGTTTAATCATATCTGTCTTTTTATTAATAAACAAATTTACATATAAATTTGTTTTTAATAATTCATAGTAATATCTTCTCAAACTCATTTCAGCTGGCAGTATGGTAACTTGACCAAAGCTCCACTTTTCATAGTCTTCTTCTTTATATAATAATCTATCTCTATATTTTTTATACATTGGCAGATTTGGAAATGGGGTTAAGGGATTAATTGAGGATATCTCAGGTTCCAATGACTTTATATGCTTACGTATAGATTTAAAATCCTTCTTGTTCCAATCTGGATGAGCTATGAATGATGCCCATACATCTATATTAAGTGATTTAAGTATCTTAGCCGCCTCGTAATTATCCCTGACATCAGATTTCTTATTGTAATCATTCATCTCCATATCATTAAAAGATTCATATCCTACCAATACAGCTTTCAAACCTAATTCTCCAAATTTTCCTATAATGTCTTTATATTCAATAATCCCTTTAACTGAACCATATACTATATAATTTTTATTTAAGTTTAAATCTTTTGCTATAGAGATAAATGTTTGAATTTTTTCTCTATTTGCAAAAAAATCATTATCTATAAACATTATTGTTGGTTCTTTTATGTTCATTAAATCTTTCTTTGTAAGTTCTAAATCTATTAACTCTTCTTGTGAGCCTTCGATTCTCCATCTAAGGCAGAATTCACAGACTTTATTACATCCCATGCCAAATTCCATAATAGCCGCAGGACGATATCCAAAGTAGGAATATTTATCTCTATATTTTCTAGTAGATTCTCTATCAGGAAGCAAGTATTCATTTCTTGATTTTTTCCCATTGGATTTGTACAATTTTTTTCGAGACAAAATACCATCAATTAAATCTAACTCCTCACCTTTTTTCAATAAATTACAAAACAAATTTAGATTTCTTCCATTTGTATATTCAAATATATAGTCTATATATTCATCTTCAAAAGCTTTTGGATTTAAATAAGTTTGAGTTCCTCCTATAAAAGTGATTATATTTTCATCTAGCATTTTTGTTTCTTTACATAATTTTTTAACCATATTTACATCTATACAAAGGCTTGTAATTCCCACTAAATTTGGCTTATAATCTTTTATTTTTTCACTTAGGGAAATAGTTTCAATAATCATATCAAATATTTCCACATTATGCTTATCTTTTATTACTCCATATATCATTTCTAAGCCTAGAGGCTCTGAAAACATAAAATCACTTAGAGTTATTGCCTTCTTAATTCTTGGAGGTCTTACTAATAATATATTCATTTTATCTCCTTAGTTTAAAATATATTTGGTGTGATTTTTCTCTTTATTTGATATCTATAGTAAAGATTTACTCCAACATAAAACAAATATTTACCCGGTTGAGTTAAAAATTCTTTTCTCAAAATATTTCTCTTAATAATTGAACTTAATGTAAATAATCTTTCATATAAATTCCAGTATGCATCTGTAAGCTCCTTAGCTGTCATATTTGATGGTTTATATACCGCCTGAGTTCCATCAAAACTGTATATGTCGTCATTAACAAATCTACCTTGTATTTTAATTTCTTTGAAAAATTTTGTTCCTGGAAATGGTGTTAGTATATAAAATCTTGGTACTGATATTTTATTTTTTTCAATAAAGTCCTTGGTATTACTTATGGAGTCTAAGGTATCACCTTCTCCTCCTACTACCATTTCTGTAGATACATCTATACCATAAGATTGAATATTTGATATCAACTTAGAATACTCTGATGGATCTGCCCAACCTTTATTCATAGCTACTAAACTCTCTTTAGAGATGCTTTCCAGCCCAAAGCTAAGGGAAATGCACCCACTATCTTTTAACTGCTCTAAAAGTTTGTTTTCTCTTCCTATTCTAATATCACATTGACTCATCCACTTTATATCTAATTTTTTAATTTCATCTAGTAATTGATTTAAATATATTCTATCAGAAAAAATGTTATCATCTAAAATTAAGATTTTTTTGAAACCTAAATCCTTTATCTGCACCATATCTCTAACAACCTCTTGTATAGATTTCTTAATGTATTTACCTTCATATAAACATGCTACAGAACAAAAACTACAAGTATTAGGACATCCTCTACCTGCTTGTACAGGCAAAAAATCTCCTATACTTTTATTTGTTATAAGGTCAAATCTTGGTAATGGTGTGGATAATATTCCTTCATCTAAATTATGTTTATAAATCTTCTTTAAATTTCCTTTTTCAAAGTCTGTTAAAACTTGATTCCATACAAGCTCTGCATCTCCAACTACTAAGGCATCACAATATTTCAAAGCTTCCTCCGGCATAATACTTGCCATATAACCCCCTAGTATCACCGTCTTTCCTCTTTTTCTAAACTTCTTTGCTAAATCTATAGAACGAAGGACCCCATGACCCATAGTACTAATGCCAATTAAATCAGAATCTGTATCCATATTTACATCTTCTATTATCTCTAAGATAATTTCCGTTTCCCAATCATCTGGCATCATAGCAGCTAAAAGGGGCATAGCTAGACCTACGAAGTACAACTTTTTCTTTTTTATGGGTTTATGGTTTTGATCATATGGACTTGGTTGAATAAGTAATATTTTTTTCATCAGTATCCTCTCACTATCTTTTTGATATATTGAAAACTTACAAAACTACTACCAATCAACATCTTAAAATTAGCTTTAATTCCATATTTTTTAATTAGGGCCATCATGTGTTTAGGTCTCATTACTATTTTGTAATAGGCAATAAGTAGTTCTAAGTAAAATTTTCTAATACTCATATACCTAGGCCTAAGCACGACATGAGCCATATCCCATAGATAATAGTCTTCTCTTTTCACTATCAGTTCTGATGAATATTTATCAAATATCTTGGTTCCCGGCAGTGGAGTTAATGGCTGAAGATTTACAAATCTTACATTCATATTTCTTAACCAATTTGTCATATCTTTGAAATCTTTCAAGTTAAAGTCTAGAGGTATAATTAAAGTTGCATAAAGCTCTATATCTAATTTTTTTAATATCTTAATGCATACTTCATTTATGTTTTTAGTAGTTTTTTTATTATACTCCTTTAAATCTTTGCTTCTTAGTGATTCAATTCCTACTATTACAGATTGTAATCCTATCGACTTAAGTTCTCTTAATAATTCTACATTTGAAACTATAAAATCTGCTCTTCCATATACTAAAAATTTCTTGTTTATATCCCTTATTCTAATTTCATTTATAAAAGCTTTCAGTCTAGCTTCATCATATAAAAAATCATCATCTACAATATATATTTCTTCTTCATGTATACCTTCTAATTCATCCATAACATCTTGAATCTCTCTGACAAAATATTTTTTATCAGTTATTTCCTTACAAAAGCAAAAACTGCAGTTATAAGGACATCCAAATGAAGTTTTTATTAAAGCACAAGGATTATGAAACATATAGTAGTATTTTTTTCTATAATTAGATACCGAATCTCTATGGGGATGTTTATACGTAAAATAATCCTTTTTTATTCCTATATTTGAAAGTTTTTCTCTAATATATTCATCTGATTTACCTTTAATCAATCCTTGTATTGTGATATTAAAACCATCAATTCCATTTTTGCTGTATATGAAATCTATAAATGGAGAAGAAAAATCTTTTGGTAAAACCTCTGCATGTATTCCTCCTACACCTGTCTTAACATAGGGAAATATCTCTTTTGATTTTTTAGATAGTTCTTTTATTATACCTACATGGGTAATATATCCTGTATAAAGTATGAAATCAGGTTTTTCTTCTTTTATTATTTCTATATATTCTCTTTTTTCTAGAATTAAATCTATTATTTTTATCTGAATATCATCTTTAATGTCTTCATATATATTAGAGACTAAGTATTCTAGTTCTAGTGGCTCACATATCATAACGTGCTGCAGTCCTATAGTTTCTTTATGAGGTTTTGGTCTGATTAGTAGTATTTTCATGCTATCACTTTGCCTAGTTTATAAACTGCAATTTGAGGCATAAAAAATCTTTCTTTTATAATAATAAAGGATTCTATTTTAAAGTGATTTGATATGAGTTTTCTAAATTCAGTATCTGATGGATAATGAGCAGGTCCTGTAGTTAATTTAACAAAAGAAAGTGCCATTTTATCATAAAAATTATTTCCACTTGCAAAAGATATATATATATTACCATCATCTACTAATAATCTATATAATTCTACTATAACTTTCTCTAAGTTCTTATAATAAGGTAAGGAATGAGTACATATAATTATATTGTAATTATCTTTTATTTTATCTAAATTCTTTACATTTAAATTTATATGTTTAGTTTTAGGGTTTTTTAATCTAGATATTTTTAACATTTCTTCTGAAAAGTCTATGCCGGTTATCTTGAAATTATTATGTTTTTTTTCTAATATACTTATGAGTTGACCAGGACCACATCCTAGATCTAATACCTTCAAACTTTCATCTTCTCTATTGTCTTGTTCTATAATTTTTGTAATACAATTTCTAGTTGGGGCCAATGAGTACTTTTGTACCCATAATCTATCATATCTTTTTGCCCAAAAATTCCATATATTTGATGTCATATTATATCTCCTATTTCTTTAAAATATATTTCCAAATTCTTTTAGAGGTAAGTAATCTTAAATGCAATCTATAAAAGGCTAAATAAAACAAAACTTTGGGAAGCTTTGATGGAAGGACCAGGTGTAAGAAGTCAAATTTTTTAGGATCTTTAGTCGTTAAATTATTTTTTAGTAATTCATAAGTTTTAGTTCCTCTAATTGGAGTTAATATTGATATTGTAAATATTTCAATTTTATTTTCCTTTATAAATCGGCCTAGTTTATTAAAATCTTCTAATCTATAATCTGGATTTACAATAAAAAGTGCGGATAAATCGATTTTTTCCTTTTTTAAAGATGATATTACTTTAGGATAATCTAGAGCATCTGTAGTCTTTTCATAATCTTCTAGTTCTTTATTATTATTAGTTTCAAATCCTACAATTACTTCAGTTAAACCAACTTCTTTTAGCTTAGGCAATAAATCTAAATTTTCTAAAATAAAGTCTGCCCTTAAATATCCAATTGTTTTCTTTGGATTTATCTTTTTAAAAGCATTTATAAATTTCAAAGCATCTCTTCTATTAGAAAAAAGTACATCATCTACTATCCAAAAAAAATCTGAATCAATGCTTTGA
>Ga0209947_1001303_pt1 | contig 14859 bp, 13 predicted proteins | sample SalPonR2_B_D2_MG_FD_185706 | JGI IMG/M metagenome (GOLD analysis project Ga0209947, IMG submission 185706) | Salt pond soil microbial communities from South San Francisco under conditions of wetland restoration - Salt Pond MetaG R2_B_D2_MG... ... | reverse complement strand
TGGGCCCGCCCCCGGAATCCCCGCGATAGAGCGTGGTCAGCGGCTTCCGTCGTATATCCGTGATCACAGAAAGCGTCTCCGCGAGCGGTTCATGTCTGCCGGGGCTGGCGCCGTGGCGGATTACGAGATGCTCGAACTCGTGCTCTTCCGCGCGATCCCTCGGCAGGACGTGAAACCGCTGGCGCGGCGCCTGCTCGACAGATTCCACGATTTCAACGGGGTGCTTTCGGCACCAGTCTCGACGCTGCGGCAAATGCATGGAATAGGCGAGGCGGTAATCACCGAGATCAAGATCGTCGAAGCCGCGGCCCATCGCCTTGCCCGGACCCGTGTTCTCCGCCGCGAAGTCGTCTCTTCGTGGGACGCACTTCTCGACTATTGCCGGACAACGATGGCGCACAAGGAAACCGAGCAGTTCCGCGTTCTCTTCCTCGACCGCAAGAACACCGTGATTGCGGACGAGGAACAGGCGTCGGGCACCGTCGACCACGTTCCGGTCTATCCACGCGAGATCGTCAAGCGCGCGCTCGAGCTGCAGTCTTCGGCGCTCATTCTGGTGCACAATCACCCGTCTGGCGACCCGACCCCTTCGGGAGAGGACCGTACAATGACGCAAAAGATCGCCGCCGCCGCCGATGCGCTCGGAATCGTGCTTCACGATCACCTCGTGATCGGCAAGGCGCGCGAGGTCTCGTTCCGGGCCGAGGGCTATCTCTGATCGCCGTCCTCCGCGAGCCAGACCTCCACCCGCCGGTTGAGGCTCTCGCCCCAGTCGACTCCGTTGCAGGCCACAGGCATCGCTTCACCGAAACCCCGCGCCTCGAGGGCAGTGAGTCGCTCTCCGGTGACCAGTTCGGCGAGAACGGCTGCCCTTATCGCCTCGGCGCGGCGCTGCGAAAGCTGGAGATTGGTGGCCGCCGCCCCGTTTGCATCGGAGAAACCTGCAAGGATCAGGCGGTCGCCGTCGAACCGCCCCGAGGCGATCGCGCGTGCAAGGCGGGCGATCTGAACGCGTGCTGCCAGGTCCGGCAGGCTCGAGCCGTCCCGGAACCGGATCGCGATATCGAGGCGCCGGGCACCACCGAGCTCGGCCTGCATGGAAGTTTCAATGCCGCCCACCCCTGTCGAGGCGAGCGCAAGAGGGTCGGCCTCCTGCCTCCCGTCACGACCACGGGGCACGATCCCCACCCTGAGGTCGACAAAGCCGGCGCGCCGGACCGCCGCTTCGGCTCCGGGGCTATCGAGCCAGTCCAGAAAGGACCGCGCGAGAGGGGGCGACCGCCTTGCAGGATGACGCAGGAACACGGTTTCGGACAGCGGGTAGTCGCCCGTTCGGATCGCGGGAGGCACCCCGACGGCTCCGCGTCCGCAGGGCCCGGTGACAACCAGCGGGACCGCACTCCCGATCTCGCTGAGCGGCAGGAGGCCAAGGCCGCCGGGAGTGCGGGCGACCGCGTCGGCGGCATCTCCGATATCCTCGTGCATGGTGGCCGCTGCGTCGGGGACGATACCGTAGCGTTCGGTGAGCGGGCCTGCGAGGCCCTCTGCCCAATGCACAATGACGGGCATTTCGCCACCTCCAAGACCCAGCCAGTCGGGAAATTCTCCGGCAAGCGCTGCTCGCACCCCAAGAAGCGTCAGACCCGTCACCTGGTTTTCCACAGAGACTGCGGGGACCAGCGCGTCGAATGCGACGGGCGTATCTCGCCAGCCCGTCGGTGGCAGCCGCCCCGGATCACGCCGAAACCGCCATGCCGCCGGATCATCCCGGAAAGACACGACGAACCCGGGGTGCTCCGGGGCCTCTCCCATCGCAATTTCGACCGGCCCGGCCTCATCATGGGTCTCGACGACGCGCCAGTCTTGCGATGCCGCAAAAGCTCTCAAGAGCGCCACGGCGAGCCGCTTGACCGAGGAATCCGCCGCAGCGAAGGTCAGTCGCTCGATCACGTCGCCCGGGCAATCCGACCCCTCGCAGGTGAGGTCGGTCCCGGCGACGGTGACTTCACCGTGGTCCGTGTCGATACGGTAGAACTCGCCGTCGTAGGCGACGAACGCTCCGCTGATCGCGAGGCCCGAGGGCGAGCGCAGCGTCACGGTTTCGGCAAGGACCGGTGCCGGCAGAATTGCCAGCGCCGCGGCGGTCAGGAGCGATCGCAGAGAACCCATCTGGGCACCGGGCAGCGTCATCTGCCTGCGATCTTCAGGTCTTCGAGCAGGTTTTTCAACAGGATCGTCTCGGGCGCTCCGTCACAAGGACCGAGCCTGAGGCGAATATCGCGCACCGCGAGCCCGCTCGAGCCGGTGCGAAAGGCGACGAGAGGTTGCTCGCCACCGCAGGCGGCTTCCGTTCGACGCGCCCTTACATGAAGACGCACAACGCCCGGGCCTTCGGTTCTGGGGCCGATATAGAGATCCGTCACCACCCCGAGGGCTGGTTCGCCAAGGCGCAGCACCCGGCCTGCGCCACTGTCGACGCCCGCGGTGAGATGGCCGCGATCGCCTTGGCCGGCGCCGAATTCAAGGGCCACCAGTGACAGCTCCAGAGGCGGCGACCAGACAAGTCCGCTGACATGAGCCGTTTCCCCGTCGACGGCGGCGTCCGCCTTGAGAAACGTCTCTCCGATACGCGCGGTAATGCCGGCCTCCCGAGTGAGCCGGGGAACGTTGGCACGCAGCGCGCCACGGACCGACAGCCTTTCGGTGAATCTCAGCGGGCCATGAACGATCTCGACGGCCTCGCCGGCACGGCAAGGCGCTGTAACCGTGACCCAGAGAACTCCCGCTCTCTCCGGTGCGACCTGAAGTGACGGGCCGCAAGGCAGACCGTTGGCGCCGAGCGCGAGATCGGGGGGCGCGGCACCAGCCTCCATTTGTGGAAGGTCGCGTTCGGGAAGCGAGGCGAGCGGGGACAGGGTAGCGAGCGCTTCCGGCGCACCGGGTGACTCCGGAGTGGGCGGCGGACGGTTGGCTGCAAGCCAAAGCGCGAGAGCAAGCCCCGCAGCGGCGAGGGCCGCCGATGTCAAGATTTCGGGTCGTCCCATCAGCGCTGGTCCAGGAGCCCTTCGATGCGCAGATTATCCGACTGCCATGTCATGCCCGAAATTTTCATGCGCAGCGGCACGGGCGGGCGGCTTCCCGCCTAGGCGAGACGGCCGTGGCAATGCTTGAACTTCTTTCCCGAGCCACAGGGGCAGAGATCGTTTCTGCCGGGGTTGCCCCAGGTCGAGGGGTCGTCCTCGACAAATCCGGCCGCCGCCTCTCCGCCGGCTTCGGACACCGCGGCCGCTCCGGCCATCGCAAGCTGGGCGGAGCGTTGCTGCTCCATCATCTGCCGCATCAACGCCTCGCGTTCCTCCTCGCTCATTGGCCGGATCTGGGCGAGCTTCTGGGTCACATCGGTTCTCAGCCCGTCGAGCATGCTCTCGAAGAGCTGGAAAGCTTCCGACTTGTACTCATTGAGCGGATCGCGCTGAGCATAGCCCCGGAATCCGACGACAGAACGGAGGTGTTCGAGTGTGAGAAGGTGGTCGCGCCATTTGCCGTCGATGATCTGCAAGAGAAGTTGCTTCTCGATCTGGCGCATCTGCTCGGAGCCGAACTGCGCGGCCTTCGCGGCCATGAATTCGTCGGACGCTTTCTGGAGACGTTCGATCATCTCGGCGTCGTCGACACCCTCTTCGGCCGCCCAGTCCACCACCGGTGCGTCGATGCCAAGTCTCTCCACGACGGCGACGGCGAGACCGTCGATGTCCCATTGATCGGCATAGGATTTCGGCGGCATGTATTGCTCGACCAGATCCTCGATCACCTGATGGCGCATGTCGGTGACGATTTCGGAAAGATCCTTCGCCTCCATGATCTCGCGCCGCTGGGCGAAGATCACCTTGCGCTGCTCGTTCATCACGTCGTCGAACTTCAGGAGCTGCTTGCGGATGTCGAAGTTGCGGCCCTCGACCTTCGCCTGGGCGCGCTCGAGGCTCTTGTTCACCCAAGGGTGAACGATCGCCTCGCCCTCCTGCATGCCGAGCTTGCCCAGAACGTTTTCAAGCCGTTCCGACCCGAAGATGCGCATCAGGTCGTCCTCGAGGGAGAGATAGAAGGCCGAGCGGCCGGGGTCGCCCTGACGGCCCGAGCGGCCGCGCAACTGGTTGTCGATCCGCCGGCTTTCGTGCCGCTCGGTGGCGAGCACGAACAGTCCGCCGGCCGCGAGCACGCGCGCCTTCTCGTCTGCGTGCTCCGCCTCGATCTTCGCGCGCAGCTCCTCGGGATCGGCCTGCGGGTCTTCGGCGAGAGCCTCGAGCACCTTCAGCTCGACATTGCCGCCGAGCTGGATGTCGGTGCCGCGCCCGGCCATGTTCGTGGCGATCGTGACCGCGCCGAACTTGCCCGCCTCGGCGACGATTTTCGCCTCCTGTTCATGGTGGCGGGCATTCAGCACATTGTGGGGAATCTCCGCCTCCTTGAGAAGGCTCGACAGGATTTCCGATTTCTCGATCGAGGTGGTGCCGACAAGAACCGGCTGGCCCTTTTCGTTGGCCTCCTTGATCTCCTCGACGATAGCCTCGTATTTTTCCTTGCCGGTGCGGTAGACCGCGTCGTGCTCGTCCTCCCGCGCGATGGGCATGTTGGTGGGCACCTCGACAACGCCAAGCTTGTATATCTCGTCGAACTCGTCGGCCTCGGTGAGCGCCGTGCCGGTCATGCCCGACAGCTTGTCGTAGAGCCGGAAGTAGTTCTGAAACGTCACGCTCGCGAGGGTGACGTTCTCGGGCTTGATGTCGACACCCTCCTTGGCCTCGATCGCCTGATGCAGGCCGTCCGACAGCCGCCGGCCCGGCATCATCCGGCCGGTGAACTCGTCGATCAGCACGACCTCGTTGCCACGAACGATATAGTCCTTGTCTTTCTGGAACAGCTTGTGGGCCCGCAGCCCCTGGTTCACGTGGTGCACCACGGTCGTCGATTCCGGGTCGTAGAGCGTCTGTCCCTCGGGAAGAATGCCGGCCTCGTGAAGACGCGCTTCGAGAAAATCGTTGCCCTCGTCGGTGTAGGTGACGTTGCGGGTCTTTTCGTCGAGCGTGAAGTGCTCGTCGCTGATCTCGGGAATGATCGCATCGATCGTCTTGTAAAGCTCGGAACGGTCCTGGCTCGGGCCCGAGATGATGAGCGGCGTCCGCGCCTCGTCGATCAGGATCGAGTCCACCTCGTCGACGATGGCGAAGAAATGGTCGCGCTGATTGATCTGTTCGAGCTCGGATTTCATGTTGTCGCGCAGGTAATCGAAGCCGAGTTCGTTGTTCGTCGCGTAGGTGATGTCCGCGCCGTAGGCTCCCTTTTTCTCGTCCTCCGGCTGTTGGGGATAGACCACACCCGTCGTCATCCCGAGCGCGGAATACACCTTGCCCATCCATTCGGCGTCACGCTTGGCGAGGTAATCGTTGACCGTGACGACATGCACATTCCGGCCGGTAAGCGCGTTGAGATAGGCCGGGAAGGTCGCCACGAGCGTCTTGCCCTCTCCCGTCTTCATCTCTGCGATGTTGCCCTGATGCAGAAATATGCCACCCATGAGCTGAACGTCGAAGGCGCGCAGCCCGAGCGCCCGTTTCGCTGCCTCGCGGCAATTCGCGAAGGCCTCGACGAGCACGTCGTCGAGACTTTCACCACCGGCAACGCGCGCCTTCAGCTCTTCGGTCTTTGCGATCAGCCCGGCATCGTCGCGAGCGGAGAATTCCGGCTCAAGCGCGTTGATCTTCTCGACCATCGGCCGCGCGGCCCTGATCTTGCGGTCGTTCGTCGTCCCGAAGACCTTTTTCGCAATGCTGCCAATTCCAAGCATGTGGCTTGCCTCGTCTGTGCTGTGACAGGATCGTGTGGGGCGATGCGCTTGCTCGCGCCCCCGGCCCGCCATAGAAGGGCCTCTGAAGGGGGTCCCTTATCCTGATGCGATGTAAGGGCCCGCAAATACAGTGTCAACGCCGCCCGCCACCCGGGCGCGAGCAAAGGAAATTTCATGTCCCTGAGCACCCGCCTCATCCCCGCCGTGCTGGCCCTCGGCCTCGCCCTGCCCGCGAGCGCCCAGGACGGGCCGACGCCGGAGACGGTCGTCGCCACCGTCAACGGCACCGATATCACCCTCGCGCACATGGTCGCCCTGCGTGCCCGCCTGCCGCAGCAATACCAGCAGCTGCCCCCCGATGTTCTCTTTTCCGGCATCCTCGACCAACTCGTCCAGCAGCAACTCCTGGCCGATACCGAAGAAGGGCTCTCACCCGGCGGTCAGGTCACGATCGACAACGAAACACGCGCGATCCTCGCCAACCAGGCGATCCGGTCCATCGCCGAAGGCGCAGTAACCGACGCGGCGCTCGAGGCGGCATACGAAGCGCAATTCGCCTCCGCAGAGCCGGACACAGAATACAACGCGAGCCACATTCTGGTGGAAACCGAGGAGGAAGCGCTGGCAATCGTCGAGGAGCTTGAAGGTGGTGCCGACTTCGCGACCCTTGCTCAGGAACGCTCGACCGGGCCATCCGGCCCCAACGGCGGCAACCTCGGCTGGTTTGGCGCCGGCGCCATGGTTCCCGCCTTCGAGGAGGCCGCCGTTTCTCTCGAGCCGGGCACGGTTTCCGAACCGGTCGAGACGCAGTTCGGCTGGCATGTGATCCAGCTGAACGAGACCCGCATTGCCGAAGCGCCGCCCCTCGATGCGGTCCGCGCAGAGCTCGCCGAGGAAATCCAGCGTGCCGCGATCGACGCCGTTATCGCGGACCTCACCGAAGCGGGCGAGGTCGACCGTGACGCGGGCGATGCGCTCGATCCTTCGGTGCTGAACGATCCAGCGCTGATTCCGGAGTAGGATGGCGAAGTCCCTGCCAGTCTCGCCGCTGGCGCCAGCGGCGTTTCCGAACCTGCCGGTGGTGAAAGGCGTGCGTTTCGCCACTGCCGAGGCGGGGGTGCGCTACACCGGCCGCCCCGACGTCATGCTCGCGGTTCTCGACCCCGGCACCACCGTGGCCGGGGTGTTCACCCGCTCGAAGACGCGGGCGGCCCCTGTGCTCGACTGCGAGGCGAAACTCGGCCCCGGCCGCCTCGGCGGGGCTGCGCCGGAGGGGGCGGCGTTCCTGGTCAATTCCGGCAATGCCAATGCCTTCACCGGCCGGGCCGGTGAGGAAAGCGTGGCCGCCCTCTGCCGGGCGGCCTCCGCCGCGGCCGGGGTCCCGGAAAGCCGCGTCTTCACATCGTCGACCGGGGTCATCGGAGAGCGTCTTCCGCATGAGCGCATCGAGACCGTCATGGAGAGTCTGGTGGGAACGCTCGACGAGACGGGCATCGAAGCCGCGGCCCGCGCCATCATGACGACCGACACCTTTCCCAAGGGCGCGAGCCGGATCGTCGAGATCGGCGGCGAGACCGTCACCATCGCGGGCATCGCCAAGGGGTCGGGCATGATCGCGCCCGACATGGCGACGATGCTGGCCTACGTCTTCACCGATGCGCGCGTGGCGGCGGACGACCTCCAACCGCTTGTCTCGGGAATCAACCGCGAGACGTTCAACGCCATCACTGTGGACAGCGACACCTCGACCTCCGATACGCTGATCGTCGCGGCCACCGGGACTTCCGGAGTCCAGGTGGCCGGCAACGCAGGATTTGCCGCCGCGATGGGCGAGGTGATGCTCGATCTTGCCAAACAGGTCGTCCGCGATGGCGAAGGGGCGACGAAGTTCGTCACCGTTCGGGTCGCCGGCGCGGCATCCCGTAGCGACGCTCGCCTGGCGGCCATGGCCATCGCCAACTCACCGTTGGTGAAGACAGCCATCGCCGGGGAAGATCCCAATTGGGGCCGCATCGTCATGGCCGTCGGGAAATCCGGTGCGGAAGCCGACCGCGACCGCCTGTCGATCTGGTTCGGCAAGACGCTGGTGGCCGAAAGGGGCTGGGTATCGCCCGATTACCGTGAGGGAGACGGTGTCACGCACATGAAGCGCGATGAAATCATCATCACCGTCGACCTCGGCCTCGGCGACGGCGCCTTCACCGCCTACACCTGCGACCTCACCCACGGTTACATCTCGATCAACGCGGACTACCGGTCGTGAAAACCGTTCTTGTCAGCGCCGTCGCGCTCGTCGACGCCGACGGCCGCGTGCTTCTCGCCCAGCGCCCGGAGGGCAAGGCGATGGCGGGGCTCTGGGAGTTTCCCGGCGGCAAGGTCGAGCCCGGCGAGACGCCGGAGGTCGCCCTCATCCGCGAACTCGAGGAAGAGCTTGGCATCAACACCTGGGCCTCCTGTCTTGCGCCGCTTACTTTCGCCTCTCACACCTACGACGAGTTCCACCTGCTGATGCCACTCTTCGCCTGCCGGAAATGGCAAGGCACACCGGCATCCCGGGAAGGTCAGGCCCTGAAGTGGGTGCGCCCGAACGACCTGCGCGAGTACCCGATGCCGCCAGCCGACGTGCCCCTGATTCCGATTCTGCGCGACTGGCTATAGGTCGCTTGCGCAGGCGCCGCATGCCTCTTGCCGCAGCGCAATAATTCGCAAATCGCACATTTTTTACTGGATTATCCTCACTATATGGCCAATTCTGGGGCGACTTGAGGTTGGGGATAAGCTCATGCTGAAGACAATCGCTCTTGGGAGCTGTGTATTGGTGCAGGGTGTTTTCCTGCGCGCGCTGGCGGACGGACGGATCGCCGTGAGCGTTGGATCAAAGGTTTTCGAAGGCTATCCGGTGGACCACGGAACAGCCTGACGGGTCATTGAACCCGATCGAAAAAGGGCGGCCCGAGGGCCGCCCTTTGTTATTTTTGATTCTGTCGACCGGCTTCAGGCAAGCTTGCGCTCTACCTCTTCGCGCTCGAATATCTCGATGACGTCGCCCGGGCGGATGTCTTCGTAATTCTCGAACGCCATGCCGCACTCCTGGCCCGACTGCACCTCCGCGACCTCGTCCTTGAAGCGCTTGAGCGTTTTCAGCGTGCCCTCGTGAATCACCACGTCGTCGCGCAACAGGCGCACGCCCGCCGAACGCCGCGCCACGCCCTCGGTGACGAGACAGCCCGCGACCTTGCCGACACCGGATACCTTGAAGACCTCCATGATCTTCGCATAGCCGATGAAGTTTTCCCGGACCTCCGCGGACAACAGACCGGACGCGGCCGCCTTGATGTCGTCCACAAGGTCGTAGATCACGCTGTAGTAGCGGATTTCGACGCCCTTCTGGTTGGCGGTGTTCCGCGCCGAGGCGTTGGCCCGCACATTGAAGCCGATGACCGGCGCGCCCGAGGCTTCCGCCAGGCCGATATCGGTCTCGGTGATGGCGCCGACACCCGAGTGCAAGACCCGCACCCGGACTTCTTCGTTGCCGATCTTCTCCATGGCCTGAAGGATTGCTTCCGCGGAGCCCTGCACGTCGGCTTTGACGAGAATCGGCATTTCGGCGACGCTCTCGTCGGCCTTGGCCTTGGCCATCATCTGCTCGAGCGTCGTGGCTGCACCCGCAGCCGCGCGTTTCTCCTTCGCCGCTTTCTCGCGGTATTCGGCGATCTCGCGGGCCTGCGCCTCGGTGTCGACGACGTTCAGAACGTCGCCGGCCTCGGGTGTGCCGTTGAGACCGAGCACTTCCACGGGAACCGAAGGGCCGGCTTCCTTGATACGCTCGCCCTTGTCGTTCTCCATCGCGCGGACCTTGCCCCACTGCTCGCCGACGACGAAGATGTCGCCCTGGCGCAGCGTTCCGTTCTGCACGAGCACGGTCGCGACCGGGCCCCGGCCCACGTCGAGCTGGGCTTCGATGACCGCGCCCTGAGCCGCACGGCTCGGGTTCGCCTGCAGTTCGAGGATTTCGGCCTGGAGCGCGATGGCTTCAAGAAGCTCGTCGAGACCCTGGCCGGTGGTCGCTGAAACCTCGACATCCTGCACTTCGCCCGACATCTTCTCGACGATCACCTCGTGCTGCAGAAGATCGGTGCGCACCTTGTCGGGGTTCGCATCCGGCTTGTCGACCTTGTTGATCGCCACGATCATCGGAACTTCGGCGGCCTTGGCGTGATTGATCGCCTCCACGGTCTGCGGCATCACCGCGTCATCGGCAGCCACGACCAGCACCACGATATCGGTCACCTGCGCGCCCCTGGAACGCATGGAGGTGAAGGCGGCGTGACCCGGCGTGTCGAGGAAGCTCAGAGTGGCTCCGCTGTCTGTCGTGACCTGGTATGCGCCGATGTGCTGGGTGATTCCGCCAGCTTCTCCGGAGGTAACATTCGCCTTCCGGATCGCGTCGAGCAGAGATGTCTTGCCGTGATCCACGTGGCCCATGATCGTGATGACCGGCGGGCGCGGCTGGAGGTCTTTCGGATCGTCTTCCTTGAGCTTGATGACTTCCTCGACATCGGCATCGGACACGCGCTGGGCGCGGTGGCCGAATTCCTCGATAACGAGTTCGGCCGTGTCAGCGTCGATCGTCTGGTTCTGGGTCGCCATCATGCCACTGTTCATCAGCGACTTGACCACGTCCGCCACACGCTCGGACATCCGGTTTGCAAGTTCCGAGACCATGATCGCCTCGGGAAGCCGCACCGTGCGCACGACCTTCTCGCGCTCGACGGAGCCGCCCACGGCCTTCTGGCGCGCACGCTCCTGCTTGCGCTTCATCGCCGCAAGGCTGCGCTGCCGGCCACCTTCGCCCCCGGTGAGCGCCTGGTTGAGCGTCAGTTTGCCGGAACGACGGCTGTCGTCGCGCGCCGCGCGGCCCTTGTCGCGCCGATCTTCCCGCTCGCGTTCCGGCTTGCGCGGCGCAACCGCGGGTTTGCCGCCCCGCGGCGCCTCTCCGGGCGTCTGGGCAGGGGTCGCGACCGGTTCGGCGACCGGCGCGGCTTTCGCGGCTTCCGCCTCACGCTTGCGGCGCTCGTCTTCCTCGGCCTTGGCCTTCAGAGCTTCCTCGCGTTCCCGCTCGGTGCGCTCCTTCTCCTCGATCTCCAGCCGGCGGCGCTCGCGCTCTTCGGCGCGGGCCTTCTCATCCGCTTCACGCTTCTTGGCCTCACCGGCCTCGTTCGCCTTCGCGGCGGCCAGCGCCTTCATGCGGCGCTCGAGTTCGGCATCCGAAATTCCGGCGGGCCGCTTGTTGGGGTCGCCCCCGGCCGGCGCACCAGACGACGGTTTCGAGGCCCCGGGCTTCGGCACGACCACGCGCTTGCGCTTGGTTTCCACCACGACGTTCTTCGTCCGTCCATGGGAGAAGCTCTGCTTCACCTGGCCCGGTCGGCTGCTGCGGAGTCCCAACGTCTTCTTGCCGTCAGTATCGCTCATACTGTTGTCTTCACCTTTCCGGCGGAAGCCCCGCCGTCATGATCGCGAATGCCCGAAAGCCGGATCGCGTCCTCTCTGATACGTTCAGTGAGCCCGCCCCGCGCAAGCGCCGCATGTATCACACGTTCGCGCCCGAAGGACAAACCCAATTCTTGTGCGGTCAACACGTCGAAAAACGAGCCTCTGCCGCCCGGTTTGTAGAGTTTCGACTTGCCGCGTTCCGACCCGTCCGAGGCTTGCAGCAGGATCGCCGCCTCGCCCTTTCCAAGCCAGTCCTTCACCTTCTCGAAGCCGGTGATCGCGTCTCCGGCCTTGCGCGCCATCGAGATCAGGTCGGTCACCCGGCGCGCGAGGAGCGCATCGACCTGGTCGACGAGCCCATCGGGTATCTTCACCGGTGCCTTCAGGCCCCGCGCGAAGAGCTTTTTCCTCACCGCCGTCTCGAGCGCCTCGCGCTCGGCGGAAACATAAACTCCCCGGCCCGGCAGCTTGCCCGCGATGTCCGGCACGACCGTGCCGTCCGGGCCCTGCGCGAACCGGATGAGTCCGCGCTTTGGCTGAACCTCTCCGGTGACGACACAGCGCCGCTCGGGCTCCTCCCACACTCTGGTCCTGCCGCCACGCGACATGGAAACACACCCGGGACCTGGGATCAGGCCCCGGCCTCCTCTGTTTCGACGTCCCCTTCGACCTCTTCGCCGGCGTTCTCTTCCGCGATGTCGTTGGGGTCCACCCAACCAAGCTGGATACGGGCTGTCATGACCATATGCTGGGCTTCCTCGAGGCTCACGTCAAAGGGCTCGAGCAGCCCGTCGTCCTTGACCCGCTCGCCGTCGACAGTCGTCCAGCCGCCGGCAAGTTCCCAATCCGCGCAGGTGGCGAAGTCTTCGAGCGTCTTCACGTTGTCCTCGGCCAACGCATGGATCATCTGGGGTGTGAGGCCCTCGAAATCAATGAGGCTCTGCTCCGCCCCGAGTTCGATCGCCTTGTCGAGCGCGGCCTTGTTCATCGCCTCGATATTGTCGCGCGCCCGGGCCTGAAGCTCTTTTGCGGTATCCTGGTCCACCCCGTCGATCACGAGAAGCTCGTCGAGGTCGACATAGGCCACCTCTTCGAGATTGGTGAAGCCCTCCGACACCAGGAGCTGAGCGAAGAACTCATCGAGGTCGAGCTTGTCCATGAAGAGCTTGGTGCGCTCCTCGAACTCGGCCTGCCGCCGAGCGCTTTCCTGCTCTTCGGTCATTATGTCGATGTCGAGCCCGGTGAGCTGGCTGGCCAGCCGCACGTTCTGGCCGCGCCGGCCGATCGCGAGGGAAAGCTGTTCGTCCGGCACGACGACCTCGATTCGCTGGGCATCCTCGTCGATGACCACCTTTGAGACTTCGGCGGGTTGCAGCGCGTTCACGAGAAACGTTGCCTGGTCCTCGTTCCATGGAATGATGTCGATTTTCTCGCCCTGCAGCTCGTTGACCACCGCCTGCACGCGGCTGCCCCGCATCCCGACGCAGGCGCCAACGGGATCGATCGAGGAATCGTGGCTGATAACCGCGATCTTCGCCCGGCTGCCCGGGTCGCGCGCCACCGCCTTGATCTCGATGATGCCATCGTAGATCTCCGGCACCTCCATCTTGAACAGCTCGGCCATGAACTCCGGCGCGGTGCGCGACAGGAAAATCTGCGGCCCCCTCGGCTCGCGGCGCACGTCCTTGATGTAGCAGCGGATGCGGTCGTTCGGCCGGTAGCTCTCGCGACCGATCTTCTCGTTGCGGCGCAACACGCCCTCGCCGGTGCCCACATCGACGATGACGTTGCCGTATTCCTCGCGCTTGACCTGACCGTTGATGATCGTGCCCGCGCGGTCCTTGAACTCCTCGAACTGGCGATCACGCTCCGCTTCACGCACTTTCTGGAGGATGACCTGCTTGGCCGATTGCGCCGCGATCCGCCCCATGTCCACCGGCGGAACCTCGTCGACGATCGTGTCGCCGGGCTTTGGCTCATCGAGATATTGTTTCGCCTGCTCGGGCGTGAGCTGCGCCTGATAGTTCTCGAGCTCCTCTTCCTCGGGGTCGATCACGGTCCGGACCCGGGTGAAGGTCGCCTTGCCGGTCTTCCGGTCGATGGAAACGCGAATATCCATCTCCGCCCCGTAGCGCGACTTCGCGGCCCGGGCGAGGCTCTCTTCCATCGCCTCGATCACCAGCGCGGGGTCGATCATCTTCTCCCGCGCCACCGCCTCGGCGGTCTGCAACAACTCGAGCTGGTTCGCTGAGGTAATCGCCATCTTCAGGTCTCCTCGTCCCCGTCCATCAGGGTCTGAATTTCGTCGAACTGGGCCTCGTCGACGGCCCCCGCATCCTTGCGCGCCTTGAGCACGTCCCGAATGAGGCCATCGGTCAGCACCAGCTTTGCATCGGTCAGCCATTCGAACCTCAGGCCGATCGTACCTTCGGAAATGGCGATCAGAACCTCGTCGCCCTCGGTGCCTTCCAGCACGCCCTTGAAGCGCCGCCGCCCTTCGATAAGCTCGTCGGTCTCGAGCTTGGCCTCGTAGCCTTGCCAGGCATCGAAATCCTTCAGGCGCGTGAGTGGGCGGTCGATGCCGGGGGAAGACACCTCGAGGGTATACTGATCCTCGATCGGGTCCTCGACATCCAGCGTCGCCGACACGGCCGTCGAGATCGCGGCGCAATCGTCCACCTCGATACCGCCCTCGGGCCGCTCCGCCATGATCTGAAGCGTCTTCGACTTGCCGCCCATCATCCGGACGCGCACCAGTTCGAACCCGAGGTCTTCGACCACGGGCGTTATGATTTCGGCGATGCGCCGGTCGATACTGGCTTTGGCGATTAGCTCGTTCATGCCGGTCCAAAACAAAAAAACGGGCCAGCGGCCCGTGCGTCTTCCCGGTGGAGCCTCGGGGGTGGAAGCCGAAGCGCCGCTGTCGAAAGCGCATATACGTGCCGCGCCGTTCCTGCGCAAGAGGGAGCGCCGCCGTTGTCCCTTCGCCCGGAAAGCCCCCCGGCTGACACTGTACGGCCCCTGCCGCTTGAAACACGTCGGCTTCGCGCGGACAGCGAAGCCGGGGCTTGTCCGGAAGAGCCCGGATTATTAGTGTGCGACCGCATACGCACCCGTTCGAGCTCTGCCATGGCCACGACATTCAAGACCGCGATAGAGCACCTCGGAACGTCTGCACGGCGTGTCGCCGCCGCACTCGTTGCCGGCATCTGGCGCCGCAAGACGCTTGCAGAGGTCGAGGAGCGTGTCGCCGCCTTGCGGCCCGTGGAGCAATTTCTGCTGGTAGGTGGCGTGCTTGCGACGATATTCCTGCTCAGCCTCCTTGCCGCCCAGTTCGGCTGGATCGCGATGCTCGCCCTCTGGCTTACGGTAATCGTCATCGTCAACTGACGCCGGCATACAGTATACTTGTGTATGCATATGAAATTACAAGAAAATTCTTCTCCCCGAATGATCCGCATCCGACGGTCCCCCGTATCTTTCTGCAGTAGCGAAAGGAGATACCAATGGATATCGGACTT
>Ga0209947_1001298_pt1 | contig 14872 bp, 12 predicted proteins | sample SalPonR2_B_D2_MG_FD_185706 | JGI IMG/M metagenome (GOLD analysis project Ga0209947, IMG submission 185706) | Salt pond soil microbial communities from South San Francisco under conditions of wetland restoration - Salt Pond MetaG R2_B_D2_MG... ... | reverse complement strand
GATGGCAAAGTAAAAAGTTCAAGATCAAGGCGCGCAAAATCCCGAGGAATGCAGCGTACTTAGCTGTACGTGAAATTCCGAGGGATGCAGCGCAACACAGATATTGGACTTTTTACGAAGCCATCAGCGTTTCAATTTAGGCAAAAATTAGGGGTCGCCTGATGACAAAAAATATGATGGTTGTGATTGCCACCCGAAACAACGGAAAAACGGCTGAAATCCGGGATCTACTAAGAGATTTCCCGATTCTGATAAAAAATTTGAATGATTTCGGCCCGATTCCAGAGGCGCCGGAAGACGGCGGCACATTTGACGCGAACGCCTATCAGAAGTCGAGCCTTACGGCCCGCGTCCTGGGATTGCCGGCGCTAGCCGACGATTCCGGGCTTTGCGTAGATGCCCTGGAGGGCGCCCCGGGCGTCCATTCCGCCCGTTATGCCGGGGAAAATGCCACAGACGCCGATAACTGCGCCAAGCTCCTGGAAGCCATGAAAGGCATTCAAAACCGGACTGCCAGATTTGCGTGCGTTTTATCCCTGGCCGTGCCCACAGGAGCCGCCCTGACATATGAAGCCCAATGCGAGGGCGTAATAATGGAAAAACCTGTGGGGGAAAACGGATTCGGATATGACCCGATATTTTATTATCCCCCGCTGGATAAAACATTCGCCCAGCTGACCATGGCAGAAAAAAGCCGGGTGAGCCACCGGGGAAAGGCACTCCGAGAGTTCAAATCGGAGATGGAAAACATACTTATCTGGATTGAACAGCAAGGAAAAAACTTATGATCGCCGATCTAGTCAAAAAAACCCGCAGTTGTCGACGGTTTAGGCAGGACCGCCCCATCGCCCCGGCGACCCTTGAATCCCTTGTCGACCTGGGCCGACTGTCAGCCTCCGCCGCGAACCGGCAACCACTGAAATATATCCTTTCCTGCGACCCGGCCGTTAATGCACAGATTTTTCAATGCCTGGCATGGGCGGCCTACCTCAAAGACTGGAATGGCCCGGAGCCTGGGGAACGGCCGAGCGCCTATATCGTCATATTGGGGGATACAAAGATCAGCACCGAGTTCTGGTGCGACCATGGCATTGCGGGTCAAAGCATCCTCTTGGGAGCCCGTGAAATGGGTATCGCCGGATGTTTTATAGGCGCCATTGACCGGGAAAAGCTGCGTGAGGTATTAACCATCCCGGAACGCTATAAAATTATGCTGGTTGTGGCGATGGGTGAGCCGGCTGAAAAAATTATGGTTGAATCCACCGACCCGGATGGGAATATTAAATATTGGCGGGATGAAAACGGCGTCCATCACGTGCCGAAACGCCCGCTTGAGCAAATCGTCCTGCAAACTTATACGGCCGATTCGGCTACCTGACGCAGGCTTTCAAAATCCGTAAAAGGGGAAAGGTTCACGGTTAAATTCCAAAAAACCAAATCCCAATGCTTAAAACAACCCCTCTTTTGCCGAATGCCACGTGGTTTTGAATTTTGGTCATTGGGATTCGGGTATTGTTTGTTTTTTGAGATTTGACAATCTCGTAAAAAGTCGATTTTAGGATGGCAAAGTAAAAAGTTCAAGATCAAGGCGCGCAAAATCCCGAGGAATGCAGCGTACTTAGCTGTACGTGAAATTCCGAGGGACGGAAGCGCAACACAGATATTGGACTTTTTACGAAGCCATCAGATTTGAAATTTCGACTCTCCCTCAGCACCTTTACCCGGCAGTAAAAGTTACTCTTAGGCTCGGTCCCGAACCTTGCCCCGCGGGGTTACTTTTTACTTTGCCATCAAATATCATACGGAAATTATATCATGACATATCAAACCGCAATCGAGCAGATGCTTTCAAAGCATTCAAACGTTTTTGACAATATCGCCAGAGGGCAGACCATCCGGCATTGTCTTGAGCACAGGGAGGCCATTCTCACCCGAAACGGCGCCCTTTCAACCTGGACGCCGCCGGAGTCCACCGGCCGCTCCCCAGAGGACACGCTGATTGTCAAACATCCGGACCTGGAATCCCATATCGACTGGGATTCGCCGAATAATCTGCCGCTTGATCCGGAAACATTTGCCATGATCTGGCAGGATGCGATGCACGCTCTTTCCCGGAAAAACCGCATTTACGTAACTGACCGCGTTATCGGCGCCGATCCGACCTATGCGCTGCCGGTCAGGACCGTGACCGACAGGGCCGTTACGAGCCTTTTTACCCATAACATGTTCCGGCCGGTACCGGATAATATCGGCGACAGTGTTTTTTCCGGAAAAGCCTTTACCCTGATTGTCCTGCCTTATGATAAGCTTGAGGTGGAAAAGTATAATGGCCGCCTGAGAAAACGGCCGGATGGGAAGACTTCGGACATCGCCATTGTCATGGATTTTGAATACCGGGTGGGCATCGTCTACGGCTCTGCCTATTGCGGCAGTGCCAAAAAATTGATGTTTACGGTGATGAACGACTACCTGCCGGAAGAGGAAATCCTGCCGCTGCACTGTTCCGCCAACGAAGATCGAAACGGCGAAGTCGCCCTTTTTCTGGGGCTTTCCGGAACCGGTAAGACGACCCTTTCGGCAGCTCCGGACAGGGCCCTTATCGGTGATGATGAGCACGGATGGAGCGCAAACGGCATCGCCAACTTTGAATACGGATGTTATGCCAAACTGATCCACCTCGATCCGGAAAAAGAACCGGAGATCCATCATGCCGTATTCTGTGAAAAGGATTTTCTCGAGCACGGGGCCATCATTGAAAATTGCATGACTTACCCGGACGGAAGCGTTGATCTTTTCGACGATCGTCTGACCCCCAACAGCCGGGCTTCCTATCCACTTTCGTTTCTTAAAAATACCAAACTTTCCGCCAAGGGCAAGCATCCCCGGACGATCATATTTCTGACTGCCGATGCCAACGGGGTCCTGCCGCCGGTTTCCCGGTTAAACCCGGAGCAGGCCATGCTCTGGTTTTTAATGGGCTATACGAGTAAGCTTGCCGGCACAGAGACCGGCATCGTAACCCCCGTCTCCACCTTTTCCCGATTTTTCGGCCAGCCCTTCATGCCGAAAAACCCGGGCCATTATTCTGAACTGCTCGGGAAAAAAATGCAGCGGCATCACACGCGGGTCTTTCTCATCAATACCGGCTGGAGCGGCGGCCCATATGGAGAAGGCCGACGAATCGATATCTCCATCACCCGGGCCATGGTCAGTGCGGCCATCGAGGGCGGACTGGATGATGTGGCGTATGAAGAGGATCCGCTTTTCCACTTAAACGTGCCCAGGCAGTGCCCCGGGGTGCCGGATGGGATGCTGCAACCGGTAAATACGTGGACGGATCCAGTCGCCTTTAAATACCGGGCAAAGGAACTGGCCTTTGAATTCAGCGAGACTTTTGATAAGGCCTATGGCAACGCGGACATTGACGAGGCGGTCCGTTCCCAGTGCCCTGGCAGATAAAATCGGATAAAATTTGATAAACAATGATGACAGAACGACAAACTGAAAAAAAAGATTGGGAAAAACACCTCAGACGGGTGGGAGAACTGGATACCGACAGGCAGCGGATCCTCTCGCTCGCCTCTGACCAGGCTTACCGAGAAATACTGGACCATCCGCAGCCAACGGCACTCATACATTCGTTTGCCGAAGAAGACTTTTTCTTCCTGATCCACGATATCGGTCCCTCCGACTCCCTGGAACTACTGGCCATGGCTTCTGCCCGACAGTGGGAGTACATCCTGGATGTCGAGATCTGGCAGCGGGACCGGATTGATCTGAAGTCTGCGACCCATTGGCTAAACCTGCTCCTAAAGGCTGCGCCCACCCGGTTCGTTCACTGGGTGGTAGAAGAAAAATACGATTTAATTGAATATTATTTGTATAACACGGTAGATGTTTGCATCCGTGAGCATGATGAGGATATATCCCATTTGGATGGGGATTTTTTTACCTTTGACGATGTGTTCTATATTCGATTGATCGATACACCGGATCTGCGGGAATCAGACCCGGAAACCCTGGAGCAGCAGCAGGCATTCCTGGGCAATATGCTTCACCGGCTGGCTATGACAGACCATTTACGATACCAGGAAACCATACTCCGGGCCGGCAACGTCCTGCCCGCTGAAAGCGAAGAAGAGGCCTTCCGGTTCCGCAACATCCGACTGGCCGAGAAAGGATTCTTGCCGTTTGACGAGGCCGTTGGCATCTATCAGCCGGTAAATATCAAGGTTTTGAAAAAAAAGGAAAAGCAGATTGCCACAGGGAAAACGCCGGATTTTTCGTCCCCGATACCGCTGAATCTTATGGCCTCCCTTGATAAAGACAACCGGTTTAGCCGGGCATTGCGCATGATTCGTCTGGATGAAGCATTCCAGCAGATTCAGGTCGAATTTGCCGGCCTTTGCAACCAGCTGGCCTCGGCCGATCAGAGACCGATTCATGAGCGCAATGAGTTACACGGGATCGTCAAAAAAGCCTGCGGCTATTTGGAAATCGGGCTTGAACGCCTGGCCGATAAAAAAACCGGCCTGGACGACAATAAAACGGCGGCATTTATCAAGAGCTATCCGCTGATCGATATCTTCCGGCTGGGCTACGCTATGGTGGTCAACCTTCGGCAGCGCGCCAAGCAGTGGCAGCAGCAAAGCTGGTTCGCCAACAACTGGCTGGCCCTGAGCTTCTGGGACGAATACTTGGTGGGGATAATCGGCGGCCTGCTGGTCAACCGGCCAAAATTCTATGATAACTCTCAGAGCGAAGGCCTTTACCGCGAATTTTCATCAATAGAGGATGTCAAATCCGCCTATACGGCACTGAAGCAAGCCATGGCTTTCGATGATCTGTTCTCCTGCATGCCCATTGATATTGACCGTCTGCCGGAAGGCTACTTCATTACATACAAAAATTTCCTGCTTACGCTGTGGGCCCGTCATGAACTGGGCCTTCCGGTACACCCCGAGCCTATCGAGGTTGAAACATTCAAACCGTTTTACCGCTCGCTTTGGAGACGCCGGAGCCAAACACCGCAGATTAAAAAATCGGTAAAATCAAATTTTCTCGGGTGGCTATCCGAAATCTCCGCATTTTCCAAAGAAGAAATATCAAACAATCTGGGCCGCGCCCTGGAGAACCTATTTGACGAAATCATATCGGAATACGGCGGGGTATCCGCTGAAAACCTGGATCCCCGATTCGTTCACCTCTTTATGTTGACGGCTTCGTAAAAAAGCGATTTATTCCGCTGGTGCGGTATTTTTGCAGAAAGGAACTTTTGCGACAGGTTAAAGGCACCAAGACACTAAGCTTTTGATTTTTTTAACCTAATACCCAACACCTAAAACCTAATACCTGAAGTTATTTAGAAGTGGGGCGATTTTACAGACGGAAAATGGGCGGCTTCCGTGTGGGGTAAAAACTTGGCGGCGCTGAAGCGGTTCATAAACGCTTGGTTCACGTTTAATTCGATGTATGTAATATTCTGATAGATCCGTTCGATCTGGTCCATGGCGGTCCTTGCGCCAAGCAGCCGGGAAGCCCCGCCGAGGGAACTGTTACCCAGCGATTGAAAGGTAGCCTCCGGCAAATCCGGTATCATACCGATGGTTATGGCGGAACGCGGGCGAATAAATGAACCGAATGTGCCGGCGACATAGAACCTTGACAGGTCATTGAATGTAATGCCAACGTAGCTGGTAATGGTCTCGAGAATAGTATACATGGCCGCCTTGGATCGGATAAGGCTGTCAAAATCAGCCTGCCCCAGGGTCAACGCCTTGCCGGTAGCCGATGCCTCTTCATCCGCAACCACCAGGCGCCGCTCATCATTTGTTTCATAGATTCGCTCGGGAGCGGCCTCCGGCACCAATCGCCCCCTGATATCCAGAAGACCGGCAAGGAAAAGCTGAGCGACCAGATCAATCATCCCCGAGCCACAGATGCCTTTGGGCGGTTGGTCATCAATCGTGTGAAGATTAAAGCGGCGGGTTTCCGGATCGATCATGACTTGATCGATGACACCGGGGCCGGCCGTCATCCCAATCTTCGATGCCCCGCCTTCCAACGCCGGCCCGGCAGCCCCGGCACAGACAACCAGCCAATCCCTGTTGCCAAGGACCACCTCGGCATTGGTCCCCACATCGACCAGCATGGAGATCTTCTCGCTCTCACTCAACCCGGAATAGAGGATGCCTGAGATCAGATCCCCGCCAAAGTAGCTGCCGACATTGGGAAACACAAAGATGCCGGCATCCTGATGGAGCTTAAGATTAAGAGATGCCGCCGGGATCAAGTCCGGACGATTGACCACCGGGATATAGGGCTCCCGGATAATACCTCCAGGGGCGAGTCCCATGAAAAGATGTGCCATACTCGTATTGCCGGCCACTGCCATCAGATATATATCCTCGGCGCAACCCCCCGCCTCCCCGCACAACTTCTCGATATGGGTTTGGAACCCGTCGATGATCAACCGATTGAGTTCTTCCAGCCCCCCCGCTTTGTCCGCATAATGGATTCGCTCCAGGATATCCGGACCGATTGCCGTCTGCGGATTATCAAACGCCTGTTCCGCCATTTTTTCGCCGGTATCCAGGTCCGTAAGCCTGAGGACCACCCGGGTCGTGCCCAAATCCACGGCAATACCGAGAAAAGGCGTTTGATCCGCCGACGCCTTGATACCGATAAGGCGCCATCTTCCGTAGTCATTGAAGCAGAGGCAGCGCACCTGATAGGAGCACTTCCGCAGGCGGGACGGCAGGGTCTTTAAAAGTGGGATGTCGATGTCCAGATCTTCGGCGTTTAAAGCGGATTTTAAAGCGGTTCTCAGCCGATCCGCATCCGCCCGGTTGTCATCCAGGGAGGGCTTTGGCAATTTGACGGTTACTGTCCATCCGTTAGACTTATCCGGCATATAAGATTATAAGGCCCTTTCGCTCAAACTACTCATTGGCCATTTTCTCGCTAGTGCCTATCCATAAATGGCTAATTTGCCCAATTTCTGTGTCAGGCTCAAATTTTAATTCTCAGGCATACCTCGAGATACCTAATACCCGAAGTTCCTTAGAAGAAGTATTCCCCCCCCGGGCCGCGCCCGGGACCGAGCTTAAAAGTAACTTTTGTTACGAGGTAAAGGCACTAAGGCACTGAGGCACTGAGGCACTGAGACGATTCATCCAATTTTGTCATTTCGAGCGGCAGCGAGAAATCTTGAACAAACAAGATTCCTCGTCGCTTTCGCTCCTCAGAATGACAGAGAGCTAAGCTTCTGGAATATTAATATATATTTTCAAGTTACTTAGAAGCGGTTTACTTCGCCATCAAACTTCGAAGCTCATATCCCTTCCCACAGCATAACAGATAAGCCCGGATTTTCGTTCAGATATGATATTGCGGGTTTGATTCAATATATGGTCTATGCCCTGATCCGTACGATCCCGGTTGTGATGAAAAAACCCAAGACGTTTCACCCCGGCCGCCAACGCAAGTTCCAGCGCATCCGTATAGGTGGAATGCCCCCATTCGATGCTTTGGGCGTATTCCTCCGGTGTATATTCGGCATCATGAAACAGCAGATCCGCACCCTCACAGAACGCCTTGTAATCCTTAAACTTCAATCCCCCCGGGTGTGTATAGCCCAATTCGTTGTCGGTTAAAAAGACAAAAGATTTACCGTCTTCAACAAATTTATACCCGCATCCGTTGTTGGGATGGCTCAAGGCGATGGGGGTGATCGTTACGGAGTCGATCTGAAAATCCGACGGACATCCTTTCTGATAGGTAATCTTTGCCCGCAAATCCGAATATCGCACCGGAAAATGGGGGGGACTCATCATTTTACTGACGATGGTTTCAACGAATTTTCCTGGAAAGGGACACCGGTAGATCTGAATATTCGCCTCCGGATCATATAAAGGCTTAAAAAACGGAAATCCCAACAGATGATCCCAATGCGAGTGGGTAAACAGCATATGGAAAAACCGGCAACCTTCGATGGTCAACTGGTTGCCAAGTCGTCGCATACCGGTGCCGGCATCGACAATAATCAGCTCTCCGTTTTTTGTACGGATTTCGATACAGGTCGTATCCCCGCCGTATTTATGATACTCGGGCCCTGAAACCGGTATGGACCCTCTGGAGCCCCAGCATTTGATATACATCGAGTACCCTTTCCACGGCCAATGTTGATGGCTTCGTAAAAAGTCCAATATCTGTGTTGCGCTTCCGCCCCTCGGAATTTTATGTACAGCTAACTACGCTGCATTCCTCGAGATTTTGCGCGCCCCCCGGATCTTAGCTGGGGCTTGAACTTTTTACTTTGCCGTCACAAAATCGACTTTTTACGAGATTGTCAATGTTGACGGCTTCGTAAAAAGTCCAATATCTGCGTTGCGCTGCATCCCTCGGAATTTCACGTACTCCTATGTACGCTGCATTCCTCGGGATTTTGCGCGCCCCCCGGATCTTAGCTGGGGCTTGAACTTTTTACTTTGCCGTCACAAAATCGACTTTTTACGAGACCATCAATGTTCGTTTCAGCGACTGCGCCTCATTTTTCCTAAAATCGTGTACCAGATGCCGTCCTGTACCCATTCATCCAGTATTTCAGCCCGGCACTGGGCGAGCCGATCTTTTATGAGACGGGCTTGCGTACGCATAAGCCCGGACAATATGAACCATTTCTTCTCTTTAAACGCCGGTTTTGCAACCAGCTTTTTCATGATATCGTAGTGGATATTGGCCACAACCAGATCGGCCGGGTAATCAATAGCGTCCTGGGCCCTGCCGGCGACGGATACTATCCGGTCTGCCAGTTGATTTAGCCCTATATTGTTCAACGCGGTGGATGCCGCCAGAAAGTTGTTATCCACCCCGACCACTGTTGCCGCCCCAAGCTTTGCCGATACAACGGCAAGAAGCCCCGTACCCGTTCCCAAATCAAGCACGGTTTCCACCGATTCCCTGCTCATGAGCGCCTCTAGCGCCGAAAGGCAGTGCCGGGTCGTCGGATGATTGCCGGCGCCAAACACGACACCCGGGTCCAGAAGGATCGGCACTTCATCCGAACCGGCGGATACTTCCGCCCATGGCGGCATTATCAGAAACCGACCGGCCTTGAAAGGGGCAACCGCCCCCCCGTGCCAGTCTTCATAGCTCATCTCAAACCGGTCATTGAGCTCCAAATTCGGCTGTCCGGACAAAAGCCTGTTTATCCTCTCATCCGCCGGTTGCGTAAAAAACAAAAAAGATGTCGCCCCCTCTTCCCAGTTTCCAATAAATCCGGATCCTGAAGAGAATTTAACCGAACCCGGCAGACAGCCGGATAGGTAATAAATATAGAGGTACGGGTAAGGCGGCGCCGTATCCAAACTCTCGGGATCAATATGTAGCGGTGTACCGCCCATTTGTATATTAAAAGATTTTTTCGAATAACGCAAATGCCGAATTCACCGACTGATTCTCCTCGGGCAGATCGATAATCGGGGTCCCCTCGAAATCATATTCATAAATGGAGGGGTCCTCATCAACCGATCCCAGCAGCTCGATGCCGGCCTCTTCGACCATCTGGGTGACTTTATCCGGTATACCGTTTTTCGCCTGATTAAAAACAAGGCAGGTGCGCTCCACGCCAATACTCAATTCCGATGCGAGGTCGTTGATCCGAAGGGCCGCCTGAAGCCCTCTTCTTGAGGCATCCGTTACAATCAGCAAAACATTGACATTCTTCGTCGTCAATCGGCTGATGTGCTCCATTCCGGCTTCATTATCCATAACGATATAGGGATAGTTGTCCGAGAGTTGCTCAAGCGCATGGGTAAGAAGGTTGTTGGCCGCACAATAACAGCCCTGTCCTTCCGGCTGCCCCATCACGATAAGGTCGTAATTGCTGGTCTCGATGACCGCCTCCTCCATTCGCATGGTCATGAACACATCTTTGGTCATCCCGCTTGGCACATTGCCTTTTTTCATATCCTCACGGGCGTCCCCGATCGTGTCGGGGACCTCCAGTCCGAGGACCTCGTTGAAATTATAGTTGGAATCCGCATCCACGGCAAGAACCGGTGCTTTTCCGGTTTTCACCATATATTTGATAAGCAACCCGGCAAGGGTCGTTTTTCCGGTTCCACCTTTTCCCGCCAATGCCACTGTATATGCCATTTAATCCGTATCTCCTTTCAACCTAAATTGAGCGTTTCAATTTTTTGAAGGTTTAATTTTTATTTTATTTTCAGGATATTGAATTATTTTTTAATCAAAAAATTTGAAACCCTCCGGCATTTCCAATTTTACCGCATCTACTGCGTCAAATGATGTCTCGCATAGACAACTATCGCTCGACATCATTTTCCTTGTATCTGCGGTAAACTTGAAAATCGCTCAATTTAGGTTCAAGAGTTGTCTGAAAATGCTCGATTTCCAAGCAACCCCATTAATTATAAAAATAATATAAATACCTATGCCACTTGATGGGTTCAGTCAAGAATCTTTTGATGCGCTTTTAGCCCCCTTGAGGTTAAATTCCGCATTAAAAGAGATAATAATATAATCAGAATTTTCCTGCCCGTCGAGGCTTTCTGCCCCCAAAAAGAACCGGTGCTTGCAGAACCCGTTAGATTGATTATATATTTAATTAAAAAGGAGGTGAATTATGGCCCTATTTTTAGTTCAGCATGGCAAAAATTTAAAGAAGGATGTGGACCCTGAACAGCCGCTGTCTGATGAAGGCATCGCAGAAGTTAAGCGGATTGCCCAGACCGCGGCCAATTACAACGTTCAAGTGGGCGAAATCAGGCATAGCGGGAAGAAACGGGCGCTGCAGACCGCAGAGATCTTTGCCGATCATCTTTCCGTGGCCGGCGGCGTCCACGAAATGACCGGCATAAAAGCCCTTGACGATGTGGTACCCGTTGCCGAGGCTATGGAAAGCAGCAGAAACATCATGCTGGTCGGCCATCTGCCGTTTATGGAACGCCTGACCAGTTATTTGACTGCAGGGAGCCAGGAGACGACGGTAATGAAATTCCAGAACGGAGGCATCGTGTGCCTGGATCAAATGGATGACAGCGGCGATTGGGCGATTAAATGGACGCTAATGCCGAATATCGGTTAGACACACCGGAAGTGCCAAAATTTATTGCTTCTCCACTCCATCTGTGGCATATATTGATACTTAAACTGAGCGATTTTCAAGTTTACCGCAGATACAAGGAAAATGATGTCGAGCGATAGTTGTCTATGCGAGACATCATTTGACGCAGTAGATGCGGTGAAATTGGAAATCCCGGAGGGTTTCAAATTTTTTGATCAAAAAATGATTCAATATCCTAAAAATAAAAATTAAATCTTCAAAAAATTGAAACGCTCAATTTAGGTGATATTTATGTAGCATGTGAGGGAGCCGTCGCAAAAAGGCGGGTATAGAGGATTGGGATTGAAATAGGATGGAGAAGCGATGAAGGTCGAGGTGCCTTGGAAGAAGCCAGCGGTTTCGGTTGATATTGATTCGATCGCCTTGATGATTGCCGACTTGCAAAAAGAGACCGGAGAAATCCCATGGAGTCAGGGGGGCAAGACCGACCCCTGGGATCACGTGGAAGCCGCCATGGGGCTTGCGATTTGCGGCTATATCGCCGAGGCCCGGGCTGCATACGAATGGCTGGCCGATATTCAGCTTCCGGATGGCAGCTGGTATGCATCCTACCTGAAGGGCGCGCCCCTTGATCGGACAAGGGAGACCAACCTATCGGCCTATATTGCGGTGGGGACATTTCATTATTATTTGATTACCCATGACCTCCGGTTTCTTTATCAAATGTGGCCCACCATTGAGGCGGCCATTAATTTTTCCGTAAGCCTTCAGGCGCCGACCGGCGAAATCTACTGGGCCAAAAGTCCGGATCTGGAAATCGATCCCATGGCACTGCTGACCGGCTCGAGCTCGATCTTTATGAGCCTCAAATGCGCGCTTTCGATTGCGGGACTGCTGGGAAAGGCCAAACCGGCGTGGCAAACCGCCCTAGTCGATCTAGGGGAGGCTATACGGGATGGCTATCATCTTTTCAATATGACCAAATCCAGATATTCAATGGACTGGTTTTATCCGGTTCTCTCGGGCGCTTTGACCGGGGGAGCCGGCCGGGAACGGATCGACCAGCAATGGAAAAAATTTGTGGTTGAAGGGATAGGGGTTTTATGCGTATCCGATCGGCCATGGGTAACAATTGCGGAAACATGTGAACTGGTATTGGCATTGGCGGCTACGGGTAGACATAGGATCGCCAATATCGTTTTCAACTGGCTGGTTGACCGGAAATTCGAAGACGGCTCCTACTGGTGCGGATTTACCTACCCGGATATGGTGATCTGGCCGGAGGATAAAATCAGCTGGACCAACGGCGTCGTCATTATGGCGGCAGATGCCTTGTATCAACTCTCGCCGGCTGCCAATTTATTCAATCATAACTTCTGGGACTCCTCTGAATACCTTTTGTATCTGAAATAAGGCGCTTTCCTTGCGAAGAGAGCATCGACCCTATTTTTTAAAAAAAGCCTATTTAAAGTTTCAACACGTCTATGCCCGGCATTTCCTGCGCCCCCAGTTCGACTACCTGGGGGATGGCTACACGGTCACCCAGCCCTGGAATATCGAAATCTTCGGCGCCCCCATTAGGCTCGGCAGATACGCCTACATAATGAGCACTTCCGACAAAAAAATCCGTTTAACCGTCTGGCCCGAGGATAAGAGCAAGGGCGGTATCGAAATCGGCAACTATTGCCTGATCTGTCCGGGCGTTCGGATAAGTTCGGCCGACAACATCCGTATCGGTGATAATACCATGATGGCCAGCCACGCCTATATTACGGACTCCGACTGGCATGGTATTTACAACCGGATATGGACGTTAGGCCCGACCGCTCCGGTCTCTATCGGTGAGAACGTCTGGATCGGCGACAGCGCGATTATCTGCAAAGGGGTGAACATTGGCGATAACAGCGTTATCGGCGCCGGTTCCGTGGTTATCCGCTCGATTCCCCCAAATACCGTTGCCGCCGGCAACCCCGCCCGGGTAGTCAAGGAGCTTGACCCTAGCCAGAGCTTTGCCATGCGCTCGGAATGGTTTGCCAACCCGTCCCAGCTGGCAAAAGAAATCGAGGCCATGGACCGAGAGAACCTTAAAGGCAACACGGTTCTCCACTGGCTAAGAACCCTCTTTTTTCCCCGCCGAACCGACTGACCGGCTACTCACGGCAGAAGCCGCCGAACCAGCTCTTCACATTCGTCCCGGGTCATGAGCGTCGGGACCGGATAATCGGGATGGGCTTCATCCAAAGCGCGCTTGGCGATCAGGGGGATATCGGTTTCCTCCAGTTCTTTGATATAGGTGGGAATGCCCATATTTTTATTCATGGTCTTTATTTTTTCGATAAACGCATGGGAAAGCGCCTCATCGGATTCCCCGTTGCCGCCCAGGCCGCCGGCAAGGGCCAGGCGGGCCAGCTTCTCTTCCGCATCCTCCCGACAAAATTCCAGCACATACGGAAGAATAACGGCATTGGCCAGCCCATGGGCCACCCCGTAGAGGCCTCCCAAAGTATGCGCAATGGCATGGACATAGCCCACATAGGCCCTTGTAAAAGCTGAACCCGCATAAAAAGAGGCAAGGGCCATATTGTTGCGCGCCTCTATATTGGAACCATTTTTATAGGCCTCCTCAAGGTTCTCAAATATTAACGCTGTCGCATTTTCCGCATTTTCATCGGTGAACTGGTTTCCGTTTACCCCGATATAGGCCTCAACAGCGTGGGTGAGCGCATCCATGCCCGTCGCAGCGGTAATGTGCGGCGGCAGACCGACCATCAGTTCGGGGTCCAGGACCGCAATCTTGGGTATGAGTTTAAAGTCGTTGATGGCAAATTTTTTATGGGTGTCGGCATCGGTAATGACTGCGGCAATGGTTGTTTCCGAGCCGGTCCCTGCGGTCGTCGGCACGGCAAAAAACGGCGGAATCGGAATAAACACCCTGAACATGCCCTTCATTCTTTTTACGCCGAGGTAGGGATTCGATATTCTGGCGCCGATGATCTTGGCGCAGTCAATGGGGGAGCCGCCGCCAAAACCGATAATACCGTCACACCTGTTCTCCTTGTATAGCCTCCTGCCCGCCTCGACATTTTCAATGGTGGGGTTGGGCTCGACATCGTCAAAGACCGTGTAATCGACCCCGTTTTCTTCAAGGGAGGCCAAAAGCCCGTCGGGGAGTTTCAGATTCATCAGTACTTTGTCCGTTACCACCAGGACATGCTTCAACCCCCTTATGCGGATATTCTCAGCCAGTTGCCTCACGCTGCCGGATCCGGTCAGCAAGGCCGGCACGGGAAAGGGAAAAACGTCCGCGACCACCTTCATGACACCGTGCTGCACCCGATACATTCTTTTCTTTAAGGTCCAGATCATTCGACTTGCTCCTACCTAAATTGAACGTTTCAATTTTTTGAAGATTTACTTTTTATTTTATTTTTAGGATATTAAATCATGATGGCTTCGTAAAAAGTCCAATATCTGTGTTGCGCTTCCGTCCCTCGGAATTTCACGTACAGCTAAGTACGCTGCATTCCTCGGGATTTTGTGCGCCCTCTAATCTTAAATGGGGCTTGAACTTTTTACTTTGCCATCTCTAAACTAACTTCCAAGGAACTCGACAATATTTAATATTATCTTAGAAGCTTCCGCTGCTGTCATTCCGAGAAACGAAAGTGACGAGGAATCTTGATTGTTAAAGATTTCTCGCTACCGCTCGAAATGACAATGCGAACGCTTTTCAGAGTTACTTTCTGCAAAAATGGTGCGCCAGCGCAATAAATCGCTTTTTAC
>Ga0209947_1001297_pt1 | contig 14885 bp, 8 predicted proteins | sample SalPonR2_B_D2_MG_FD_185706 | JGI IMG/M metagenome (GOLD analysis project Ga0209947, IMG submission 185706) | Salt pond soil microbial communities from South San Francisco under conditions of wetland restoration - Salt Pond MetaG R2_B_D2_MG... ... | reverse complement strand
GCCTCGTCCGTCATGGCGTTGCCGCCGTACTTGACGATCCAAGGAATGCGTGCGGGGGGCGTCACGTGAGGCATGACGGCATCGTACCCGCCTGCATCGGACGGTCAGGCGCCCGTCGGCTCCGTTTCCGGCTCCTCGTCGTCGGGAGCGGGCTCCTGCTCGCTCTCGCCGTCGTTCTCCCTCTGGCCGTCCGGTTCGCCTTCGGCCTCGCCCTCGCCCTCGCCCTCGCCCTCGCCCTCGCCTGCGGCCTCGCCGGGACGCGTCGTCGCGTCGTCGGTGGCTTGCGGAGGCGACGCGTCCGTGGGTTCGTCCGCCGCGTCATCGGCGTCGGCCGACGCGGGCTCGTCGACCGTCTCGTCGACCGTCTCGTCCACCGGCGCGTCCGTGGGCTCTTCGGCCGATTCGTCGGCCGGCTCGTCCGCCTGCGGGTCCGTCTCCTCGCCCTCGGTGGACGATGCCGCGCCCTCCTGGGGCGCCTCTTCGCCGGGGGGCGTGGGCTCCGCGTCGCCGTCGCCAGCGTCCGCAGGCGCGGGGTCGCCAGGGGCAGCCGTCGCCTCGGGCAGGCCGAGGCGGTCGCGCAGCACCGATTCGCGGCCGGTCAGGGCGGTCACGTCCTCGCGCGCTCGCGACAGCAGCGACTCGATGAGCGCGAGCTGCGCCTCGAGGTCGCTCTCCTGGCCTTCACGGAGCGAGGCGGCGATCGACTCGAGGCGGTCGACCTCGCTCCTGAGCGCGTCGCGCTGGGTTGCGGCTTCGTCGGCGGTCGCTCGCGCGTCGGCGAGCGACGCCTCGAGCTCCGAGACCCGTTCTTGCGATTCCTGCCGCGTGGCTTCGGCGCCTTCGAGGTTCGCTTCGAGATCCTCGACGGTGGACTCGAGCGTGGCCACGCGCTCCTGCAGCTCGTCGCGCTGCGCTTCGAGCGCCGTGACGCGCCCTGGATCGGCGCAGCCGGCCAGAAGCAGGGCGAGCGCCAGCGATGCGAGGAGGATCCGAACGGTTCGTGCGTTCATGGTCACCTCTTCCGGGTGGTAGAGGACGGGAACGGGGCGGCCGGATGAAGGCCGCCACGCGACTCAGTCGGGCTCGACGACGCGCCAATCCTTGGGCGAGCTCGAGAGCACCTCGTGGCCGTCGTCGGTCACGACCGCCAGATCCTCGATCCGCACGCCGGCGTCGCCGGGACGGTACGCGCCCGGCTCGATCGTGACGACCATGCCGGCGGCGAGCTCGTCGCTGGAGCGGGCGGAGAGGGCGGGGCCTTCGTGCACGTCGAGTCCGACGCCGTGGCCGAGCGAGTGGGCGAACGCTTCGCCCAAGCCGTGCGCGGTGAGCACGTCCCGAGCGACCGCGTCGAGGTCCTTGCCGTGAGCGCCGGGCCGGACCTCGGCCAGCGCGGCTCGCTCGGCCTCGAGCACGGCCTCGAACAACTCGCGATGGGCGGGAGCCACCTCGCCGACGCCGACGGTGCGCGTCATGTCGGCGCAGTAGCCGTCGACGCGAGCGCCCATGTCGATCGTGACGAGCTCGCCCGCCTCGATCGGCTTGGGAGAAGCGGTCCCGTGCGGCATGGCGCTGCGGGGCCCCGAGGCGACGATGACGTCGAACGCCATACCGTCGCCGCCCTGGGTGCGGACGAACCGCTCGATCTCGAGGGCGATCTCGACTTCGCGAACGCCGGGCCTCAAGGCGCGGAGCGCATGCTCGAACGCCCGGTCGGTCAGGGCGGCCGCGCGGCGGATCGCGTCGATCTCGCTCGCGTCCTTGACGCGGCGGAGGCGCGACACGAGGCCTTCGGTCCGGACCGGCTCGTGGCCCAGCTTGCCGGCCAGGGACGACGCGGAAGCGAGCGTCAGGTGCTCCGCTTCGACCCCCAGGGGGCCGCTGCGCACGCGCGAGGCGACCTCGCTCATCCAGTCCCGCTCGATGACGGCCTCCAGTCGGGACTCCTCGTCCGCCTGCGCGACGTAGCGGCCGTCGGTGAGCAGCCAGGCGTCGTGCGGCGTGATCAGCACGCGCGCGTCTTCGGGCGCGGTGAACCCCGAGAGCCAGCGCACGCTGGCCGGCGTGGTGACGAGCATCGCGGAGAGCGAGCGCTCGTCCATCGCCGCGCGGACGCGGCCGAGTCGATCGCTCACGTCGCCGCCGCGGTGATCGCCAGCAGGGCGTCGGCGTCCAGGCTGGCACCGCCGATCAGTCCGCCGTCGACGTCGTCACGGCTCAGCAGCTCCTCGGCGTTGCCGGGCTTCATGCTGCCGCCGTAGAGGATGCGCAGGCCGTCGGCGAGCTCGGGACGGTCGTTCCTGAGGGCGTCTCGGATGGCGGCCGACATCGCCTGCGCGTCGTCCGCGGTGGCGGTTCGGCCCGTTCCGATCGCCCATACCGGCTCGTACGCGACGACCAGGTCGTTGGGGCCGGTCAGCTCGATGCCGTCCAGCGCGGCGCGCAGCTGCGCCAGCACGACCGCCTCGGCGTCGCCGGCGTCCCGGTCCTCCTCGTGCTCGCCGATGCAGAGGATGGGGACGAGCCCGTGCCTGCGCGCGGCCGCGATCTTGTCGCGGACCAGCTCGTCGGTTTCGAGGTGGTAGGCGCGTCGCTCGGAGTGGCCCACGATGACGTGGCTCGCCCCGGCGTCGGCCAGCATCGCGCCCGAGATCTCGCCGGTGTACGCGCCCTCGTCGTGCGCCGAGAGGTCCTGCCCGGCGAGCTGGACGGTGCTGCCGCGAGCGCGGGCGGCCAGGGCCGGGAGGTGGGTGGCGGGCACGCCGAGAAGGAGGTCCACCCCGGCGTGCGGGGTCGTCTCGAGACCGGCGAGGAACGCGCCCATCCACTCGAGCGCTTCCGTGGGCGTCTTGTGCATCTTCCAGTTTCCTGCGATCAGGGGTGTGCGCATGCGTCGAGGATACCGCAGCGGTTCAGGAGCTCCGTTCGAAACGGGGCGGTCCCGATGGACCGCCCCGTAGCTCGCGTCGCGTCGTGCCGCGTCGTGCCCTCAGGCGTGCGCGGCCGGAGTCTCGCTCTTGGGCTTTCGCGGACGGCGATCGTCCTTGCGGCTCGAGCCGCCGCCTTGGCTCTCGAGCGCCGCGATGCCTCCGACGAGGGCGTGCTCGAGCACGTCGTCCAGCGTCGTGGCGGGATGCATCCGGATGCCGCGGGTGAGGTGGCTGCCGATGTCCTTGACGTCCGCCTCGTTCTTCTCGGGGTAGATGACGTGTTGGATCCCGGCCCGCTTCGCGCCGAGGATCTTCTCCTTCAGGCCGCCGATCGGAAGAACGCGGCCGCGGAGCGTGATCTCGCCGGTCATCGACACGTCCTTGCGTACCGGCACGCCGGTGACGGCGCTGACCAGGCTGGTCGCCAGGGCGACGCCTGCGGAGGGTCCCTCCTTGGGCGTGGCGCCGGCCGGGACGTGGATGTGGATCTCCTGCTCGTCGAGCTCGTTGGGCTCCAGGCCGAAGCGCGCGGCGTTGCTCTTCGCGTACGTCAGCGCTGCGCGCGCGGACTCCTTCATCACGTCCCCGAGCTGGCCGGTCAGCACGAGGCCGCCCTTGCCCGGCGTGATGCTGGTCTCGACGAACAGGATGTCGCCGCCGACCGGGGTGAAGTACATCCCGGTGGCGACGCCGACGAGGTCCTCCTCGGCTTCCGACTCGGGCGTGTAGCGCTCCGCGCCCAGGTAGCCCTCGAGGCTCCGCTCGGTGATGCGGACGCGCTTGGCGTCGCCTTCGGCGATGCGCCTCGCGGCCTTGCGGGCCAGCGTGCCCAGCGTGCGCTCCAGCGTCCGTACGCCCGCCTCGCGGGTGTAGCTCGAGATCACCTTGGACACGGCGCTGTCGCTGATCGTGAGCTGCTTGGGCTCCAGGCCGTTCTCGCGAAGCTGCCGCGGCAGCAGGTAGCGCTTGGCGATCTCGAGCTTCTCCTGCTCGATGTAGCTCGAGAACTCGATCGTCTCCATGCGGTCCATGAGCGCTTCGGGGATCTGCTGCGCGTAGTTGGCGGTGGCGACGAACAGGACCTCGGACAGGTCGAACGGCACGCCGAGGTAGTGGTCGACGAAGTTCTGGTTCTGCGCGGGATCGAGGACCTCGAGCAGGGCCGAGGACGGATCGCCCTGGTACGACGCGCCCAGCTTGTCGACCTCGTCGAGCAGGAACACCGGGTTCTTCGTGCCGGCGGTCCGGATGCCCTGGATGATGCGACCGGGCATCGAGCCGATGTACGTCCGGCGGTGGCCGCGGATGTCCGACTCGTCGCGGGCGCCACCGAGGCTGATGCGGACGTACTCGCGTCCGAGCGCCTTGGCGACGGACTGGGCGATCGAGGTCTTGCCGACGCCGGGAGGGCCGACGAAGAGCAGGATCGGGCCCTTGTTGACCTCGCCCTCGTCCAGCTTGCCCTCCTTGGCCTTGCGGGCCTTGAGGTTGCGGACGGCGAGGTACTCGAGCACGCGGTCCTTGACCTTCTCGAGCCCGTAATGGTCCTCCTCGAGGACGTCCGCGGCGCGGGCGACGTCGAGCTCGTCGTCGGAGCGCACGTTCCACGGCAGCTCGGCGAGCGTGGTGAGGTAGGTCCGGATCACGGACGCCTCGGCGCTGTCGGGATGCATGCGCGAGAGCCGGTTCAGCTCGCGCTGCGCCTCCTTCATGACGTCGTCGGGCAGGCCGGCGGCCTCGAGCTTCTCGCGGAACGCCTCGACCTCGTCCTCTTCCTCGTCGCTGCCGGAGAGCTCCTTCTGGAGCGCCTTGATCTGCTCGCGCAGGAAGTACTCGCGCTGGTTCCGGTCGATCTCCTCCTTGACCTCGCGCTGGAGCCGCCGCTGCGTCTCCTGGAGCTCGATCTCGGTGTCGATCAGGACGAGGACCTTGCGAAGCCGCTCGGCGATGCTGGGCGCCTCGAGCACCGCCTGCTTGTCGTCGAGGCGGAAGTCGAGGTGGTAGGCGACGTAGTCGGCGAACTGTCCGGGATCCTCGAGGTTCAAGATGAACTGGGCGACCTCGGACTGGATCCCGCGGCTGCCGGTCTCGAGCAGCTCGGAGAACTTCTCCTTGAGCTCGCGGAAGCTGGCGGCGACGACGGTCTCGTCGCCGTCGTCGACCTCGAAGGGGGAGAGGTCCGCTTCGATCAGGCCCTCGGAGGCGTGGTACGCGTCGATGCGAACCCGACCGATGGCGCGCACCAGCATCTGGATGCTGCCGTCCGGGTTCTTCTTCATCCGCATGATCGTGCAGACCGTTCCGACCTCGAACAGGTCGTCGGGCGTGGGCTCCTCGGTCTCGCGGTCCTTCTGGCTCACGATGACGATGGTGCGGTCGCGATCGAGCGCGGTGTTGATCGCACGGATGCTGATCGCGCGTCCGGCGTCGATCGGCATGACCATGCTGGGGTACAGCACCGAGCCGCGGACCGGGCACACCGGGACGGGCGCGTCGAAGCGTTGTTCGATCGGGGCGTCAGGCATGGACGGCTCCTTCTCTCGGGCAAGGCGGAACGGGCAGGGACGACCGAACCGCTGTGAGTGTGTCGTTGCGACAAATCTGAGTCAACACGTATCAAGTGTACACGGTGCGGCCGTCTCGTCGCCGGAAGCTGGACCACATGCGACCCCGCCTGGCGTGCGGCGACGGGGCCGCGACGGTCCGGCTCGTCCGACCAGTATAGACGCGCGACGGCCCGGCCGGCCCCGTCGCCGCGACGCCCCCGTGCTACCCTTCGCGGCGATGAACGACGTCCGAGACGCACTCGCCACCGCCTTCGCGGCCGCCGTACGGAGCCTGGGCGCGGAGCCGCCCGAGGTCCCGATCCAAGAGGTTCCCGACGACAAGCCGGGCGACTACGGCACGCCGGTCGCGTTCGCCTTGGCCCGCGCCCTGCGCAGGCCGCCCGCCGCCATCGCGCACGACGTCGTCGCCGCGTTCGAGCCTCCCGCGGGCGTCCTCCGCGCCGAGGCGGTCGGCCCGTACATCAACGTGTTCCTCGACCCGGCGTCGTTCGTGCGTGAGGTCGTGGCCGATCCCGAACCCGCGCCCTCCCGCGACCTGAAGGTCGTCGTCGAGCACACCAGCGTCAATCCGAACAAGGAGGCCCACGTCGGCCACCTTCGCAACATCGTGCTCGGCGACGCCGTCGCCCGGATCCTGCGTGCCGACGGCTACGACGTCGAGGTCCAGAACTACATCGACGACACCGGCCGGCAGGCAGCGGAGAGCCTGTTCGCCGCCCGCCACTTCGGCGAGACGTGGGACGGCGAGACGAAGCTCGACCACTGGTACGGCCGACTCTACGTCCGCCTCGGCGACGCCAAGGAGGAGGCCGCCGAGGCGATCGAGGAGGGCGTGCGCGAGACGATGCACCGGCTCGAGCGCGGCGAGCTCCGCCACGACGTCGCTGCGATCGTCCACGCCCAGCTCCAGACGTTCTGGCGGCTCGGCGCCGAGTACGACCTCCTCGTCTGGGAGTCGGACGTCGTCGCCGCCGGCTTCCTCGCACGCGGACTCGCGGTGCTCGAGGACAGCCCGTACAGCGACCGCCCCAGCGAGGGGAAGTACGCCGGGGCGCTGGTGATGGACGTCGGCGAGTTCATCCCCGGCCTCGAAGAGTCGCAGGTCGTCCTCGTCCGCAGCGACGGCAACGCGATGTACGTCGCGAAGGACATCGGCTACCAGTTCTGGAAGGCCGGCATCTTCGAGGGGCTCGGCTACGCCGAGTTCGCCCGGCAGCCCAGCGGCCACGTCCTCTGGACCAGCGCGCCCGGCGGCGAACCACGGCCCGAGGGCCACACGTTCGCGCACGCGCAAGAGATCGTCAACGTCATCGACGTGCGCCAGAGCCATCCCCAGACGCTGGTTCGGACCGCGCTGGCGCTCTCCGGCACGCCCGAGGGCGAGGAGGCGTTCCGCAACAGCAAGCACCTGGCGTACGAGGTCGTCACGCTCGAGGGTCGGCCGATGAGCGGACGCAAGGGCATCACGCTGGCCATCGACGAGGTCATCGTCGAGGCCGCCAGGCGCGCGCGCGCGGTGGTCGCGGAGAAGAACCCCGAGCTGGACGAGGCCGACGAGGTCGCGCGCCAAGTCGGGCTGGGCGCGCTCCGCTTCGCGATGCTCAAGAGCGAGGCCAAGCGCGTGATCGACTTCCGTTGGGAGCAGGCCCTCAGCCTCCAGGGCGACAGCGCGCCCTACGTCCAGTACGCCCACGCGCGCGCGGCCAGCATCCTCCGCGCGGCGGACGAGGTCCAGCTGGACCTCGCGGCCGCGGATTTCGGGCAGCTGGGCGAGCTCGAGCTTCGCTTGGCCCGCCAGATCGCGCGCCTGCGCGACGTCCGCGCGCAGGCGGCCCGCGAGCTGGCGCCGCACCTGGTGGCGCAGTACGCGCTGGACCTGGCCACGGCCTGGAACGGCTACTACAACCACCGCGGGCCGGACGGACGTCCGGACACGCCGGTGCTCCGTGCCGCGCCCGGCCTGCGCGAGGCGCGCTTGGCGCTGGTGGTCGCCGTTCGGAGAACGCTGGCCGCGACGCTGGACCTGCTGGGCGTCGAGGCGCCGGACGCGATGTGAGCCCGGAGCGCGGTTGACACGGCGGAGCGCGCCGTGTCTTGCTGCCGCCATGAGGCCCGACGCGGACGCGACGTCACGACGTGGACGCATCGACGTGTCCGTACCCGACGCGCTGTTGCCGGCCGAGATTCGCGAGCTCGCGCTCCCCGAGCTGACGCCCGTCGGGCGACCGGTCGGGCCCGCACCCCTGCACGATCCCCGGTCCGCCGCGGCGAACGCCGTCGCGGACGTGGTCCGGCGCACGGCGCTCCCGCCCCGGGCGCGCGTCGCGATCGCGCTCGGGAGCCGAGGTCTGGGCGCCTATCCGGAGCTCGTATCGGGCGTCCTCGCCGCGCTGCGCGCGGCGGGAGCGACGCCGTTCCTGATGCCCGCCATGGGCAGTCACGGCGGCGGCACGCCCGACGGACAGCGGCGCGTGCTCGTCGACTACGGCTTGGTCGGCGACGGCACGGCGGTGGACGCCGACGACGCGACGCGCGAGGTCGCCCGGCTCGGCGACGGGACGCCGGTGCACGCCTCGGAGGTCGCGCTGGCGGCCGACGCGATCGTGGTGCTCAACCGGGTCAAATCGCATACCGGCTTCCGCGGACCGATCGAGTCGGGGCTGACCAAGATGCTGGTCATCGGGCTCGGCAAGCGGCCCGGTGCGGCTGCGCTCCATGCGAAAGGGTACGAGGGGTTCGCGACGCGGCTCGAGCAGGCCCGTGATCTGCTCCTGCGCGCCTATCCGCCGGTGATCGGACTCGCCGTCGTCGAGGGCGCCGAGGGGCGACCCGCGCGGATCGAAGCCGTTCCAGGCGAGGCGATCTCCGAGCGCGAGCCGGAGCTGCTCCGTGACGCCAAGCTCCGGATGCCGCGTCTGCCGTTCGCGAAGCTGGACCTCCTCGTGGTCGAGCGCGCCGGCAAGAACGTGAGCGGCCTGGGCATGGATCCCAACGTCACCGGTCGCCACCCTTCCGGCCTGCACGAGCCGCCCGACCCCACGCGGATCGCACTGCTGTCGCTCACCGAGGCCAGCGAAGGAAACGCCATCGGCATGGGCCACGCCGACGTCGTTCCACGCTCGTTCGCGGACGCGATCGACCCGGTCGCGACCTGGACGAACGCCATCACCAGCACCTCCTTGGCGTCCGCCCGCCTTCCCGTCGTCGTGCCCGACGCGGCGAGCTGCGTGCGCTTGGCGCTCGCGACCTGCGGGGTCGAGCCCGGGCGCGCACGCATCGCCTGGATCCGCGACACCGGCCACCTTTCCGAGTTTCGCGTCAGCGCGTCGGCGCTGGCGGCCGCCACGGCCGCCGGCGAGGCCCTCGAGCGGCTCGGTCCTGCGGCGCCCGCCCCCGTCGCGGACAGGTGAGCGGTGCTAGCCTGCGGCGCATGGATTCGGTCGACGTCGGCACGACCGCCGCTCCCCGTCACTCGTCCAGAATCACCCTGAGCCGGTCGGCACTCGCCGCGAACCTCCGGTTCCTCCGGAGCAAGATCGGCCCTTCGCCCATCATCAGCTCGGTCGTGAAGGCGAACGCCTTCGGCCACGGTATCGAGGCGTTCGTTCCCATGGCCGAGCATGCCGGCGTGAGGCACTTCTCGGTCGCGTCGAGCAAGGAGGCGCTCCAGGTCTTGAACGCGCGAGGTCACGACGGCCGGATCATGATCATGGGGATCCTCTACCCGGAGGACCTCCCCTGGGTGATCGGGCACGAGATCGACTTCTTCGTGTTCGACGTCGACCGATTGCGGACGGCGCTCCGTGTCGCCCGCGCCGTCGGTCGACCGGCCCGCGTCCATCTCGAGGTCGAGAGCGGGGGCAATCGCACCGGACTGACCGACGAGCCGTTCGGCGAGGCGGTGCGTCTGCTGCGTGAGAACCCCGACGCCCTGGCGTTCGAGGGCCTCGCGACGCACTTCGCGGGCATCGAGTCGCTCGCGAACCAGTTCCGCATCGTCGTCCAGCAGCAGCGCTTCCGGGCGTTCGAGCGTCGTGTTCGGGCCGCGGGCCTGCAGGCGAAGCTTCGCCACACTGCGTGTTCCGCCGCGGCGCTGGCGTTCCCGGAGACGGTGTACGACCTGGTTCGCGTCGGCACCGCCCAGTACGGCTTCTGGCCCGGCCCGGACGTCTACAACATGCACCTGTCGCAGACCGGGAAAGAGCGCGACAACCCGCTCAAGCGCGTGCTCACCTGGAAGACCGACGTGATGGACCTCAAGCACGTCGCGGCCGGCGATTTCGTCGGCTACGGAACGGCGTACCAGGCGCCGCGCGACATGACCGTCGCCGTTCTCCCGGTCGGTTACTCCGACGGCTACCCGAGAGCGCTGTCCAACCGGGGGCACGTGCTGATCCGCGGACGCAAGGCCCGCGTCGTGGGTCTCGTCAACATGAACGTGACGATGGTCGACGTGAGCGACGCTCTCGGCGTCGACGTGGGCGACGAGGTCGTCCTCGTCGGACGGCAGAAGCGGAACGCCATCTCGGTCGCCTCGTTCTCCGAGTTCTCGAGCGCGCTGAACAACGAGTTCGTCAGTCGCCTGCCGGCGGCGATCCCCCGGACTCCGGTGAGCTGAGGCCAGGCCGCTGGCCTGAGCGAACCGCAGCGTCGTCGGACGCGAGGGGTGGTCCCCCCTCGGGAACGATCAGCGCGTCGGCCAAGATCTCGATCAGGTGACGCGCCCGAACGTTCGTCCCGTCGTGGATCTGATGCCTGCAGCTGAAGCCGCTGGCCGCCGTCTCCCCGTCGTGCTCGCGGACGGCGGGGAACAGCCGGCGCTCGCCGATCTTCATCGACACGTCGTAGTGGCCGTAGCCGAAGCTCCCGGCCATGCCGCAGCATCCCGCATCGAGCTCCTGGACGTGGTCGGAGATCCATCCCAGTAGGGCGCGCCCCGCGGCCGTGCCCATCACGGCCCTCTGCTGACAGTGGCCGTGGAACAGGAGGGAGGCGTCCGACCTCGCGAACGCCCGGTCGGGATCGATCCGGCCCTGCGACCACTCCTTCGCGAGGAACACGTCGATCATGCGGACGTGGTCGGCGACGGCGTTCGTCGCGTCGCCGGGGAGCAGATCGCGGTAGTCGTCGGTGAACGCCGTGACGCACGACGGCTCGAGCCCCACGACCGGCACGCCCGCACGCACGTAGGGGGCGAGGCGCTCGACGTTCCGGGCGGCCGCGCGTTTCGCGTCGCGCAGCAGCCCCTTGCTGATCTGGGGTCGTCCGCAGCAGCCGTACGGCACCAGCTCGACCCGGTACCCGAGCGCCTCGAGCACGCGGACGGCGGCCTCTCCGGGACCGGTGTCGTTGAACATCGTCCACGTGTCGGCGAACAGCGCGACCCGGCGCTGCCCGTCCCCATCGTCCGGGCCTGCGCTGTCCACCGGGTCGTCGCTCCGCCGCCCCTCCACGGTCGTGGCGGGGACGCCTCGGCGACCGAACCAGCTCGCCAGGCTTTCGTCGGCGTACGCAGGCAGCTCGCGACGGCGGTCCACGCCGACCACCTTCTCGATCGTCCACCGCACCGCCGGCATCGGCAGCAGGGCGTTGGCGAGCGGGGCGAGGGCCCGACCGATCGGGGCGACACGGGCGACGTTCGCGATCGCCAGCGTTCCGAGCGGTACGCCGTGCACGTCGTGGTGCTGTTGCAGGAACTCGTACTTCAGCTTCGCCATGTCGACGCTGCTCGGGCACTCTGCCTTGCACGCCTTGCATTCCAGGCACAGATCCAGGGTGTCGTACACCTGCTTCGAGGTGAGTCCGCCGGGCAGCCGCCCGTTCAGCGCCTCGCGCAGCACGTTGGCCCGGCCGCGCGTCGAGTGGTCCTCGTCCCGCGTCGCCATGTAGCTTGGACACATCGTGCCGACATCCACCTTGCGGCAGGCGCCGACGCCGGTGCACGCCTCGACCGCGCCCAGGAAGCCGTCCTCGCCGAAGTCGAACACGGTGTCCAGCGTGACGGCCGGGTAATCCGCGCCGTAGCGAAGGTTCTCCGTCATCGGCACGGCGTCCGTGATCTTGCCGGGGTTCATGATCCCGTGGGGATCGAAGGCGGCCTTGAGCTCTCGGAACGCCTCGTACAGCTCGTCGCCGAACAGCTCACGGTTCTTCTGGCTTCGGATCAGCCCGTCGCCGTGTTCGCCGGACCATGAGCCGCCGTAACGCTGGACGAGGGCGAACGCGCCGTCCGAGATGCGCGCGTACAGCTCGATCCCCTCCTCCGTCTTCAGGTCCAGCAGCGGGCGGGTGTGGATCACCCCGACCGACGCGTGGCCGTAGAACACGGTGTCGACGCCCAGATCCCGACAGAGCGACTGCACGGCGGGGATGTACTCCGCGAGGTGCTCGGCGGGGATGGCGGCATCCTCGATGAACGGCGTCGGCTTGTGCCGCCCTTCCACGGTGGCGTAGATCCCGAGACCGTCCTTGCGGAACTGCAAGATCTGCTTCTGCTCCGGTTCGCTCCACGCCTCATGGACGTGGTAGACGCGCCGCTCGACCTCGGGATCGGCGCGCAGCGCTTCGAGCCCGCGCCGGACCTCGTGCTCGTCCGCCCCGTCGAACTCGACCATCAGCACGGCCTCCGGCATGCCTTCGAGCCACCCGAGCAGCGGCGTGAGCGATGGGTTACGTCCAGCGAGCTCGAACAGGCCGCGATCGAGCAGCTCCACAGCGGACGGTCCGTGCCGGTTGATGAACGGCACGGCCTCGAGCGACGCCTTCAAGGTCGCGAAGTGCAGCATCGCCAGCATGCGGCGCTTGGGCACGGGGTCGAGCTTGACCGTGACGTCCAGAATCACGGCCAGCGTGCCTTCCGAGCCCGCGACGAGCTTCGCGAGGTTGAACGGCCGTCCCTCCGTGAACGCGTCGAGGTTGTATCCGCCCACCCGCCGCATCACCTTCGGGTAGCGCGCACGGATCTCGTCCTCGTGCTCACGCACGAGCCGGCGCACGGTGCGGTGGATCTCGCCCTCGAGATCGTCCTGCGCGCAGGTCGCGTCCAGTTCCTCCTCGTCCAGCTTCCGCAGCCGCACGACGCTGCCGTCGCTCAGCACGACCGTCATGGCGACCGTCTGGTCGACCGACTTCCCGTACTTGATCGAGCGCGTGCCCGCCGAGTTGTTCGCGATCATGCCCCCGATCGCCGCACGATTGGTCGTGCTCACGTCGGGCGTGAACTGCAGGCCCGCAGTCGCCACGGCGTCGTTCAGCGCGTCGCGGATCACGCCCGCCTCGACCGTCGCGGTGCGGGCGTCGGGGTCGACGTCGAGGATCCCGGTCAGGTGCTTGCTCACGTCGATCACGACGGCCCGTCCCACCGCCTGCCCGGCAAGGCTCGTCCCGCCGCCGCGGGGAAGGACCGGAGCGCGGTGCCGCGCGCACACGCGCACGCAGGTCACCACGTCGTCGCGGTCCAGCGGAACCACGACCCCGAACGGCGCGATCTCGTACGGACTCGCGTCGGTCGCGTACAGCGCCCGCGCCCGATCGTCGAACCGCACCTCACCGCGGATCTCCGCCCGCAGGTCGCGCTCGAGGGCCGCCAGGGCAGCGTCGTCGAGGGAGGACGAAGGATCCCGGGGCGGCCATGCGGTCGCGGTCATGGCGGCAGTATGCCACGGCGGTTCGGTGGCGCACGGGCCGGCCAGCGCGTCAGGGGGCCGGGTAGAGCGTCGTCACCGTCCGTGCAAACCCGGGATCGTCCAGGTGCCGGTAGGCGTTCAGCACCGTCTCGAGGCGGTACCTCTGGAGCAGGCCGGCGACCAGCGTGGCCGAGCCGTACGGGTCGCGGCGCGCGCCCACGCGTGCGCGGCCGTGCCCGTCGATCAGCTCGAGCTCGTCCAGGATCCGTCTGGCCAGCGCCGTCGCGTCGCTTCCCAGACCGGGCGATCGGCCGGCACGGATCGCGAGCCAGGCACGCCGCACGTCGTGCACCGTCGGGTAGCGACGCGCGGTGCGCTCGAGCTCGGCTTGCGCGTCGGCGTTCAGGTCGAACCAGAGCGGCGACCGGTCCGCCAGGAGGCGCGCCAGTGGCTCGTGCGCGCGGAGCGGGTCGTCGCCCAGCGGCAGGCGCGACAGCACCCGGCCGGCTCCGGCCGCGTCCGGGCGACCTCGTCGGATCGTCTCGGAGCGGCTCGCCGACGACCGAGGGTCGTCGATCGTGCCCGGCCGGACCGTCAGCGACAGCGGTTCGGCGGCACGTACGTCCTCGGCCACGAACTCGATCGAGCGCCGATCGTTCCACACGTTCTCGTTCAGCGTCGCGGCGGCTTGGACCGCGAGGCCGGGACGTAGTGAAGTCGCCCGCTCTCCCAGGTTCCACGCGACGCCCTTGACGTCCCGCACCCGCAGCTGCAGGTGGCGCCCGTCGCGACCCACCGCCCTGGAGGTCTCGAGCACGTCGCACAGCGCGAACCTGGGCGCCGGATGGCCCTCGCCGAACGGCTCGAGACGCTGAACGGCCCGCCACAGGTCCTCGTCGACCTGATGCGGTGCAAGGAGCGCGTCCGCCGTGATCTCCGGAACCGGCCGCGGGTGGCCGGCGACGAACGCGTAGATGCCTTCGCGAAACGCCGCCGTTCGCTCCGGCCGGATCGCGAAGCCGGCCGCGGCGGCGTGACCGCCGTAGCGGACGAGCTCGTGGCCGGTCGATCTGAGCGCGTCGACGGCGGAGATGCCCGGCGTGCTGCGGACGCTTCCCTGGCCGCGCGCCATGATGAACGCCGGCCGGTAGAAGCGCTCGAGCAGCTTGCTGGCGACGATGCCCATCACGCCGGGGTGCCAGGCGTCGTCGCCGACGACGATCGCCGGGGCGGCGGCGTCCACCTGGGCCAGCGCGGCCTCGAACATCTCGTCCTGGATCCGCCTACGCTCGTCGTTGCGCGCGTCGAGGTAGACGGCGAGCTCGCGCGCCTTGCGTTCGCTGCCACTGACCAGCAGCTCCAGTCCTCGCTCCGGCTCGCCCAGCCGGCCCGACGCGTTCAGTCTCGGAGCCAAGGCGAACGCGACGTCCCGCGCCGTCGGAGCGCCCTTCACCCTTGACTGCCTCATCATCGCGCGAACGCCCGGCCAGGCGGACGTCTCCATCCGCGCGAGCCCCTCGCGCACCAGCGCCCGGTTCTCGCCCAGCAGCGGCGCGACGTCGGCGACGGTGCCGATCGTCGCGAGATCGGCGTAGGCCAGCGGGTCCTCGAGTCCCAGCCGGGCGTGCAGTCGCCAGAGCAGGTGGTACGCGACGCCCGCACCGGTCGGCTCGCCGGGGCCGGTGGGCGGTCCTTGGCGGCCGTCCGCCGCGAGCCTCGGGTGAACGATCAGCGCGTCCGGGAGTCGGTCGCCGGGGGTGTGA
>Ga0209947_1001293_pt1 | contig 14914 bp, 9 predicted proteins | sample SalPonR2_B_D2_MG_FD_185706 | JGI IMG/M metagenome (GOLD analysis project Ga0209947, IMG submission 185706) | Salt pond soil microbial communities from South San Francisco under conditions of wetland restoration - Salt Pond MetaG R2_B_D2_MG... ... | reverse complement strand
TCGCGTCGAGAACTTCGACCAGGCCGCGGCCTGCGACCTGGAGGCGTTCAAGCGCTTCTTCCACGCCATGCTCGACGCCGGCGTCTATCTCGCGCCGTCGGCGTTCGAAGCCGGCTTCGTCTCCAGTGCGCATGGCGATCGCGAAATCGACGACACCGTTGCCGCTGCCAGGCAATCTTTCAAGATTCTGGCCGCCTGACACGACACCCAAAAATTCGAAAACAGCTCTCGCGAAGCCGCCAAGGCGCGAAGGAAAAGCAAGTCAAAGGCTCGCTCGCACAGGGAAGCAGAGAAAGGCAAAAAAAGAAAGGTCAAATAAAGAACAGATTGCGTCACGGAGACAAAGCGTTGTTCCTCTACAGAGCAGAGTTGAATTGCTCTTCATCTGAGTCTGCGCGAGAAATTCAGCCTTTGCATTTTGCCGTTCTTCGCGCCTTGGCGGCTTCGCGAGAGCTGTCTTGATTTTTTTGACCTTCTCTGTGCCTCTGCGTCTCCGCGAGAAAATCAGCTTTCGCTTTTTCAGTCCACGAACAAATCGATGGCCAGTTCCTGGTCGGGATCGACCGCGTACTGGTCGAAGTCGGTGACCCCGGCGGCGGTCAGGACTTCGTCGTCGATGAAGAAGTTACCAGTGGTCTCGGCTGACGAACGGGTCAGGACGTGGTGGGCGGCGTCGGCCAGAATTTCCGGCTTGCGGCAGTTTTCGGGCTTGATCACCCCGCCCAGCATCGCCAGCGCCGCGGTCGCGATGACCGTGCGCGGCCACAGCGCATTGACCGCGATTCCCTCGGATTTGAACTCCTCGGCCATGCCGAGCACGCACATGCTCATGCCGTACTTGGCCATGGTGTAGGCCACGTGCGGCGCGAACCATTTCGATTTCATGTTCAGCGGCGGCGACAGATTTAGAATGTGTGGATTGTCGGCCTGCTTCAGGTACGGCCAGGCGGCCTGGGAACAGACGAAAGTCCCCCGAACGTTGACCCCGAACATGAGGTCGAACCGTTTCATCGGTACTTCGGGGGTGGGCGCCAGGTAGATCGCCGAGGCGTTGTTGACCAGGATGTCGATGCCGCCGAAATGCTCGGCCGCCTGTTTCATGGCCGCCGCGACCGCGTCCTCGTCGCGGATGTCGACCTTCAGCGGCAGCGCCTTGCCGCCGGCTTTTTCGACCGCTTCGGCCACGCTGTGGATTGTGCCGGGCAGTTTAGGGTGGGGTCGGTCGGTCTTGGCGGCGATCACGATGTTCGCGCCCTCGGCGGCGGCGCGAACGGCGATGGCTTCGCCGATACCGCGCGAGGCCCCGGTAATGAAAAGCGTCTTTCCAGCCAGTGAAGTCATGAAATCACGTTCCATATTGAATTCGGTTGTAACGAGTGTAGCGCTTGCGAGCCCGGCGCGAAGTGATCGATTTGCCTGATTTCGAGCAAATGCTGCAATGGTCGGCGGCCCACCCGGGGCTGGTGCTGGCGGCCGGATTCGCGTTGGCGTTCATCGAGGCGCTGGCGCTGATCGGTATCGTGGTGCCCGGCATCCTGCTGCTGTTCGTGCTCGGCGCGCTGGTCGGCTGGGATCTGCCGCTGCTCGCAATGCTGGCGCTGGCCGTCATGTCCGGGGCCGTGGCCGGCGACGGGATCAGCTTCTGGCTGGGTTACCGCAATCGCGGCCGGTTGCGCGAGCGCTGGCCATTCGCGCGGCGGCATCGCTGGCTGGACCTGGGCGAGCAATTCTTTTTCCGCCACGGCGGCAAGAGCATCTTCATCGCCCGTTTCGTCGGCCCGCTGCGGCCTGTCGTGCCGCTGGTGGCCGGTTCGCTGGGCATGCCGCCGGCGACTTTCGTCCCGCGCATGCTGCTGGCCTGCGTTTTGTGGGCGCCGCTGATGCTCTTGCCCGGCGCGATTTTCGGTGAATCGCTTGCGCTCGCGGCCGAGTTCGGTGGCCGTCTTACCCTGCTGATGCTGGTGCTGGTCGTCGGCGGCTGGCTGCTGGCCTGGCTGACGCGCAGAGTCTACGAAGCCGCCGCCCGCCGGTCTCCCTGGTGGTTGAAGAACCTGGCGCTGTGGCTGCGTCGTCATCCGCTGCTGGGACGCTGGTTCGGCGGCCTGATCGAGCCGGGCCGCCGCGAGGTGCTGTCGGTGGTTGCCCTCGGCCTGCTGCTGGTGATTTCGCTGGCCGCGCTGTTCGGCGCGCTGCTGCTTGCCCCGCTGTCGACGACGGCCTGGGAATCCGGCTTCGAGCTGTACGGCCTGGCGGCCAGCCTGCGCAGCCACTTCGCCGATCCGCTGTTTTTCGTGATTGCCCTGGGTGTATCGAGACCTGTGCTGCTGGCATTGATCGGCCTGGTCGCGTTCATGTTGCTGATCCAGCGCCGCTGGAATGCACTGCTGCACTGGCTGCTGGCCACGCTGGGCGGCTGGCTGCTTGCGTTGATCCTCAACGCGATGATGGGTCTGTTGCTGGGCCGGCCGGAAGCGTCGGGCAGCGTCGGCCAGGTGCCGCATGTGGATTTCGTGCTGGCGGTGCTGGTCGTCGGCTTTGCCGCGCTGATCGTGGCCAAGGATTTCCGTCCACGGCAGCGCAAGTGGCTGTACCTGAGCGGCGTGTTGCTGATGGCGCTGGTCGCCTTTTCGCAGTTTTACCTGGCCCGCGCCACGGTCAACGGGCTGGCCGCCGGGCTGGCGCTGGCGATGGGCTGGCTGGCGCTGACCGGCATCGGCTATCGCTCGCGGGCCACGCCCTACGCCTCGCCTGGCTGGCGCCTGGCCGGCTTCTCCGTTGGCTGGCTGATGCTGTCGCTGGCGTTCATCCCCCAGCATTACGCGGAATTCGCGCGTCACCATCAGCTCGAGCAGCCCACCCGCCAGCTCGATGCATCAGCGTGGTGGGCCGACCAGTGGCGATCGTTGCCGGAGCTGCGTTCGCGCATCGGCAAGGATGAACGCCAGCGTTTCGACGCGCAGTTCGCGATGGCGCGGAACGCGCTTGAAGGCGCGCTGGCCTCGGACGGATGGAGCAGGGCTCCGGGGCCATCGCTGCGGGCGCTGCGTGCGTTGTTCGGCGATTCGCCGGCGCCGAGGCGACTGTTTCACCTGCCGCGGGATTTTGCCGGCCAGCCCGACGACCTGAGGTGGCGCCGGCTGACGGACGACGGCACGGCGATACTGCTTCGCGGGTGGGATTCCGGCGCCCGGCTGGGGCCGGAGGGCAAGCCGGTGTGGCTGATGCAGGTGCGCATCCTGGAGCCGGTCACCCGGTTCGGGATTTTCAACACCTGGCGTGAGATCGAAGGCTCGGCCCAGACGGCGCTGGGCGAGCTGCGCAGGGCCGACCAGGACTGGCGCTGGCGACGACCCGGCGAGACGGCCCCCTGGCTGGTCTGGCGTCTCGGCGATGCGACTGGCGCTCGGCTGCAAGCGCGCTGAACTGCAGCTGAATCAGTGCTCGGAAGGTTCTTCCGGGGTCTCTTCGAGCAGTATGCAAAGCGCGCGCAGACGATCATGGGGGTCGGTCACCGCCAGCAGCTCCTGCGCATTTTCGGATTCCAGCGGCAGTACCGATGCCAGCGCCATGCCCAGCGCGCTGGCGTCATCGGTGTCGGCATCGATCATGCCGGCAAAGGCCTGATGCTGCAGCAGTTCGCGCAGAATGTTTTGAAGCACCGCATGCTCGGGCTGCACCTCCAATCGTGGTTCGGCTGGAAGCCACTCGACGTCGCCGATGATCAGCCCGTCTTCGCGGGCTCGCGTGGAGCGGATACGGAAGCGACGGCTGCCGCGCACCGCGATGCCCAGCAGGCCGTCGTCAAGCGTCGAAAAGTCCTCGATGACCGCCTCGGTGCCGATTGCGGCATGGCGCGCCGGTTTTTTCTCGTCGGCCGGCGAGAAGTGCACCACGCCGAAGCCGGTGCCGTTTGCCGAGCACTCACGGGTCATGTCCAGGTAGCGCGATTCGAAGATTCGCAGCTGGGTCCGGGCACCCGGGAAAAGCACCAGTGGCAGGGGAAACAGCGGCAAAGACTCGGTTGTCGGCGCTTCCGTTTCGGTACCGTCCATCAACTGCCCTCCAGGAACCGGTGCGGCGCATTGCCGAAACCGCGATTGCTCATGAATACCACATGGTCGCCGGCGCGCACCTCGGCCCGGATATCGGCCAGCAGATTGTCGACCTGGGCCCGGAAACGGCCGCCGGCCTGCAGCTTGGCGAACACCGCTGAGGGATCCCAGTCCAGCGGTTCGGTGGAGTGAAGAAAGACGAAATCCGCCGGCGCCAGGGCCGGCGCGAGCTGGTCCAGGTGATGGCCGCCGCGCATCGTATTGCTGGCCGGCTGCAGCGCGACCAGGATGCGCGCACCGCCCACCGACCGGCGCAGCCCTTCCAGCGTCAGGCGTATCGCGGTGGGATGGTGGGCAAAGTCATCGTAAACGTGCACGCCGCCGGTCTGGCCCAGATATTCCATTCGGCGCTTGACGCCCTTGAATTCGGAAAGCGCCGCAACCGCGTCGCTCGGCTCGACACCGGTGACCGCCGCGGCCGCCACCGCCGCAGTCGCGTTCAGCGCGTTATGGCGTCCGGTGAGGGGCCATTCGAGCGTGCCCAGCGAGGTTTCCAGGTGAAAGATCTCAAGCCTGCGGCCGGCAGGGTCCAGCATCCTGACCCGCCATTCGGCATCCGAATCATCCTCGCTGCCGAACGCACACGACTGGCTCCAGCAACCACGCTCAAGTACGCGCTTGAGGTTCGCGTCGTGCTGGTTGAAGATGACGCAGCCGTTGCCGGGGATGGTCCGCATCAGATGATGAAACTGGGTCTCGATGGCGGCCAGGTCCGGATAGATATCGGCATGATCGTATTCCAGATTGTTGAGGATGGCCACCGACGGCCGATAGTGCACGAACTTGGCCCGCTTGTCGAAGAACGCCGTGTCGTATTCGTCGGCTTCGACCACGAACAGTTTCTTGCCGGCGCGGGCGCTGATGCCGAAATTCCCCGGCATGCCGCCGATCAGGAAGCCAGGCTTGAGCCCGGCATGTTCCAGGATCCAGGCCAGCATGCTCGATGTGGTCGTCTTGCCGTGGGTGCCTGCCACGGCCAGCACGCGCTTGCCGGACAGATAATTTTCGCCCAGCCAGCGTGGCCCGGAAATATAGCTCAGGCCGGTGTTGAGCACGTGTTCCACCGCCGGATTGCCGCGACTCAGAGCGTTGCCGATGATGACCAGTTCGGTCTTTTTCGGAATGTCCCTGGCCGAGTAGCCCTCGCAAAGGGTGATTCCGAGTTCTTCAAGCTGCGTGCTCATGGGCGGGTAGACGTTCTGGTCCTGGCCGGAGACGGTGTGACCGTCGGCGCGCGCCAGTGCCGCGATGCCGCCCATGAAGGTGCCGCAGATACCCAGAATATGGATGTTCATTTTTTCAGGAGACTCCCGGATTCCCCATTGCCTGAAAGACCAGCAGTTGCAGGACCAAAATTAACACAGCAACCATCAAGCCGCCCGCGAACGAGCAGTCCAGCGCATTTCGCCAGACATGGCCGTCGACGGCAAGACTCCAGAACAGTGCGATCAGCGCCAGCATCACCAGTGGCGCCGGAAGTGGCGTCTGGGCGGAAAACCACAGCGGAAGGTTGACCAGGCTGATCAGCGTGCCGGTTCCGAACAGGGCTGCGACGGTCTGGTTGAAGCGCGCAGCGGCCCTGCGCAAGCCGAGTATCGAGCCTGCTGCAACCAGCGGCACCACGATCGAGACGAACAGGTCGGAAAAGCCCGCGGCGCGCTCATCGGTCAGCCCGGAGATCGTCACGATGCAGATGTACATCGCGACGGAAATCGTTGGCGCCGCGCCGCCGGGCGGCAGGTCCTGCGGGCCGGCACGCAGCAGCGCGATGCGCCAGATCGTTTCAAGAAAATGCAGCATGGCCGGCCTCCGCGCGTTCGGGCGACCGGTTTCCCACCGGATGGACTTCGATGACCGAAAGCGGGCCGCCGGGGGGCGTCTTCCTGCGCTTGATCGGAGCAGCGTTCATCCCGCGCAATCCGCTGTCGATATGAGTTCGCGGGGCGATATCATGGAACCCCGACCCGCTCGAGAAAAGACCTTGTGAGCCCGGACGAGTCCGCCGACAGAATTCTCGATGCAACCGGTCTTTCCTGCCCGGAGCCGATTTTTCGAGCGCGCCTGGCGCTGGCGGAAATGAAGGCCGGACAACTGTTGCAGGTCAGTGCGGACGATCCGCTGGTCGAAGTCGACATGGCGGTATTCTGCCAGCGTACCGGTCACCATATGCTGTCGCGTGAACAAAACGATGGAGGCTGGATATTTCTGCTGCGAAAGTCCGATGCCTGACGCCGACTGGCTGTTGAATCGGGCCGGGTTTGGCTGAGACGGTCCCGGGGCGCATCGACCGGGTGCGGATCCGGTCACGCCCAAACGCCTTTGCCGGCCGATTCCGGGGCCGAGCGATGGCTTCAGTCGTCGTCGAGGTTTCCCAGCGTTTCGCGCATGCGCCGGTTGACTTCTTCCACCGAGCCCATGCCGTCGACTTCGCGCAGCTGGCCGCGCTTGGCGTAATGTCCGGCCACCGGGGCCGTTTGCTCGGCGTAAACGCGCAGGCGGTTTCGGATGACCTCTTCGGTGTCATCCGAGCGGCCTTCCTCGATGGCGCGCTTCGACAGACGGTCGACGATTTCGGACTCGTTGACGGTGACCGAAACCGCGACGTCCACCGGTTGTCCGATGCGCTCGAGCACCGAGTCAAGGGCTTCGGCCTGCGCCAGATTGCGTGGATAGCCGTCCAGGATGAAACCGCGGGCGACGTCGGGCTGGCCGAGCCGTTCCTCGATCAGCCCCAGCACCAGGTCGTCGGGCACCAGGTCGCCGGCATCCATGAAGGACTTCGCCTTCTTGCCGAGGTCGGTCTGCTGTTCGACGGCTTCACGCAAGAGGACGCCAGTGGAAATGTGGGCGAGGGCGAGCTGGTCGCGGAGCAGGGCGGCCTGGGTTCCTTTGCCGGAGCCGGGCGGGCCGAGGAGTACGATTCGCATGATTTTCCGGGTCGAGATCGGTGACTGGACAAGCCGTTAAAAGTAACGCCTGGAGACCGAAGTGTCAAATATTTACCGGCTAGCCGGTATTCGCACAACGCGCCCCGCCAGTGCCTTGGGACGTCCCGAGGCGGCGGCCGTGAAACATGCGCAATCGAAATCATCGCACAGCCGAGGGAATTCGGCCCGGTCGTCGCCGACGAATTGTTTTATCCTTATGAAACGATAGTTTCGAATCGGAATCATGGCAGCCAACAATATTCTCTACGCCCAGTCCGGCGGCGTCACGCCGGTCATCAATGCGACCGCCGCTGCGGTAATCGAAACCGCGCGCACTCATGCCGACCGCATTGGCCGCGTGTTCGCCGCCGCCGACGGCATCATCGGTGCGCTCGAGGAGCGGCTGATCGATACCTCCAGCCTCACCGACGCGGATCTGAGGGCGCTGGCGCAGACGCCGGGCGGCGTTTTCGGTTCCTGCCGCTACAAGCTCAAGTCGATGGAACAGAACCGTCGTGAATACAAGCGGTTGATCGAGGTGCTGGACGCTCACGCAATCGGCACCTTCTTCTATAACGGCGGCAACGATTCGGCCGACACCGCCAACAAGGTGGCGAAAATGGCCGAGGAACTGGGCTATCCGCTCAACGCGATCGGCATCCCCAAGACCATCGACAATGATCTGGCGGTCACCGACAACTGCCCCGGTTTCGGATCGGTGGCCAAGTACGTGGCGGTATCCATCATGGAGGCCAGCCTGGACGTGATGTCGATGTCGTCGAGTTCGACCAAGGTATTCATCATGGAAGTGATGGGTCGGCATGCCGGCTGGATCGCGGCCGCGGCCGGCCTGGCCCGCCGCGAGGATCACGATCCGCCGCAGATCATCCTGTTTCCCGAAGTCGCATTCGACGAGGAGAAATTCCTGGCCGCCGTCGACGATTCGGTCAGGCGCCACGGCTACTGCTCCATCGTGGTCTCCGAGGGTGCGCGCCATGCCGACGGCACCTTCCTGGCCGACGCCGGCACCACCGATGCCTTCGGTCACAAGCAGCTCGGCGGGGTGGCGCCGGTGGTGGCCGAGCTGGTCAAGGCCGGACTCGGGCACAAATATCATTGGGCGGTCAGTGACTACCTGCAGCGCTCGGCGCGCCACATTGCCTCCAGGACCGACGTCGAGCATGCCCGCGCAGTGGGCAAGGTGGCCGTCGAACTGGCGCTGGAGGGGCGCACCGGCGTCATGCCCGTCATCGAGCGGGTCAGCGACGAGCCGTATGAATGGAAGATCGCCACGGCCCGGCTGGACGACATCGCGAATCATGAAAAGAAGATGCCCGATGCTTACATCTCCGACGATGGCTTCGGCATCACGCCGGCCGCCCGCCGCTACCTGGAGCCGTTGATTCGCGGCGAGGACTACCCGGATTACGGCAACGATGGCCTGCCGAAGTATCTTCGGCCCCAACTCGAACGCGTGGAGCGCAAGCTGCCCGACTTCCGGCCATCCTGATCCCGATTGCCTTTCACCCTTAACCCTTAACCCTTCGCAACCTGGAATCTTTCATGAGCACAAAGCTGACCGAACTGGCCGACTGGGTCGATTCCGTCGCAAGCCGGACCGGCGCGGACAAAATCCACTGGTGTACCGGCAGCGCAGAGGAAAACGCTGCGCTGATCAATGCGATGCTCGATACCGGCGACCTGATCGAATTGAATCAGGAGACGCACCGGGAGTGCTATCTGCATCGATCGGATCCCGACGATGTCGCCCGGGTCGAACACCTGACGTTCGTCTGCACCCGCGATCGAGACGACGCCGGACCCAACAACAACTGGATGTCGCCCGACGACGCGCATGAACTGATGGATGATCTGTTCGATGGGTGCATGGCCGACCGCACCATGTACGTGATCCCTTATTGCATGGGCCCCATCGATTCGCCGTTCTCGCGCCTGGGCGTCGAAATCACGGACAGTCCCTACGTGGTCGCGAATATGCGCCTGATGACGCGCATGGGGTCCGACGCGCTTGAGCGCATCGAGCGTGAGGGCAAGTTCGTGCGCGGCCTGCATTCCACCGGCGAACTGGATCCGGACCGTCGCTACATCATGCATTTCCCGGAAGAACTCAGCATCCAGAGCTACGGCTCCGGCTACGGCGGCAACGCACTTCTGGGCAAAAAGTGCCACGCATTGAGAATCGCAAGCTACCAGGCCCGCACCGAAGGCTGGCTCGCCGAGCACATGATGATCGTCGGCATCGAGAATCCCGAGGGCGAGACCCGCTACGTGGCCGCCGCGTTCCCCTCGGCCTGCGGCAAGACCAACCTGGCCATGCTGATTCCGCCCGAGCCCTATCGCAGCGCGGGCTGGAAGGTGCATACAATCGGCGACGACATCTGCTGGTTGCAGCCGGGTGATGACGGTCGCCTTTACGCCATCAATCCGGAGGCCGGCTTCTTCGGCGTGGCGCCGGGCACCTCGAACAAGACCAACCCGAACGCCCTGGCGATGCTCGACCGGCAGGCGATATTCACCAATGTCGCTGTCACCGACGACAACCAGCCGTGGTGGGAAGGTCTCGACGATCGGGTGCCCGCCTACGACTGGAAGGGCCGGCCTTATGACGCTACCAACGCACCGGCCGCGCATCCGAATTCCCGGTTCACGGTTTCGATCAAGCGTTGCCCCAGTTATTCCGAGCAGGCCGAGAACCCGAACGGTGTGCCTATCGACGCCATCATCTTCGGCGGTCGCAGGGCCACCCTGGCGCCGCTGGTCATGGAGGCCGAGGACTGGAGTCACGGCACGTTCATCGGTGCGGCCATGGCGTCGGAAACCACCGCGGCGGCCACCGGCAAGGTCGGCGTGGTGCGGCGCGACCCGATGGCGATGAAGCCGTTTTGCGGCTACCACTTCGGCGACTACTGGGGCCACTGGCTGGATGTCGGCAGCAAGCTCGAGCATCCGCCGAAGATCTTTCAGGTCAACTGGTTCCGACGCGACGATGACGGCAATTTCATCTGGCCCGGGTTCGGCGAGAACCTGCGCGTTCTCGAGTGGATCATGAAGCGTTGCGCCGGCCAGGTCGAGGCCAGAGAGACGCCGGTTGGGCGCCTGCCCGAGACCGACGCCATCTCGACGGCGGGGCTTGATCGCCAGCCCGATCTGGAAACCCTGTTGTCGGTCGACGAACTGGAATGGATCGAGGAACTCAATCGGATCGAGAGACATCTGGAGGCGTTCCAGCCGCGCGTGCCCGATCGCTTGCTTCAGCGCATACGCGAATTGCGCGAGCGCCTCGCGTAACCCCGCGGTCGTGACCGCAGGCAGACCCGATGCCCAACTTTTAGTCAAGGCGGGTGGGCCGGCAGGTTGCTGGCCTGGCGGCCGGCTTCGACGCGCCGCCAGCGTGACGGCGGTCACACTATTGTCGATGTCGACCGATTGTTGAATTCAAATGCAGCGATTTCTTTAAATTGGCTTGCAGTTTGGTCAATTTTTCGTTAAAAAGGGGGGCGCGATGCCGCTGCGTGTCCCGGGAACCAGAACGGTTCCATTCCGGCGGTATTCCGTAAATGCAAACTTCGTTTCAGGAACGCCTCGGTCAAGACCGATCGAATCCGCCCGAGAGTCGGATCGCAAGCGACAGTCCACAGGCGTTGCCCCGGTGAAGCGATGAACGATTACAAACCCACTAGCTAGGGAGAAGTACATATGGAAACCAGTCGAAACCGCCTGGCCGAGGCAATCCGCCTCGGGCTGTTCGCCGGCATCTTTGCCGGTGTCGGCGCGGGATTCGCATCGCCAGTGCTCGCACAGGACGAAGGCGAAGACCAGCAGCAGGCTTCTGAAGAAGATTCGGCCGATCTGAGCCGCGTAACCGTCACCGGTTCGCGTATCGAGCGCGCCGGTCTCGACACGTTCTACCCGGCCATCACGGTTGACCGCCAGCTTCTCGAAGATCGCGCGTACACCAACATCGCCGAGGCCCTGAACGAAATCCCGACCTTCGGCAATCCGGACGTCACGCCGCAGGGCGTGCAGAACGGCTTCACCGTCGGCCAGAACTTCGTCGACTTCCTGGGCCTGGGCGCACAGCGCACCCTGACCCTGGTCAACGGTCGCCGCTTCGTGTCGGCCAACGTGCCGTCCGTCTTCGGTGCTTCCGGCGGTCTGCAGGTCGACTTCAACGTGATCCCGGTCGCCATGGTCGAGCGCATCGAGACGATCGGCATCGGCGGCGCGCCGATCTACGGCGCCGACGCCATCGCCGGCACGATCAACGTGATCACGCGTGACAGATTCGAAGGCGCCGAATTCACGTTCCGCCACGGCTTCACCTCCAAGGGCGACGCCGAGTTCGAAAACGTCATGATGGTCGCCGGCGCCAACACCGCCGACGGCAAGGGCAACGTGACCTTCTCGGCCGAGTGGTACCGCCAGGGCGGTCTGCTGGGCACCGAGCGTCCGCGCTTTTCCGGAGGCGAGAACGACGTGTTCTTCGGCACCACGGCCCCGGGCCGCGCCGAGATCTTCCGCGACAACCGCATCAACCTGTTCACCTTCGGCGGCGTTCCGTCCCCGAGTGGCTCGTTCATCGGTTCGTTCGGCGTCGGTCGCTTCCCCGACGGCAACTTCTACCAGTTCGATTCGAACTCCAACCTGGTCGGCTTCACCCCGGGTGTCCCGGGTCCGGGTTCGGCGTTCTTCGCGCTGGGCGGCGACGGCCCCGACTTCTTCGACGAAGTCGAGCAGCTTCAGTCTCCGCTGGATCGCGGCGTGTTCACCGGCCAGTTCAACTACGACCTGACCAACAACGTGCGCTTCTCGTCGGACTTCCTGTTCTCCGACTCCAACGCCACCGAGCTGACCAACCAGGGCGGTTTCCAGACCTTCGCCTTCGGCGGCACCAGTGGCGCGCTCGTGTTCGGTGCCGATCATCCGTTCCTGCCGCAGCAGGCGCGCGATATCTTCGCCCAGAACGGCATCGGCGCATTCACGCTGCACCGCTTCAACAACGACATCATCGATTCGTCCAACGATCGTGACCAGCAGTTGTGGCGCTGGACCGGCGGTTTCGAAGGCGACTTCTTCGTCGGCAACCGTCGTTTCAACTGGGAAGCCTTTGCGGTCCACGGCGAGTCCGATATCGAAACCGAATCGGAAGGTCTCATCGACGGTCGCTTCCTGAACGCCATCGATGTGCGTCAGCTAACCGCCGAAGATCTCGCGGCAGTCGATCCGACCGACTTGAACGCCATCGGCGGCCAGGGTGCGGTGAGTGTCGGCAGCCTCGTCTGTGAAGCGGTCTTCCAGGCCGCCCTGAACCCGGACTTCGGCACCATCTCCGGCAGCGGCGTCCAGACCGACCGGCTGTTCATCGACGGCTGTATTCCGCTGAACCTGTTCGGTCAGAATGCGCGCTCGGAAGCGGCCCGCGAGTGGGTCACCGGTGATCGCATCACCACCAGCAAGATCAAGCAGACCGTCTACAACTTCAACATCGGTGGCGAACTGTTCGACCTGCCGGCCGGAGCGATCGCGGTCAACGTCGGTTACGAAGGCCGTCGCGAGTCGGCGCTCTGGAAACCGGGTCTTGGCACCGAACTGCCGGTTACGCGTTCGGCACCGTTCTCAGAGACCGGTGGCGACTTCGATACCGACGAGTTCTTCTTCGAAGGTGTCGCCCCGATCTTCAGCGACGACATGAACATCCCCGGTTTCCACACCCTGGAAATCAACGGTGCGGTTCGTGAAATCGACAACTCGCAGTCCGGCAGCTCCACGGTCTGGTCGGCGGGCGGTAACTGGAAGCCGATCAGCACGTTGAACATCCGCGGTAACTACACCGAATCGATTCGTTCACCGTCACTGGTCGAACTGTTCGCGCCGGTCACCCAGTCGTTCAGCTTCGCCAACGACCCGTGTGACTTCCGCTTCGTCGACCAGGGTCCGAACCCCGACCTGCGTCGCCAGAACTGTATCGATGCCGGCATCAACGATCCGGACAACTTCACGTCCAATATCGTCAACGCCACGGCAGTCGGTCGTACCGGCGGTAACGTCAACCTGACCGACGAAACGGCCGAATCCTACTCGGTTGGTTTCACCTGGGAACCGCGCTGGGTCGACAACCTGATCATCGGTGCCGATCACTTCGACATCGAGCTGTCCGACGCGATCACCGTGCTGGGGCTGACCGACCTGATGGTGGCCTGCTTCGATTCGGCCAACTTCCCGGCCAACCCGGCGTGTGATGCGTTCGAGCGTGATGCAAGCGGTCAGGTGGTCGATTTCCAGACCGGCCAGACCAACGCCGAAAGCTTCCGCGTCGAAGTGCAGGACTTCTTCGTCGACTACCGCTTCGAAGTGGCCAGTGCAATGGGTCTGTTCTCGGAAGGCATGCGCGACAGCAACCTGGGCTTCTTACGCCTGAACACGCGTATCTCGCGTGATCGCCGTCGTCAGCAGTCGGTCACCGGTGAAGACATCGTGCGTTCCAGCCGTTCGTTCGGTTCGCCCAAGTACTCGGGTACGTTCGATGCGACCTGGTCGCGCAACGACACCCGCGTGTTCTGGCGCACCATCTGGCAGAACCGTGCACGCCTGTCGCCGAGCCAGCAGACCGCGTTCTTCAACGAAGAAGGCGAGCAGGTGACCTCGACCAGCCACCGCTTCATCAGCAACCTGACGATTTCTCAGGCGCTGCCGAGGTGGTTCGACTGGATGCCGCAGGACACCCGTGCACAGGTGGTGGTGAACAATATCTTCCGCCGCATGCCGAACACGGTCGAGCAGGCTGCAGGACACTTCGGCTTCGCCGAACTGTTCGGTCGCCAGTACTCGTTCACCCTGCAGGTCCGCTACTGATCGCGTAGTCTGAGCGTATCAAGCTAGACCAATAACAAATATTGGTTACAAGACTGGCCCGCCTCCAAGGCGGGCCTTTTTTATGGAAATCTCCGCAAGCCTACTGCGCGCGCGCCTGACGGCGTGCGGCGGTGCTCGGAATCCTCAGGTACCTGCTTGTACATTGCGGTTCCTGCGCGCCGGCGCCCACCGCCAGCCACGCGCTCGCTACGGTTTGCGAAGATTTCCACCGTAGTTGAGTCCGCGATGCCCCGCGTCTGCGCCGTTTCACTCGGTCGCAAGTCCTCGCCGTAGCTTTGGCTACGACTGCGGGTTGCTCTGTCGCGAAACGACACAGCCACGAGACCTCGCGGCCCCTCGCTACGGCCGGGCGGTAAAAAATGCGGGACTGGGAAATCTCCGCGAGCCTACTGCGCGCGCGCCTGACGGCGTGCGGCGGTGCGTGCTCACCCTGTCGCCGGGTGGGCCGTGTTCAGGGCTCCGGACAGATTCGTCTGCAAGGCGCGGTCGCGCAGGCATAGTTTCCCTACGTCAAGCCGGCGCAACGCCGCAGACGGATTTGTCCGGAGCCCCCGAAGGGCTTGCCTCTCGGCGCTCGTGGACTGCGCTTGTTATGACAATCGCGTTGCTTGATGTAGACCTTGCTACACCTGGCGCGCCGACGCCTTGCCACGAGCGCCGAGAGGCAAGCTGAACGCGACCCACCCGGCGACAGGGTGAGTTCATTCCTCAGGTACCTGCTTGTACATTGCGGTTCCTGCGCGCCGGCGGCCACCGCCAGCGAGTCGCTCACGACGTTTCTCGACGATTTCCTCGTAGCCGCGATCGCGTCAAAGACGCCCCGCGTCTGCGCCGTGTCACTCGGTCGCAAGTCCTCGCCGTAGCTTTGGCTACGACTGCGGGTTGCTCTGTCGCGAAACGACACAGCCACGAGACCTCGCGACCCCTCGCTACGGCCGGGCGGTAAAAAATGCGGGACTGGGAAATCTCCGCAAGCCTACT